>OWHX01000018.1_pt1 | contig 85606 bp, 80 predicted proteins | sample 1732801 | NCBI WGS metagenome assembly OWHX01 (sample SAMN05065755, study PRJEB22554) | human gut metagenome | biome: ENVO:2100002; feature: ENVO:00000062; material: ENVO:00002003 | host: Homo sapiens | place: USA
GAGATTACTACGCGTCTCGTGGGCTCGGAGATGTGTATAAGAGACAGTTCTTAGAGAGCCTAGACAGCACCAATAGGCAAATTATTAGGTAATAATCAGGTAATAGAGATAAGAGTTACATACAAAAAGAGAGTATGCTCCAGCTAGAGCTTGAAGCAAGGATCGCTAATATCTTACGAGCGGTCTTTGATATTAAGTGTTGCGATAAGTTTCGTGTAAGCCTCGTATTTGGTGCGCTTTAGGTATTTGAGTAGGTGTTTTCTACGCCCTACGAGTTTTAGCAGCCCTAGTCTGCTTGAGTGGTCATTGGGGTTTGCCTTTAAGTGTGCAGTTAGCGTGGAGATTCTCTCGCTAAGGAGTGCGATTTGCACTTCTGAAGAACCTGTATCCTTTGCGTCTCTGGCAAAATCTGTGATGATTTGCTGCTTTTTCGCCGTATCTAAAGCCATAAATGACCTCCTGATTGGTAGTTAAAATAAAGCCGCGATTGTATAAAAGAGAATCTAAAAGTAAGGTTAAATCTTTGTATTTATGGTAGCTACACACAAGCCAAGCTTGACTCAATGTCCCTAAAGTCAAAGCTATTTTTTACAAAAAACTCGCTAGAATCCGCGCCTACAACACATCACATACAAGGCATTATATGGCGTCTAAGGGGCAAACAGCACTGCAAAAGCTTGTCGCATTTGTGCAGGCGATGCTGCGTAGTAAAGACTTGACCGTTGTGGCGTTTTTGCTTTGTATTCTTGTGATTATCATAGTCCCTTTACCGCCGATGGTTTTGGACTTTTTGCTAACTATTTCCATTATGCTTTCAATCCTTATCATTTTCATCGCGCTTTATATCACTAAGCCTACAGACTTTTCTGCCTTCCCTACCCTACTGCTCATTGTTACGCTCTTTCGCCTAGCTTTGAATGTCGCTACCACGCGTATGATTCTAACTGAAGGCTACCGCGGACCTAGTGCTGTGAGCGATATTATCACCGCCTTTGGGGAATTTACCATTAGCGGAAATTATGTCATAGGGGTGATTATCTTTAGTATTTTGGTGCTTGTAAATCTGCTTGTCGTTACCAACGGCTCTACGCGCGTTACAGAAGTGCGTGCGCGCTTCGCGCTTGATGCGATGCCGGGTAAGCAAATGGCGATTGATGCAGATTTTAACAGCGGGCTAATCGATGAGAAAGAAGCCAAGCTTCGCCGCGCTGCATTATCACAAGAAGCGGATTTTTATGGCTCAATGGATGGGGCGAGCAAGTTTGTCAAAGGCGATGCGATCGCTTCTATCATCATCACTATCATCAACATCGTTGGCGGATTTTTGATCGGTATGACCCAATATGATATGGGCTTCGCGCAAGCAGCACAGACCTTTACGATCCTTACCATTGGTGATGGGCTTGTCGGGCAGATCCCAGCTCTTATCATCGCTACTGCCACAGGTATTGTCGCCACTCGCACAGCTGCGCAAGAGAATGCCAAAGAAAGCTTCGCGCAAAATCTTGTCTCTCAGCTCACCTCTCAGTCTAAAACCCTAGTCATTGTGGGTATGATCTTGCTGCTTTTTGCTTCAATCCCGGGGCTTCCTACTCTCTCGCTGCTATTTGTGGGGGCGGTCTTGCTCTTTATCGCGTGGCTACTCTCTAGGGAAGATAAAAAGAGCTTGCTCTCTATCTTGCTTGACTGGGTAAATAAGAAATTTAACACAAACTTCACCGCAAGCTTGGAAGAGCCACAAGCAGAGCCCGATCTCTCCCCTGCCCCCAAGCCAGAAAAAACGCAAGAAGAGATCCGCAAAGAAGAAGAGCAGAATCTAAAAGACGCGCTAAAGGTTGATTTCTTAGAGCTTGAGCTTGGGTTTGAGCTTATTGGGCTAGCGGATCAAAAGCAAGGTGGCTTGCTGATTGAGCGCGTGCGATCGATGCGTAAGAAAATCGCGCATGATTATGGATTCCTAATGCCACAAATTAGAATCCGCGATAATCTTATGCTCCCATCGCCAAACTATGAAGTCAAGCTAAAGGGCGTGGTCATCGGTGAGGGAATGGTTATGCCTACTAAGTTTCTAGCCCTTGACACAGGCGTTGTGGGCAAGAAAATTGAGGGTGTGGAAGTGCAAGAGCCGGCATTTGGTATGAATGCAGTGTGGATTGATGCTAAAGATAAAGAAGATGCCATTATCGCAGGATATACGGTGTTTGACCCATCTTCTGTGATTTCTACGCATATTAGCGAGCTTGTAACGCGCAACGCACAGGAGTTTATCACACGCGATGAAGTCAATGGCATACTAAATCGTATGAGCGATGACTACCCTGCCCTAATCGAAGAAGCGCGCAAAATCTCATCTATTATCCGTATGGTGCTACAAGCCTTACTTGCAGAGCGAGTGCCTATACGAGATATGCTCACAATCCTTGAGACAACTATCGATAAACACGCGCTAGGCTTGGATCTTGATGTGATCATTGAAGGGGTGCGCGCTAGGCTTGCTAGAGTTATCACACAGACTTTTGCAGATTCTGATGGTGTGCTGAAAATTATAGGATTCTCACCACTTGATGAAGAGTATCTTAAAGCACGCATTAAAAATGACCCAGACTATGGACAAGTGCTAGCACTCACTGCCGTAGAGTCTGAGCAATTTACCCTAGGGCTTAAAAACGCCATAGAAGCGATGAAAGAGAAAAATATCTATGGTGTCATCGCCACTGATGTCAAGCTACGGCGCGTTATGGTGAAAGAAGTGCGTGATATTAAGGCAAGGATTCCAGTTATAAGCTATGCAGAAATTGACCCAAATGCAAAATTTGAGCAAGTAGGCTTAATCTCGCCAAACTTTTGATAGAGTAAAGCATAAGGATATAGATTATGAAAGTTTTCCATCTCTCGCATATTGATCTTGATGGCTATGGGGCGCAGTTTATCTCGCGCTACTTTTTTGATGATATAGAGTTTTATAATGCCAATTATGGCAGAGAGGTTATGGTGCGCTTGCAGAGTATTTTCACGCGCCTTGATACACATTTTGCCTTTGAAGAGAGATTTCGCACCAAAACACACCAAAGCTTTTTGATCCTTATTACCGATCTTAATCTAACCCCTAGTGAAGCAAAATATGTCTATGAGCGAGTCAATGCCTACAAACTCCAGCAAAAAGATGTATCCTTGCTCTTGCTTGATCACCACATTAGCGGGGAAGAGTGCGCGAAAATGTTTGATTGGTATCATTTAGATTCTAGTAAATGCGCGACAAAAATCACCTTTGAAACCCTGCAAGATCTCTACCCCAAAGCCCTAGAATCCACTCAAGCCAAGCGATTTGAAGATATAGCAGAATCTACAATGCTAAAAGCTATCCACTCACCCACGCACATCGCCCCACTAGCTGATATGGTGGAGATGATAAACTCTGTGGATATTTGGCGCGAAGATGGCTATGGGTTTGAGTTTGGCAAGGTGGCTTTAGGGCTCATTGCTGGGAGTAATGAGCTCAATCGCTTTATGTTTGACAAGCCCCATAGAGCATATAAGTTTAACTTGCTTGAAGCTGCTAGATCGTATCTAGGGAGAGAAAAAGGCGCAGTGGAGTTTGATAATGCGATATTTGTGCTTAAAAAATGCGCACTTGAAGGCGACCCAGATAATGAAACAATGGATCACATCACAAGCACAAAGCAAGCCACACTACTTGGCACACTCAAGGAGCAATGCACCATACACTACCGCGATAAAGTGGGGTTTTTGAGCTACTCTATGGGCGGGATTAGCGTGCTTGCCAATCTTTTCTTACGCCAGAATCCAGAATATGACTTTTATATGGACATCAACGCTAGGGGCAATGTCTCACTGCGTGCCAATGGGGGTTGTGATGTCTGCGCGCTGAGTAAGGAGCTTTTCAATGGTGGGGGGCATAAAAACGCCGCTGGTGGTAAAATGGAAGGCTTTAGAGAGAGCTTTTTCTATGATGAGATAAAAGCCCAAGTGCAAAGCCTTATTGCCAATAAAACAACTTAAGGAGATTACAATGAGCAAACACCATAGAGAATCTAGCAAGAGTGCAAAAGTGGATTCTGCAAATGAAAATGACTTAGAGCTTTTTGATATGCTATGTGTTGCCCTGCATTTTGCCGGGCTTAAACGCTCTGCACTCAAGCAGATTCTCCAAGCATATAGCGATGAGCTTGATAATTTTGATGATGAAGCTCCCTATGGGCAAGAAGAGATCATTGCCATTATCCACACACTGCAAGCAAAATACCCAGAAGCTTTCCACACCAGCTCAAGCAAGGGAATAGATGATGATAGAATCTAGCGGAGCGAAGAAAATCGCGCTTTTTATTGATTGTGAAAACATTAGTTATAAATTATGCCACGAGATTATGAAGAGGCTTGATGAGATTGGGGAAGTATGCATTAAAAAGGCGTATGGAGACTGGCGCAAGGAAATGCTAGGACCTTGGGCAGAAGTGCTGCTGCAATACTCTATCGAGCCTATACAGATTCTATCTAGCGCAAAGGACTCCACTCACAAGGCAAAAAACGCTAGCGACATACGACTCACCATTGATGTGATGCACACGCTCTATCAACGCTCTATGGACTGCTTCGCGCTTGCTACAAGCGATAGCGACTTTGCTTCTTTAGCACAAGAAATACGCAGATGGGCGATCCCTGCCATTGGCTTTGGAAGTCATAAGGCACGAGAAGAGCTAAAGCAGGCATTTAATAGCTATGATGAGCTAGACACACCCATCACCCTAGCAAACAACAAGGCTCTAATCAAGCTCCTATGCAGAGCTATTGACAATACGCAAGACTCCCAATCATTTGCCCTTGTCTCCACCATTGGTAATTGGATCAAGCAAAACTACTACAAAAGTGCCTCATCATATAATAAAGAAAGCTGGGGCGATGTCTTTAAGCAAATCTGCCAAGAAAGCAAAGATGGCGTATTTGAGATACATTACGATGGCGAGCGTAAGAATATTATGAAAGTGCGCATCAAAAGACAATAGCCTAAGCTCCCTAGCACGCACCACCCTACCCCACTTCCACCTATCACATAGCATCAAATCCCCACCAGATCTATTAGAATCTAATAATAAGAAAAATTTTCATTTTTTATGTAGATTTTAGTTTCGCTTCACTATTATGCGAGAGTTTTTAATAATCATTTGCAATATTGTAAATGGCAAGATAACCCAAGGAGCACACAATGAAACATCTCTCTTATCACCAAGCAAACAACTTTGGCTATAAAGCAAAGATTCTAGGCATTCCCCTAGCTCTCCCGCTGCTGCTTCTAGCTCAGCCAGAGCCACAAGCCCAGCCCCACTCTCTCGAGCAGAATCTATCGCACCAGAGCAAGGAGCAGCCTTCGCAAGTAAAGCTTTTAGATGAGCAGGTTGTTACCGCTTCTCCTTTTAGTCAAAGTCATTTGCTAGCCCCAGCTTCGATTTCTGTGGTAACGCCCCAAGACATCGCCTCTCGCCCGGTGCGCGACCTAGCGGAAGCTTTGTCTAATGTGCCCGGAATTAGTATAGATTCTAGTGTGAGCAAAACAGGGGGCTATGGTATCTCTATCCGCGGTATGCCAAGCTCCTACACACTTGTGCTAATCGATGGCAAGCGCGTAAATGCGGATTCTAGCCTTTTCCCCAATGGCTTTGGTGACTCTACCACGAGCTTTATGCCTCCACTCTCTATGATAGAAAAAATAGAAGTCGTGCGAGGTCCTGCCTCCACGCTCTATGGCAGCGATGCGATCGGCGGTGTGGTCAATATCATCACCAAGCAGAGATATGATAAATGGGGAGCTAGCTTTGGCTATGACTATACTTTCCAAGAGAATAAATCCTTTGGCAATACGCAAGGGTTTAATTTCTACACCGCAGGTCCCTTGAATGAAGCGAAAAATTGGGGATTATCATTGCGAGGGCGGCAATACAACAGAGAGTTTGTCCCTAGCACCAATCTCTCTAAATACCCATCTGTGTCAAATGGGCAGGAGTCTCAATCCACTGCTGGTAGAAATACTATCGTAGGGCTAGCTCCATTTTCTAGCTACAATGTGGGAGGCAGGCTAAGCTGGAGCGAGCTAGCAGAAGTGGGGGGCAAGCCTAGAAACTCCGCATATCTCGATATTGACTACTCACAGCAAAATTACGACAACTCTCAAGGACTCCTAGGCACTTACAAAGCCGATGGCACAGGCAGCGAGCAAGACAAGCAAGCAGCAAATGGCTATGGCAGTGAAATGGATTTCTATCGGCTTAATGTGGTTGCCGCACATAAGGGGCATTACCACGATAGCCTAGAATCCACTTTTCAAACCTTTAGCACAGATTCAAGTTTGCAGTATAACTTCACTGCTAATCCCAACCGCTATGTGCCAAAAGCCGCCGCGCCAAATGGTGCTAATGGCGTTAATGCTGGCGATAGCAGAGAGCTAGAGAGTCAAGATGTGATAATCGACCACAGAAGTAATGCATTTTTTGCATTTGGGGATTCTGTGGGGCTAAATGCAAGCCTAGGCGGGCGGTATTGGTATAACACCTTTAGGGACAAAATCTTCCAAGTAGGGGGCAAAAGCGCGACCCAAGATCAGCATATTGGTGCGATCTTTGGCGAGGGCGAGCTAGGCGTATATGACCGCTTGTTTTTGACAGCAGGCATACGAGGGAATTTCAACTCTATCTTTGGGGGTAATGCCAGCCCTAGAGTCTATCTCTCTTATAATGCTATAAAGCGCGGGTGGCTCGCTTTCAAAGGTGGGATCTCCACAGGGTATAAAACCCCAGCCCTGCCCAATCTCATCAATGGCATAGCCAACCTAAGCGGACAAGGATCAACCCACACCTATGGCAATCCAAACCTAAAGCCAGAATCTAGTATCAACTATGAATTATCCGCCCTAAGCGATAATCCCTACTTCTCTGCTTCTATCACGGGCTTTTACACTAACTTTACTGATAGGATCTCCACCACTCCAAGTGTGAGCCAAGGACAGGTGATCAATGGCTTTACCTGTGGGGCTAGCTCTTGCTCAAGCTATGTTAATGTCGATGAGGCTATAAGCTATGGCGCGGAGACTTCGCTTGCTATTAAGCCAATTAGCGTGGGCTATGGCACGATAGGGCTAAATGCCGCCTACACTTTCACCCTCACAGAGATCACCAAAGCCCAAAATGCTAGCGACATTGGCACAAGGCTACAAAATATCCCATTGCACAATCTAAACGCCTCTATCAACTATGATAGCAGGCACTTTGGCGCGTATATCCGCCAAGAGTATAAAGCCGGGATTTATCGTGGCGATCCTAATATCGCAGGGACTGCAGCGGCAACACTTGGAGAATACTATAAGCCAATCACTCTCACGCATTTAGGTGGCTACTATAAGCCTAGCAAATATGTGCGTATCAATGCTGCAGTGTATAATCTCTTTAATGTGGATTTTGTGGATTATCAACGCTATGCCACTACTAGCGCGCCAAACTACAACTATGCTAATGCTTACAACTATATACGAGAGGGGAGAAGATATTATATCTCTGTGCAAATGGACTTCTAGTAAAAGCTATCCACTCTTACCTAGAACCTAGCTTGCTTTGTGGAGGATTGTTGGGTGTGGTATCATTGCGCCTTTTATAATTGTAAGTAAAGGTAGCTATTATGAAAGCCACACAATCCAAACCACTCGCAGCTATTAGTGCGCTGGTGATAATTCTTATAGGGGGGGGGGCTTATATATTATCACCCAAGCGTGTCTTTCAATCTTGATGATGCGCTGATTTTTTTCAACATCATAGAGTCTAAGCCTATTTATTGGGGGATTGATCACTTTGACAAAGGTAGATTCTACCCCCTAGCCTTTATGGATCTCAATCTCCTTATGCGCCTTTTCCCCACAAGCGATATTCTCACTGCTCCTAGAATCTACTTTTTTGCAAATGTGGTGGCTTTTGCTCTGCTTACTTGCGTGCTATTGTATCTGCTTATGCAGATTGTGCCTCTCTCTTATAGCGTGCTGGCTCTGCTTATATGCTTTGTCAATCTTGGCTTTGTGGTTGTGTTTATGGGGGTTTGCTTCCCTGAGAGAGTGCAGGTAGTGTGGCTTAGTGGGTATATTTTGGGGCTATTTTTTCTAGCTCACAAGCAGAAGCGAGCGGGGCTGTGGGCATTAGTATGTATCGTGTGTGGTGGGGCTAGTATGTTCTACAAAGAGCCAGATTGTATCTTTATCTGTGGGAGTTTGGTGGTGTTTATCGGGCTTAGATTCTACTATGGATATAAGAGTGGCGCACACAATAAGCACGCTACTATACCTATTGTCATTGTGGGGCTTGCTTTGGGGCTTACAGCCTGTGTGTTTATGGGCTTGTATCTATGGCTTGTTGTGCCAAATATCCAAAAATCCTATGCCAACTTTGGGCTAAAAAACTTGCAAGTAGCAAAGGATATGATAAATGCCATAATGTATCACCCATTTTTGTTTCTCTTTGCTCCAGCAGTCCTAGCGGTGCGTGTGCAAAAAGTGCTACAAGCATTAAAGACTAATGACACAAAAGCCCTACACACAAGCTATGCCTTTTATGACGCCTTGCTTATAGCTGCCCTAGCCTATGGGGCTAGCTTTTTTGTGCTGATGATTTTCACACCATATTACTTTTTCCCTTGCTATGTTATGGCACTTTTGCCTGTGGCGTTTTATACAAAGATGTATTACGCCCATTTGCGCAAGCTACTTATTGTCGTTGTGCTAGCACATATTTTGGTCAATGTCCCAAGCGCGCTCTCGCGCTATACAAGCATTAAACTTCTGCCACCACACTACTTACAAGCTACACAATTTCTAGCAGACTACACGCGCGCAAATGCTGGCACGAATATTGTTATGCTAGGACAGAGGAGCGATCCGCTTGGTAGGGTGTTTTATGGATATTTGGAGTGGTTTGTGCGCTATTTTGACGGCAAGGACTTCACACTTGCAAGCCCCGATCCTGCTCCTATAGACTCACTAAAAAGTGGCGATCTCTTATACCTAGATTCTTATACACAAGCCTACATCACGCCACAGATTCTAGCTAGGCTTAGTGCGGATTATGAAGTGATATTTTCTTCTAGCTATGTGGGATTCTATGATGTTGGGCTAAAGAGTCTTGCAAAGTATCTTTTACTACACTATGCGCCAAAATACGCTAAGAGCCTATCTAGTAGCAATATTTTTAACGCACCGCTTGGGGTCTATATCTACCGCGTGCGCTAGCTATAAAAACCCAAACACAATTTGAATCCCATGCACCATTTCAGCCATAGCTAGAGCGTTGCCCGCGGGATAGAAACTAGCCCGATAGAGTAAGTCCCCATTGATGGGGAAGAATTTAAACAAAGCAACCCCCACTTCCACATACCCACCAAGCGCGCTATGCCCAGCACGATTAGCACTAATCATACCACCACCTAGCGCGAAAGAAAAAAGCCCAGCATTAGGCTGCTTCCAAGAATGCACATAGAGCATAGCTCCAAAAGAGTGCGTGGAGATAGAGGTATTAGCATAAAGATATTTTGCCCTAAGTCCTATGTCTATATCATTATGAAAAAGGTAGTTCCACCCTGTGCTTGCACCGATATTTAGCCCCATAGCACCGCCGCTTGGAGTGTTTAGCTCAATGCTTGAGCCTATGTGAAAACTCGCAAGCTGCCACCAATTGCCAAAGTAATTATTGCGCGCTTGGCTCTCTAAATCTAGTGCGCAGAGACTCTTACACAATAGCAGCACACACACTATCTTGGTTTTCATCATAAGCCCCCTTGGCCTAGAATCTAGCTACATTATAGCCTATATCAATGCCAGATTCTAGCTCTAGGAAGCTTACCTGTGCGCGAAGCCTTGGCTACAAACTCCAGTGGTGTTCTAGTCTTTTTGGCTAAGCGCAAAAGCCTGTGCTTATCGCGCGCAGCAATGGCAAAGAGCAGTTCATACTCCTCTCCGCTTCTATATGCGGGTATGCGAGATTTTGCGATATGGCTAAAGCGCAGATGATTAAGCGCGCTAAGTGTATGTAGCTCTGCCAAGACTCCATCAGATACATCAAGCCCTACCCTAGCAAAAGATGCGATATGGCGGATAAACTCGCCACGCAAGCAGGGTGATATAAAGCGTGCAAACCGCTTAGATCGCGCTATTTCCCCACCTTTAAGAAGGCACGATAGCGCATAGAGACTCTGCCCAACCCTCCCTGTGCAATACACCAAATCCCCTGCCCTTAGCCCCTTGCGTTTTAAAATCCTGCCATTTGGCACTCCAAGCATTGTGATATGAAAGCACAGATCTCGCCCTTTCATCGTATCGCCACCGATAAGTTTAATGCCATACTCCTTAGCGACTTTTGCTAGAGCTTGGGCGATTTGGGTGATTTCTTTGGGCTGTAAGGGCGGAAGTGTGATAGATAGCAGGGCATATTTTGGCGTGGCATTCATAGCGAGTATATCAGAGAGATTTACAAGCATAGCCTTATGGGCAATTTCATCAAGTCTTAGCCACTCTCGCTTAAAGTGTATATGCTCGCAAAATCCATCTGTGGCGATAAGAAGCTCTCTATGTCTATCTAGCACTCTAGCAAACTCTTTGCTAGAAAATCCTTGTAAATGCTTATATTTAGGGCTTTGGATTCTAGGAATATGTGAGCTATTTTGCAAAAGCACCGCGTCATCTCCTACACCAAGTAGGACACCGGATTTATGCAGTGCCTCTATAAAAAGTGCTTCATACGCCAACGCGTGCAATCCGCTCTCCAAAGCACACCTTTTGGTCTATTGATGACTCAAGGCTACTATCTTGCATAACTAGCACAATTGTAGAGCCCATTTGAAAATGCCCAAGCTCATCGCCCTTTTTCACACTTATAGGCGTCTCATAAGTGTAAATATCTCGCGCATTTGGCGTGGCGTTGGTGTTGATCCTAGGATCAAAGTGGAATATCATCTTGCCTACATTCAGCGCACCTACTGCGACAAAGTAGATTCTAGTGTTGTGCGGAGTATGTGCCACAAGCACCACTCGCTCATTGCGGACAAACAAATTGCTATTTTTACGCAATGATGGGAAATTCACAGGCAAAAGCTCTCCGCCAAAATACCGTGCCTCTACAATCTCCATATCACAAGGCGCGTGGTAGCGGTGGTAATCACTAGGGGAGAGATAGAGATTGATATAAGAAAACCCATCAGCCTCCCCTGCTTGTATGCCAAGAAACTCATCGATAGGATAGGACATTCCCTTAATTTGTAAAGCAAGATTGCTGGCAACTACGCCTTGCTCTGTGATGAGACTATCACTTGGAGAGATGAGAGAGTCCTTACTAGAATCCACTTTTCTTTGACACGCTAGCTTTCTTGTAAAAAGTGCATTAAGTGTGGGGTAAGACTCAGCTGGTGCAAAGTCGCTTAGATCAATGGCAAATATCCGCACATACACGCGATTGATAATGCGCTGAAACCACCGCGGGAACGAATGAGAAGCAAACCTACCAAAAAGCCTTGAAATGGCATTTGTATTCATATTTCTCCTTTACTAGATTCTAGCTATCGCTTATAAAAGGGTGCTGGCTTTGATGGCTTGGGCTTAGTTGTATAGACAGGATTTGGATTGATCTGTAAATCCTGCTTTAAGATACGATAATTATCGCAGCCTTGCTGCAAGCCCGCATTACAAGTATAAGCGTAGAGATCAAGGGCATAGCTTGTATTTTGCGTAACACCTAGTCCCTTTTGATAAAGCACTCCCAAATTATTGCAGCTCTTCACATCAGCAGAATCACACGCCATTTTGAAGTATTTTGCCGCATAGGCATAGCTTAGTGGCACGCCCTCAAGTCCATTAGCATACATATACCCCAGATTTGCACAGCCCTTAATATCTCCGGCATTACAGGCGACATAGTTCAAATCTCCCTTTGACAAGGAGCTTTTATTTTTCCCATAAATGTTCTTAGTATTACTCATAAGCCCTAGGTTATAGCAGCCAAGATTGCTCCCGCCATTGCAGGCAAGCTTATAGTAGCGAATAGCCTTGAAAAAATCCTTGCCCACACCATCGCCATTGGCATACATAAAGCCCAGATTATTGCAAGCGATTGCATCGCCGCCTTGGCAAGCAGTCATATAAAACTGCACGGCTAGCTCTTTATCATCTTTGCTTGCGTTGGTTTTTTCATTGTAGAGCATAGCAAGATTTGTGCAAGAAGTTGGATCCCCAGCAGAGCAGCCCATCTCATAGTATCGTTGTGCTTTTTGAAGATTGACATCTACACCTTTACCCGCAACATACATTGTCCCAAGCCCAAAACAGCCCGAAGGATTCCCACCCTCACAGGACTTTTTAAATAGTCCAAAGGCTGTCGCTACATCGTTTTTTTTCATCGCATCTATGGCGGCTTTTAATTGAGCGGTTGGAATATCTGGCGATGTAAGCCTATCGCTTAGCGGGTATTGATGTGGCAGCAGATCAGAATCTTGCGGGATAGAAGTATTAAAACTAGGGTCATTTGGGTCTAGCGGCGCATTATCACTTGTGATTGCATTGCTGGCGAGATTTGGATTCTGCGAAGGTGGCGGGAGATTGTTGTCATTGTATTGCGCGCCACTTTGTGCTAGGGCATCTCTATCAAGACCATAAGTAAATCGCCCTTCTCCATCTGTTGCCAATACAGGCGATAAAGAAGCCATACAGCAAAACAATATAAAAGCAAAGATCTTTGTTTGGCAAGCTGGATTATTGAAACTCCATTTTTTCTCCACAATCCTTTTCATACTAAACACTCCATAAAGTCCTATTTACCAAAACAAATAAGCAAAATGCATTCCTAAAATATCACTACAAAGACAGAGAATAACTAAGAATATTTAAAGAGATAGTAAAAGCAGGTGGTGTCCTCGGCGGGATTCGAACCCACGACCTTACGATTAGGAATCGTACGCTCTATCCTGCTGAGCTACGGGGACAAACCCCATAGAATATGGGGATAGCGAAAACTATTTTTTCGCTACGAGATCTTTTAGGCTTTTGCCCGGTTTGAATTTTGGCACATATTTGTCAGCTGTCTTGTATGTCTTGTTGCTTCCGGGAACTTTGCCAGATTTACCCTTTTGCATAACAGCTTCAAATTTACCAAAACCAACAAGCTCAACGCTTTTTTTCTTGCTTAGTGCTTTTTCTACTGCCGCGATAAACGCATTTACAGCGATTTCTGCATCTTTTTTGCTTGGAAGTTTTCCTGCATCTTTTACAAGATCGACAAATTCTGCTTTATTCATGTGTGTCTCCTTAAGATATGAAATTTAAAGCGCACTTATTGTAGCTACTTTGTGCCTTAAAATCAAGTATTTACGCCATTTTCATCATTTATCCTGCCAAACCAACGCTAATAAAGCTTGCGCAAATAAAGCACTATGCTAGATCTTCTAAAAGCTGAAGCATTTGCTGCTTATAGGTCTCTAAATCTTTTTGCGAGGTCGCTTCAAAGCGCGTTACAAGCACGGGCGTAGTGTTACTCGCACGCACAAGAGCCCAACCATTGTTAAATATCACACGAACGCCATCTATGGTGATAATCTCTTGTATGTGCGGAAAGCCTACAGGCGGATTTAGTAGTGCCTGATGCAATGCAGCAATTTGGGTGAATTTTTTCTCTTCCGTTGTGTGAATCTTTTCTTCATCGGTGGAGTATAGCTTGGGCAGGGCATTGATCATTGACTCCATTTGACTAGGACTTGTCTCAATAAACAGCTCTAAAGCCCTAAGGGCTGCATAGAGCGCATCGTCATAGCCGAAATATCTATCATTGAAAAACAAATGTCCGCTCATTTCAGCAGCTAGATGGGCATTGAGCTCTTTGAGCTTTGTTTTTAGATTGCTATGCCCAGTTTTATACATCACGGCTTGACCAATGCGATTAATCTCATCATACATCACTTGCGAGCATTTCACTTCACCTATGACTACCGGACTAGCAATATGCTTTGCCATATCTTTAGCAAACAAAATAGCCATCTCATCACCTTTATAGTGATGATTCTCACTCATCAAAGCCACCCTATCGGCATCACCATCAAAGGCTATGCCTATGGGGATTTGGTGTGATTTCATCGCAGCTTTTACATCAAGGAGATTTTTTTCTTCACTTGGGTCTGGGTGATGATTGGGGAATGTGCCATCAGGGGTTTCAAATAGACTGATATGCTTGATATTTAGCGCTTTTAGCACCGGCTCTAAGCCAATTGCGCCCACACCATTGCCATAATCAAACACCACTTCATAGGGAAAATCTTTAAGCCTGCTAAAATGCTTGATGAAAAAATCTTGATACTGCTGCAATGCTGGAAGCTCTATGGCTGCTTTGCTAGATGATTGATAGACAATATCACTGCTAGCAATTTCTCTGCCTAAGTGCTGGATCTGCTCACCATAGAAAGGCTTTTGCGAGATGGTGATTTTGAAGCCATTGTATTGCGGTGGGTTATGGCTGCCTGTAATCATCACAGAGCTTTTTAGATTCTGGGTTTGAAAAGTTGCAAAATACGCCACAGGAGTAGGAATCATACCCATAAAAAACACTTCAACCCCACTTGCCAAAAACCCATCTTTTAGCCACTCATACAAAATAGGAGAATGCGTGCGTGCATCATAGCCTATGGCAATGCTCCCCTCCCCTGCTTCTAGCACCCTTCTCCCAAGCCCAAAACCTATGGCAAACACGCTCTCCTTGGTTAGATTCTCTTCATAAATGCCGCGTATGTCATACTCTCGAAATATGCTCATATCCATACTAACTCCTTAAGTTACAAATCAAATGTTTATTATAAACGCAAGTAGCAAACCAACTTGCCAACCCCGCCCCTTTACCTAACTATCTGGGCTAGAATCTATCTTTTCTCTCTCGCTCTCTTGTAGTGTAGAACCCTTGGTATTTGATCCTTGCATACGCTCTTGGAGCAGTCCTCTTGCTTGCTCGCAGAGCGTTTTCCACTCATTTTGCCCCTCGCTTTTAGCGCATTTGTCAAAATACTTTAGTGCAGTTTGTGGGGAGTTTTGCATATTATACAAGCTGGCGATGTGGTAGAGAAGCTGCGTAGAATCCACTTCTGTAAGCGTGGTGGCAGACTCTAGTGGCAGCAAAATCGCTAAAGCCCTATCATAGTGCTTCATTTCACGCAAAACACCAGCGAGCGCAAACTCTGCATAAGGTGTAAATTCATCACTTTTTAATGCCTTTTGTAGCTCTAGAATCTTGCTTGCATAAACTTCTATGCTTGTCGTGTCTTTTTCATCAATAGCATAGCCTAAAAGCGTAGCATACACAGGGAGTATGCGCTCATCTTTAGCAAAGTGCTCCTGCAAAAACGGCAGAAGCTTCTTAGCTTCACTTTTAGATTCTAGGGCTTGCAAAATAGCAAAAAGTGTAAAGACAATATCATAATGACTTTTTTGAATAGTGGCTAGATTAAATGCATCGCGTGCGGCAAGTGAGCCGTTTTTGTATTCCCCAAGTTTATAGAGATTGTTTGCCACTCGATAGAGCCACTCTAAACGCTCAGCCTGTGTCTTGCTAGATTCTACCATATTGCTAGCGATCTGCTTGGCAGCCGTGTTGAGCCCCGCCGCATCTGCACAATCAAAGGCGAAGAGCTTTTCACTAGAATCTAAGTTATACACAGAAGTTTGGATAATGTAGCTAGTCGTTTGAGTGCAATCTTTTTGCGCAATAGCTTGCTTTAGCAAAGAGTCTAAAGCTTGCTGGCGATAAGGGCTAGATGTATCGTCTTTATAAAGAGCGAAGACTTCTTGGTATTTATGCTTTTGTAGCAGTATTTGGGCTGTGAGCTCTTTAGCCTTTGTAGCTTCTTGTGTGTTAGGATACTTATCAATGAGATAAATATAGTGCTTGAGCTTTTCCTCATCTCCACCTTGCACAGCAAACAAAATCGCATCATCTCTGTCTTGCACGACTTTGGCACGCTCTGGATAATCCTCACCAAATACTTGGAGATATTGCTGGTTTGCTTGGTGGGCTTTATCAAAGTCTTTTGCCTGTTGATAATAATCTCCAAGCGCAAACATTTTGTCCTCTTTGAAGCGTAGGTCTTGTGTATTATCGGCTAAATATTGGGTAATAGTAGCGACCATAGCATAATCACCAGCTTCAAGCAGAGCCGTGGTGAGCTCTTTTGTGATCTCTCCTGCTTCAAGGAAAAACTTGGGGTAATTGTTGAGCACTTTTGTGATTAGCTCTGTGGCATTTGGAGTGTTTTGCTGCTCGAGCTCAAAAATTGCCCACTCTATTGCAATCTCACTCGCACTTGGAATATCCTTCGCATCGATAAATGCTCGCTGGAAGTAGATTCTAGCTTGTGTGGGGGCATAAGTTCTAGCAAGGTTGGCAAGCTGCATTTGCGCCAATGGAGTAAATTTAGATTCTGGATACTCGCTATTGATACGCTTGTAATAATACTCAGCTTCACTTGGAATATTGTCTTTAATGTAGGCTTGCGCGAGGATATATAAAATCTCGGGCACATCGGGATCAGATGCAAAAGTGCGCACCCACTCTAGGGCTGATTCTATCAAAGCATCTTGCTCTTCAAGATCAAGCTTTGAGCTTGCAATAATCCTATCATAAGTAAGATCACGCCGAAAGACAGAGTTTGGATTCTGCTGTAAGGCTTCGTTGATGTCAGTAATAGCAGTGATATAGTCCTTGCGCGCCATAGCACTTTTGACAAGAGAGTAAATCTCAAAGTCCCTATTTTTCGTAGCTTTAAGTGGCTTGTTGTCTGTGTTTAGCTCAGGGATTGTTGGAGTTTGCTCCCCAAGGATTTTGACCGGAAAGTGCAAGCCCTGCTTAAAGCTCTCTTGAGAGAGAAAAGGAATAGTCTTTTTATACCCCACAATCTGCCATAGATGCGAGACATTATGCGGATATTTATCGATACTAAAATCCCCTTTAGGGTTTTTGGGGATAGCAAAAAGCTTTTGATGATACTTAGGATAAACATAGAGCCAAAAATCCCCATCGATCATTTTGTAAGTAACACGGAAAAAGCTGTTCTCTAGCCCCGGGAAGCCTCGATCAGGTATGCGCGCGATTTTACACTCAATCGAGAGTGCTTTGCCATAAGCATCAAGCACTTCACTGCAAGTAAAGGCAGAGTCATTTCGCAAGGTCAATACAGAGAAGTCCTCCCCTGCCTCTTTGCCAAAAGTCGTAGAAATCTCTAACGCACTTACACTAATACACGCTAGTAACCAGCAAGAGAAAAGTAGCTTTGCCAATTAGTAAGCCCCAATTACATATTTTTCTATAAAATCAAGCAAAAACTGCACTACAAAAATGCTAATACAGCACATAATGCCCATTATCCAAATGATTGTTTTAGACAAAGGATTAGCATTATAAGTAAAATCTGCAGTAGATAGAGTGCTTTGTGATGGGGGGAGTAAAAACATCGTAACAACAGGGCGTAGATAATAGAAGACCGCGATAGCACTATTAAGCATCATTATGACCCCAAGATATAAATAATCCGCGCTAAATGCGCTCATTACTACAGCGACTTTGCCAAAGAATAGCCCAAAAGGCGGAATCCCAGCAAGCGAGATGAAAAATATCCCAGCAAGCAGAGCATAAGGGGGCAATACACGCACAAGACCGCTAAAATGGTGGCACTCATAAGTATCATTTGATGTATTGCGCACAAACCACAAGAGCCCAAATGCTCCAACATTACTAAACACAAACAAAAACCAATACAAATACAGCGCGCTAAGGCTCATTTGCGTGTTGATAAGAATACAAGCGAGCACAAACCCAGAATGCGCGATAGAACTAAAAGCAAGCATTCTTTTAATGTCTTTTTGCACCAAAGCAGCGATATTTGGCAGTGTAATTGAGAGCACGACAAGCACATAAAGCACATTATGCACCCAGACAAAATCAGCACTAATGCGGATAAACACGCTAAAGACGCTAATAGCCACAGCAAAGGCGGCGATTTTTGGGATAATGGACACAACCCCAGCGACAATGGCATTTGATCCTTGATAAACATCGGGCATCCACGAGTGGAATGGCACGGCAGAGATTTTAAATCCAATCGCCCCTATCATAAACACAAGCCCCATCATAATCGCAGCTAAAGAAATATACTCCCCAGCAAAAAGCGCATTTTGTAGGGCATTGAGATCAAATGTCGCACTAGCAAAATACCAGCACAGCACCCCAACAATGAAGAACACACTAGCAAGAACGCCTAAAACAAAATACTTCACACCAGCTTCTATTGCCCTAGGTTTGCCACTTAAGGCAATCAGCGCGACCAGCGACAATGACCCAATCTCAAGCCCTAGCAAAATCACAAGCAAATGCTGGCTTGACACCATAATGTCAAACCCGGCAATCATTAGCAAGTATAAGGGATAAAACTCCCCCACCCTAACAGAATACTCGCATTTATCCTGCGTTGTAAAAAAGAGTAAAATAAATGCGAGTGCGACAAACTCCATAGTTACTTGAGACAGAATTGTTATGCCACTAATGTGAATAAGCGAAAAAAATGTAGTGCCCAAAACAAGATGCAAGCTGCAAACTATGCTAAATCCCAAAAACACAGCACATAGCGCGACATTTACTCCACGAAATGCCACATCAAAACTCCGCACAAATACATTGGCAAGTAGCAGTAGCAAAGCCCCTGCAATAAGCACAAGGCTCGGTGATATGGCACTTAATGACAATTCAGCAAAATCCAAAGGAGGTAAAAGATCCATTACTATTCTCCAAGAAGAAGTGGGGTGGATTGTTGAGCGGGGCTAGATTCCAGCTGACTTGACTCTATCGCTTGAGTAGAATCCAACATCTCCGCGCTATATTCACCCATCAAATCAAACGACTTGATTTGATCAAGCGCACGATCCTGCTTGCTGGCAAGTGTAGTGAGCAGGATTTTTGATGAGCTTACTTGCGCACGCGCTGCCATAGTCTCTAGCACAGGTTTTACCCCAGAATCTATAAGTGTCAATAGTGGTTTGGGGTAGATTCCAAGCGCGATGATACAAGCAGAAAATATCCCCAAAACAAGCTTTTCTCGCCTATTAACATCGGTGAATTTTGCTAGCTTCTGCTCATCTGCCTCCTTGCCAAAAAACAATCGCTTATATAAACTAAGCATATATGCAGCTGATAAGATGATAGTAAGCCCACCAAGAAGCGCAATGAGTGGGTAAGTAGCAAATATACCAAGCAAGCTTAAAAACTCCCCTACAAACCCTATCGTCAAAGGGAGTCCAACATTTGCCATCACTACAACTCCAAATATCGCGCAAAACACTGGCGCAGCCCTAGCCACACCCTGTATAGAGCCTATCTCTCTAGATCCTGTGCGTGCGGCAAATATGCCAACTAACATAAAGAGTGCAGCTCCCACAATTCCGTGAGCAAACATCATAAACACCGCACCAGAAATACCAATAAGCGTGAAAGAAAAAATCCCAAGCACCACAACGCCCATATGAGAAATTGAGCTATAAGCAACCACTTGCTTCATATCTGTTTGCGCATAGGCTACCATCGCACCATAGATAATCATAACAAGCCCAAGCACCAAAATCCACAAACTAAGCTCAATGCTTGCATCTGGGAAAAGTGGGAGACAAAAACGCACAAGAGCATAAGTCCCCATTTTGAGCAAAAGTGCGGACAACACCACAGATCCTAGTGTAGGAGCATTCCCATAAGCGTGGGGTAGCCACGCGTGAAAGGGGATAATGGGGATCTTTACCGCAATGGCAATAAAAAATGCCAAAAATAACCATAGCTGGTAGCTAGCAGGCAGCGGCATAGCTAGCCAATCTGCTAGCTCAAAGCTAAATTGTTTAGAATGCAAGAAAAATAAAAATCCATAATACAAAATCCCAAGCAGCATAATTAGCGAAGCAAAAAATGTATAAAGAAAAAACTGCAGCGCAGCCCTAAGCTTCTCGCCACTACCCCACACGCCAATCATATAGAGAATCGGCAGTAAAGATAGCTCCCAAAACACATAAAATAGCACGACATTTTGCGCACTAAATACACCCATAAGAATAGATTCTAGGAGCAATAGACAAGCGACAAAATGGCTGGCAGGAGATTTGCCGTGTAAAAACAACACGCTCAGTAAAATAACAATGGCATTAAGCAAAATCAACGCCAAAGAGATCCCATCAACTCCAATATGATAGCTAATGCCAAAAGCAGGGATTAGCATAAGTAAGTTTTCAAACTGCACACTAGAGCTACCGCTATCAAACCCAACCCATAGGGCAAGCACAAGGACAAGCTCAATGGTCGCACAACTCGCACCAAAAAATTTCGCCACCCTATCTTCTAGGGCAAACACAGCCAGCCCAGCAAGCAGTGGGAAGAATATGATAATACTTAGCAAATACTCCATACACTACCTCCAAAACAACATAAATAAGCTGATTGTCAAGCTAATTAGCAGCAGCAAAATCCCAAAAACCATCAATCGTAGCGCACTGCTAAGGCTACCATTTTGTAAAAATGTGCAGAGTGCAGAGAGCCACATTACTAGCTTTCCTACTGCTTGCATACTTTTATCAAATACAAGAATCTCAACCTTTAGCCAAAGCATACGGCATAGCGCGCCAAATCCTTTGACAAACACTAGCTCATAAAGCTTTGGTATGTAGTATTGCTGCAACAAAAGCGTGTAGAAAATATTTCGACTTGGAGTATAGGTAAAACGCCTATATTTGAAAAACGCCACAATAATCCCAAAGCAAGAAGCCCCAAGTGCTATCCCAGCTAGGGATTCTGCGCTTAAATGACCATGTGGCATCTCAAATGCTAAGACATACTTCAAAGCTGATAGCACAGGATCATAAAGCATACCAGAAATGATAGCAAGCAAGGCTAAAGGCGTCATTGCATAAAGCATAAATGGCTTTGCCTCGTGGGGATGACTCACATCATAAGCCTCTTTAGATTTTGGCGAGAAAAAGACCAACATAAATAAACGGAAGCTATAAAATGCCGTTAAAAACGCGCCAAAGACAAGCGCACCCCAAAGGATCTTATACTCCGCATTAAAGCTAAACTCTAGAATCAAGTCTTTAGAAAAATACCCCGCAAATGGCGGTATGCCACATAGCGCAAGATTACCAATTAGCATAAATATCATCGTGTATTTCAATGAGCGCGCAAGTCTCCCCATACGCATAACATCAAGTCCATCGTGCATAGCGTGCATTACATTACCCGCGCCAAGGAAGAGTAGAGACTTAAAAAATGCGTGGGTAAATAGATGAAAAAGTGCTATCCAATATGCCCCAAGTCCAGCTGCTACAAACATATATCCTAGTTGAGAGAGTGTGGAGTAGGCGATAATACGCTTTAAGTCTCTATTGACAAGTGCCATAGAAGCAGCAAATAGCGCGACAAATGCCCCAAGATAAGCGATCGCCTCACCAATATGTGGGATCTCCATATAAATAGGGTGGGCGCGCACAACGAGATAAACCCCGGCTGTTACCATCGTAGCAGCGTGGATAAGAGCTGATACAGGGGTTGGTCCTTCCATTGCATTTGCCAGCCAAGTATGGAGCGGGAACTGCGCAGATTTCCCCATAGCACCGATGAAAAGCAAAATCCCAATACAGCTAAGGATAATAGAAGAAGTCTTTGCCCCACTAGCAATGGCGTGAAAAATCTCTTGAAAATTTAATGTCCCAAATGTCCAAAAAAGTAGAAAAATCCCAAGAAGCATACCTAAATCCGCGATACGATTACTAATAAACGCCTCCATAGCGGCAAAATTTGCACTATGCTTGCGATACCAGAATCCAATGAGCAAATAAGAGCAAACCCCCACTCCCTCCCAGCCAACAAACAGCCCTAAGAAGTTATCACTTAGCACCAAAAACATCATAGAGAACACAAATCCACTAAGAAAGCTAAAATAGCGATTGAATCCTACATCATTCTCCATATAGCCAATAGAATAAATATGCACCAGTAGCGACACAAGCGTGATAACAACAATCATCACAGCACTAACCATATCTAAACTAAACCCAAAATCAACCCTAAAGCTCCCGCTCACTATCCAATCAAAAAGCGAGATAGAAAAGCTAACCCCTTGCAATGCACTAAAGCCAAGAACTACACTCGCAAGAAAAGCAATAAAAATACAAAAGCTATTAAACCAGCCAAGTGCTATAATCTTTTGTCGCGTGCTTAGCACTCCAGCAACGATAGTGCCAACTAGTGGGGCAAAGAGTGCCACTAGTAGTAATGTAGCAAATGTGCCAATATCTATAGAATCTATCCAGCCCATTTTCTATCCTTTCATTGTGCAAAGCGTATCAATATCAAGGCTCTTATGCTTGCGATACCACAGCAGCACAAGTCCTAGCCCAACTGCCACTTCACTTGCAGCAAGTGCGATGACAAAAAGCGCGAACATCTGTCCGCCCATATCATTAAACATTACTCCAACCGCTACTAATGCGATATTTAAGGCATTTAGCATAATTTCACTTGAAAGAAATAGCATTAAAATATTTTTCCTACGCAGCATTCCAAACAATCCAATAGCAAAAAGCACGATGGATAGTAATAAAAAGTCGTATATGCTCACATATTGGCTTAATTGCATAGTAATCATAGACAATCTCCTTGCTTAAGAGATGGAGTAGCTGCTGACTTAGTATCTTGCGCTTCATCTCTTCCTTTAATGCCAAGCGCAACTCCAGCGATAAGTGCCACCAAAAGCAGCACTCCAGCTATCTCAAATGCAATGAGATAGTGCCCAAACAATGCCTTCCCAACTGCAAAAGTATTAGGCTCGCCTACGATGATTTGCATATCTTTTTCTACGACAACTTGACGATATTCATAGATTGGCACGCTAAAGAGCGCAACCAAAAGCAGCGCGATACACACAATCATAATACTTAAGCGTATGCCACCTTGATACCGCTCTTTAATCTCACTCATCGTATCCACAAACATTAGCCCAAATGCATACATCACAACCACCGCGCCTGTATAAACAGCAATTTGCACCACGCCTAAAAACTCCGCCTCCAAGAGAAAAAAGAAGCTTGAGATAAAGATCATTCCGCTTGCAAGAGCAGTTAGGGCATAGAGAATATTGCTTGTGCTAACTACCACAAGAAAAGCCACGATACTCAACACCATAAAAAAATAAAATGCAATCGCTTCAAACATTACACCTCTCCTTGTGCATTTTGCGATCTCTCTAAGGGCTGCGCAGTAGAATCTAACTTTGCCACACCAGAATCTAGCGTAGCCTCACAGGGCTTATCCCACACAATAGGCGTGGGGCGTAGGGCTCTATCAGCTTGCGCACTTACGCTACCAAAGCCAGCAAACTCCAGCTGCGTGCAAGTTTTAGCTTCATCGATAGGGCGTAGGAGTTCGGGCTTCCCAGCATATTGCGCGCGCGCTAAGCTTGCATTCTCAAAGCGATCTCCCATAACAATGGCTAACTCTGGGCATACTTCTGCACAAAGTCCGCAGTAAATACATCGCCCAAGATTGATAGTGTAGGAGTCGATTTTCTTGCGCTTATCATCACCTTTATGTGTGATTATGCGTATGCAATTACTCGTGCAGATTTTCTCACAAAGCCCACAGCCTATGCAGCGTTCATTGCCAGACTCTAATAGCCTTTGCAAGCTATGCACGGCGCGGTATCGCGGAGAGAGTGGGATATATTCTTTAGGGTAATGTATCGTAACTTTTTTAGAAAAAAATTCTTTCAAAGTTAAAGCTAGCCCCTTGAACAAATCCAGCCCACAAGTCATCTTCACACTTTTGCAAAAGTGCTCATAAGTAGTCTTTGGCTCTTTGCGCTTAGGGATAGGGATATAGTTTTTCATTGCATTCTCCTAGAGCAAAATCACAACACTTGTGATAAGTAAATTCACAATAGCTAAAGGCATAAGCACTCTCCAGCACATTCCCATAAGCTGATCTGGGCGTATATGGGGGAAAGTCGCGCGCACCCACATCGCTAAGAAAACAAAAAAGCACACCTTTAGAATAATGGCAATCCCACCGGGGATAAACCATAGAGGCTGATACCCACCACAAAAGATAAGCGCGATCACAAAGCCAAAGGCAAAGAGATGAGCATATTCTGCTAGGAAAAACATCCCCCATTTTAAGCCGCTATACTCCGTGCAAAAACCCGCTACAATCTCAGCTTCGTGCTCAAGCAAGTCAAAAGGCGTGCGATTTAGCTCTGCATAGCTAGCTACAAGGAAAAGGACAAATGCTAAAGGCTGTTTAAACAAGAGCCAGTCAAACACCCCGCCTGCTTGATAATCGTTCATAGCTACAAGTGAAAGTGAGCCCACAAGCATAAGTGGGGGCAAAATGCTAAGCGTAGAGACCACTTCAAAACTAAGGAGCTGGATACACGCGCGCACTGCCCCAAGTAAAGAAAATTTCGAGTTTGATGAAAGCCCAGCGAGCAAAGGAGCGTAAATCCCCACTGCCCCAACCGCTAGGAAAAAGAGTAGCCCTACATTGATGTCAGAAATTATAGGCTGTATGGTTCTACCAAATATCTCAAACTCGCCAAAAAATGGTATCGGCGCCATCGCGACAAATGCGCTCATCATCGCAATCACAGGTGCTAGCATAAAGATAGCTTTATTGGCATTTTGTGGGCAGACATCTTCTTTAGTAAAGAGCTTAATCGCATCGGCTAGAAACTGCAACAACCCAAATGGTCCTACATAGCAAGGACCAAGTCTGCGCTGGAAATAGCCCAAAACTTTGCGCTCAATATATGTCCCAAACCCCCCTAAAAATGAAAATACAAGCACGACAACCAAAATCTTTATACAAGTTTCGATGACAAATTCACCCATACCCTACTCCTTTGTAGCCTTAGCACTTTCTACATAAGTATAAGAGCTTGCGATATTTTCACCCCACTCTCTAGCAATATGCGGGCTAATGAGCCACATATCCTCACTCATCGCATAATCAATATACACCGCGCCTGTGATACTGCCTTGCGCACTTGGTCTATGGAGCGTGATATACTCCCCTTCTGTAAGCCCTAGTTTTTCCAAATGTGCCTTAGAAGTGTAGAATCCATCTCTTTGCTGCATATTAGAATCTAGCACATTTTGGATACTAAAGAGATTTTGCGGATAGGAGATAAAGGCGTTAAAGCTTATAGGCTTAGCCTGCGCTATTGTGTGTGCTGGAGCAAGAGCACCGCTTAGTAGTGGCGTAAGCATATAGCCTCTTTTATCATCTCCACCTTGTGTATAGTGGTTTGCTAGGCTAGCAAGCTCTTTGGGCGCATAGCCCTTGCTTTGTGGCAGTGCCTTGGTATAGTCGCTTAATGTTGTGTAGGTTGAAAAATAATCAAGAAGCGCGCTTGTATTATCTTGTGTGCTTGGTGTGAATCTCTCTAGCTCTTTTTCATAATGAACCACTTCTAGCCTAGCTTTGTTGTAGGCATACAAAATGCTCGCCAAGTCATCGCCTTGATATGCTTGCACCTTCGCAAATGGCAGCAGGCGATTTTCAAAATTTGTCATACTCCCTAGCATTTGCTGATGGCTTGGCAGCACTACTTCAGGCTCTCTAGTAAGCATTCTAGCACCATCGCTCCACGCACAATCCCACAGCACATCGCCTTGCGCACGCACCCCGATGACAAACTCATCGCGCGATTGAGACTCTAAGCTAGAATCTAGTGAGCTAGAATCCAGCTCCAAAAGCTCTCCGCAGATTCTAGCAATCCCAGCAGTATTGCTACCAGCTGGGATTACATAGACCCTAGCTCCACATTTTTCTAAAATCTGTAGCCCAGCGACCATCGCGCTATTTTCTTGCAATGCGCAAAGCATTGCTTCTTCGCCGACAATCACGCTCATCTGCGACAAATCCACGCCAGCTAGCTCGCTCAATGCACTAAGCTCTATCCCCGCTTCTTGCAATGCTAAGTAAGTTGGCATTGCAGATTGCGCAGGGCTAGAATCTACACTAGAGTCCAAATCCGCGCTAGATTCTAGCTTGGCTGGGGTTTGCTCACTAGCTAGAATCTCGCTAAGCAAAGTGGAGAGCATTGCCCCTAGCTCCTTAGCCTGCGGGCTTTGGGCTATGGCTTCTTCAAGCTTACTTTGCATACTTATAAGCAATGCGCCAAGTGCCAGCTCATCGGCTTTGGGCTTATAGGGGATATGCGTTACTGAGCGTGAAAAAGATGCAAGCAATGTGTCAGCGATTGGGTGAAGATAATAGAATTTAATGCCCTTTTTTGTGCGGATTGTGTTGTTTATAGCATATTGCAAAAGTGGTGCTTGCAAGCGCACAGGCGCGCCTAGTGCGATAATAGTGCTAGAGTCTTTGAGATCTTGCAGGGTATTATTTAGCCGCAAATATGGCAGGAACTTTTGATACGCACGCGCACTTTCATTATAAAGCTTTATGCCAAAATGCGCGCTAAAAATGCTTACAATCATCGCTTCTTCATTAGTGATAGAGCTACCAAGCCGCATAGCAGTAGCTTTTCCAAGGTGCTTGAAGTAGGGGCTTGTCTCACTAGAATCTAGCTTCGCCACATTAGATTCTACCCCAGCAGAAAGAACAGAGAATCCAAACCGCCCTGCCCCGCAGATCGGAGCGAAGTGGAAGTCATTGCTCACGCGATAAGTCTTCTTCTCTCCTAAAGTATTGTGATGTCTTGTCTCATAAGTGATATGGCAGCCCATAGAGCAATAGTGGCAGGTGCTATTTGTCTTCCTTAGCTCCCACGCATTAGCAGTGTAGCTAAAGTCCTTATAAGTAAGCGCACCCACAGGACATACAGAAATACACTCCCCGCAATCTACACAAGGCGTATCGCTTACAAACTCTATCAAGGACTTTTGCTTCTTGCTCCATACGCTATAGGGATCTTTTAGCATAGAATCTTTATAGCTATCTGGAGAGTGCAAATCCGCCTTGCCAGCTTTAAGCTTGGCTTCACCGATATTATCCTTACAGGTTGTTACACATCGCTCGCACACAATGCAAAGATTAGGGTCATAGAGTGCTTGCGCCCACGATTTTTCGTGCTTCTCATCATCAGCCAAAGCATAATCTTGGTGGGCTACTTTGGTGTAGAGTGTTAGATTTTGCAGCTCACATTCACCACTTTTATCACAGACTCCACACTCTAGCGGGTGATTGACATCATAAGTTTGCATAATCATCTGCCGCTCTTTGCGGATTTGCTCTGTCTCTGTGTTGATCACTAAGCCGTCTTTCGCCTTTGTGTTACAAGTATAAACTCTCTTGCCATCGCCACTTTCTCCCATACACATTTTGCAAGCAAGAGTTGGTGAGCAGCCACCTAGATAGCAAATCGTAGGGATAAAAATGCCATTTTCCCTAGCGACATCGACAATTGTTTCGCCCTCTTGGCAAGTGATTGTGCGGTTGTTGATCGTGATTGTAACTTTAGCCATTATAGCCCCCATTTTGTGCAAATTGCGCCGTGATAAAAGGATAAAATCTCTCCCCTTGAGTATGCCAGCCCTTAAGCACAGCTGCTGCTCCTTTGAGATACTCCACCTGCCTAATCGCGCAATCCACTTCAGCGCAATCCACTATAAGCCTAGCTTGCGCGCTCTGCTCTAAATGCGATAGGCGTAAAAATGTCTTTGTAGCATAGAGCACCGGACTTGCTAAATTTTCTTCATCAAATGGGCTAAGATAGACAAATGCGCCATTAGATTCTGGGATATTGCTAAGGGCTTGAAGTATTTGCGCTACATCACTAGAATCTAGCTTTTGATACTGCGCGATACTTGCTAGAGATGGGATAAAGACTACCTTGGAATACATCTCAATAGTTGCAATGATTTTACAAATAAGCTGCGCATACTTATGGCACAAAAAGCTCTCCCCTATAAAAATCACTGGCGATTGCGCCTGCTGCAAAGCTTGAGCTATAGTTGCCAGCTCTTCTTCGGCAAGCGCAGATTCTGAAGCGATATGTCCAATATCTAAATCTTTGACAAACTCCATAGCTATGGTAGGAAACTGACTATTTACACTAGCAAAAGCAGTAAGCAAAAGCGTGATGACCCCTAGCTCTGCTCCTACTTCATACTGGTATTGTTCTATGCCTGTGCTACGAGAATCCACAAAGGGGTGCAGACACAAAATGGACTGCTGCATAGGCTGACCCAAACTGCCTAGACTATCTATCAATGCCCTAAACTCAAACGCTCCAGCACCCAGCACTAAAATGGCATCACTTTGAGAAAATGCTTGATTGGCTGCTAGATTATTCATCGCCTGCCTTTGCGCTCTCTTGTGTAGGTGATTGCGACTCTTTTTGCAAAGTGGATTCTAGTTTAGGCGGACTTTTTCGCACCACAAGTGTCCAATCCCTATGATTAAACCGCACAGAATTCATCACTTCATAGCCCATATTGCAAATAAACTCAGCACTTTTAGCCACATTAGAAAAGTCATCAATCTCAAAGAGAAATATCCCCACCTCGCCTTGCGCTAGCTCCGTGTTAATCAACTCTCCCATACGCGCATAAAAGTCATTATGCAAATGCCGCAAGTCAAATCGCTTCATAATCTACCGCCCCTTTGCTTCGTGTTTGTGCAAGAGATTTGTAAGCTCATCGATCCACCTCGCCAAAAATCGCATTACACGAGCCTACAATCGTAACAATATCAGCGATATATGCACCTGTAAGCATTTCTTGCAAAATCGCCGTATGTGCAAAACTTGGAGTTTTGATTTTCATTCTCTGGGGGTATGCCTCCCCAAGCGAGTGGATAAAAAACCCAAGCTCACCACGCGGGGACTCTGTAGGCGTATAAACTTCACCCTTTGGCGGACGCATACCTTGAGTAACTAGCACAAAATGCTGCATAAGCGAGTAATTTTGTGTCATTATCTCTTCTTTTGGCGCGGAGATATACTCTGGCGCGCGCACCATAAGCTCATCTCCTGTGCTAGTAGCATTACTACTTGGATAGAGTGCGATAAGCTGGCGCAATAGCTTAATGGACTCCCTAATCTCAAGCATATAAAGCCTGTAGCGATCGTAACTATCCCCATAATGCCCAATAGGCACAGAGAAATCTAGCTCATTATAGAGCTCATAAGGCTCTTCTTTGCGAATATCATAGGCAATACCTGTGGCGCGCAGCATAATCCCGCTAAGCCCCCACGACTTTGCCATTTCTTGAGAGATCGCTCCAACGCCTTCAAGGCGCATTCTCCAAATGCGATTTTCATCAAGCAAGCCCTCAAACAAATCCACACTTTTGCTCGCTTCTTGTAAAAATTGCTCCAAATTCTCCAGCCAGCCACTTGGAAAATCTAGTGGGACACCGCCTATGCGAATGGCATTATGTGTAAGCCTAGCCCCGCAATAATCCTCTATCAAATCCAGTCCATACTCACGCATCTTAAACGCGTATAAAAACATCGACAATGCGCCTACATCCATAGCATGCACAGCGATGAAAAAGATATGAGAGATGATGCGATTAAGCTCTAAGAGTGTCGTGCGTATTACTTGGGCTTTTCGTGGGGCTTGTATGCCAAGCAGTCGCTCCACCCCAAGCGCGAAAGCATAGTTGTTCCCAATGGCAGAAATATAATCAAGCCTATCAGTTGTAGGCATAAACTCGTTATAAATCATATTTTCTGCGAGCTTTTCTATACCCCTATGCAAGTAGCCAATCTCTGGAGTAGCTCTTTTGACCCGCTCGCCATCTAGCTCAAGCACCAATCGTAGCTGCCCGTGCGTTGATGGGTGCTGCGGTCCAAAGTTTAGCACCATTGTATTGTCATCGCGCTCAAAATGTATGTTTTCAAACTGCGGTTTTAAACGCGTGTAGTTTTGTCCCATTATTTCCTTCTTTCAAGGCGAGTTTTCTTCGCCCTAGCGATGTCTTTGACAAAAAGAGCTTTAGAAGCGTCCATATATAGCCCCTCGCCCTCCTCTCCAATTGCATCAAGCTTAGAGAAGCTGCGCTCATCATTAGGATCTACGCGTGCGCTATCGCGCTGCTCTGCTCCCACCACTTCTCGATACTCCTTACCAAAGATTTTATCAATCTCATACCACGCGGCATATTCATCGCCTTGTAAAGGATACGATCGGCGCAGAGGGTGTCCAACCCAGTCTTTTGGCATAAGTAGGCGAGTGAGGTTGGGGTGATTGACAAACCTTATCCCAAGCATATCATACGCCTCTCGCTCACTCCACAAAGCAAGCGAAAAAATCGAGGAAACAGAGTCTATTTGCTCATTTTCACCAAGATAGCACTTCACACGCACGCGCCGCTTATCACCAAAGCTCTCTTGCACAGAATGCAGCTGGTAGAACATCTCAAAGCGATTATCTTTAGCTAGCATATCCACTGCGCTCATCTCGCTAAGCACTTCATAGCCTAAGCTTTTAAGCTTTGCTAGCACCCCTACAATATCGTCTTTACGCACCCAAATCACTGCTATCCCAAGCTCGATATACGCCCTATCAATAGCAAATTCATAAGCAAGATGATTATAGATCACTTCCCAAGCACTCCCCTGTATAGGCAGCTTGAGCGTCTCCATAGGCTGGTAGAATCTAGGCGTATGCGTGGCTTTTCTTTGCACATCAATATGTGCAAAACCTGTAGCAGAATAGGTAGCAGATGGTAGGAGATAGTCATAATTCTGCTGGGCATTTTGGGTGTTTTCACTAGACATATTCTCTCCTTAATTCTCTAAAATCTAGCCTATATAATCCGCTTTGCCTTTGGTGGCAGTGCTTTGCTAGAGCGGATTTTACGCTGCAAGACTAAAAGCGCGTATTGCAAAGTCTCTGGGCGAGGTGCGCAACCGGGCAGATAAATATCCACAGGGATAATCCTATCCACCCCCTGCACGGTAGAGTAGGTATTAAACATACCCCCGGTATTTGCGCAACTCCCCATAGAAATCACCCATTTTGGCTCTGGCATTTGATCATACAAACGACGCGTAAATTCTGCGTGCTTTTTCGTCAAAGTGCCCGCAATAATCATCACATCACTCTGCCTAGGAGAGGCGCGGAAAATCGTCCCAAAGCGGTCAAAGTCGAAGCGACTTCCTCCTGTTGCCATCATTTCTATCGCGCAGCACGCTAGCCCATAAGTCATAGGCCAAAGCGAGTTGCTCCGCCCCCAATTTAGCAGCTTATCCAATGTGCCAAGCGCGACAGGCACACCCATAGCTTGCAAGTCTTTTACTCCATATTCTGCCATCGCAACGCTCCCTTCTTCCACGCATAAATCAGCCCCACAACAAGCAGCAGCACAAAGCTTACCATCTCAATAAGCACAAACAGCCCCATATTACTTGCGACAAAGCTCTTATACACCACAGCCCAAGGGATCATAAACACCACTTCAATATCAAACAGCACAAATAAGAGTGCGATGATGAAAAAATGGTGAGAAATCTTAGCTGGCTGCTTGATTGGCACAGGTCCGCACTCATAAGGTGCCATTTTGAGCTTTTCATTGTTTCTTTTAGCGAGTTTGCGCGAGATGAATCGCTGGATTTTAAGCGTATAGTTAAATGCAACAAAGCTTAATATAAATAAAACAAATACCCCAAAATACGCGTGATCAGCAAATATCAATGAAGCTTGTGTGCTAGCAAGATCTTGCACTCGCACAAACTCTGGTGCATACTCTTGCACTGGCGGCGCAGCATCAAGTGCCCAAGAATCTACAGAATCTATGGTAGGCATATTGCTCCTTATATCGAGATAGTTGAGTAATGCATCAGGGCATTTATTATGGCTTAAATGAAACTAGGATTTTAAACCGAAAAAGTTTAATAGAATCTTAACTTTTGTGTATTTGGGATAAGCAAAATCCTAGCTCCAAACACTCGCTACGCCCTAGCTGTGAGCTTTTCTCCCTAGATTCTAGCAGGTAAAGAGCCTTTATATATAAGCTAGATTCTAGCTTTTTGCAAAGCATAGAATCTCTCCAGCTGCCTAATCTCACGCTCACTAAAGCCACACTGCAATCGCGCCTTGGTGTTGGGGATTTTGCCACATAGATTAAAGCTTGCAAATTTTGCGCACAATGCCAAAAACACTTGCTCACCCATATCGCCAGCTACTTGAGTGCGCCCTTCCCTATCCTCTTGCTCTTGTGTGAGTGCAAGCTCTTCCCATAGCTTGCTTACCCTAGAATCTAGCTGCCCATAGCGCAAAAGTGCTTGCACATCAGCTTGTATAGATTCTACTACACGCACTGGCAAAGTAGATTGCATAGCTTGATGAGATGAAACACCACAGCTACAAAGCGCGAATTTCCACCAGCGATCACCCTTGCTTACATGCCCTATTTCATCGCGCAAGATACATTGCAAAACTTCATCGATTTTACCAAACATTGGGTGCTTAGAGGCAGCAAACTTGCGCAAGACAAAAGGGTTGGCATCAAGCCCGCGCGCTTCAAGCCCCCTATGCACCACCCCCATACGATAGAGCAAGCTTACATTAGTCTCAAGGCTTGCGGTGTAGAGATTACTATGCACAGCAAAGTCCCCATACTGCACCCCAAGCTCTCCAAGCAAACCATCTAGGAGAAAAAAGTGCCTAAACTCTTCTTCTGCCACTTCTAGCCAATCTGCATAATACTCATAAGGCAAATGACGAAACCTATAAGCAGAATCTAGGGCTAGCGTTACTGCGCTATATTCTATGTGGGTGATTGCGTGTAGTGCCCTAGCAAAGCCGCTGCTAGATTCTAGCTTGCCTTGCTTAATGTGGCGTGCGGGCTTTATGGGAGCGTGTGTATAGGGTGCGATAGATTCTAAGGGCAAGTCGTGTGCAATTGCCAGCCTATGAGATAAGAAGTCTTCATACAAATCCAAAAACAGCAAATGCTTTGATCGCATATCTTTAGTAGCTAGCACCAGCCCTAGCCTAGTGAAAAACTCCTGCACACCCAATCCTTCAGCCATAATCGCTAGCGATAGCCTAGCGCGTTTTGCAATGCCTTGACATTATGCGCGATAGATTCTAGGTAGGATTGCAAGCCTTTGGAGCTAGAATCTAGCAAACCGCCACCCCATAGAGAGCTTATCACAGCGTGCATATCAGCTATTTTTAGCAGATTGATATTATTAGTGCTAATTCCACCAATAGCGCAAATTGGAAGTTTTAGCTCGACTTTGGCTTGCGCTAGAATCTCTAGTGGTGCGCGCGATGCATTTGGCTTGGTGGGTGAGGGGAAAAATGCCCCAAATGCCACATAATCCACACCCATAGATTCTAGGGATTTTGCTCTTTGCAAATCTCCATAGCTTGAGACCCCCAAAACCCCCCTAAATCTTTGACGCATGCGAGCAAGTGCGCTTGGGGAGCTAGCATCATCTTTGCCGATATGTAAAGCCTTGGCATTAAGCTTTAGTGCTAGCTCTAGCCTATCATTTAGCACAAAGAGCGCACCATAGTGCTCGCATAGCTCTAAAAGCCTTTTGGCATAAGGGTAGAGCCACTCATCACTATGAGTTTTATCACGCAGCTGGAAGATTTTCACCCCTGCTCTAAGGGCGGACTCCACACATAGTGGCAGAATCTCATAAGGCGTTGCTAGCTCATTAGAAATCGCATAAATACCTTGCAAGCTAGATTCCATATATGTCCTTGTATGTGGGCTTTAAGCTCTGTTTGCAGCAAAGGCTAGATTCTGTCTTTGGGTTTTAGATTCTAACGCACTAGAATCTAGTGGCTAGCAAATCACAGCCACAAGCAGTGGCTTAGAGTTAGATAAGGCTAAAAGCGCGCAATAGCCTAAAGCCTACCCTAAAGTCTCTCGCGCAAGAAGCTAAAAGGTGGCAGGGGTAAAGGAAGCTTAAAGGCATTTACATTGCCACTATGGATAGAATCTAGCTCTTTATTGTCTGCTAGGCAGATTCTAGTAAAACACATATACCATATACCATTTTCTATAAAAATCTCACCCAAATCACTTTTGCCACAAGCCACACTCGTGCCAAAAGGCATAACAATCTCCTTTGCCTCCCCCACTCTTATGGTATGCTTACACACCGCCCATTCCCCGCTTTCATCAATTTCGGCATTGACTTGATAGCTCCCTTCACTTATGGCAGTTTGATGATTTTGAGTGTTGAGCTTTTCATAAGGGCGATGCACAATGTAGCCATCAGTAAAGCCGCGATTTTTAAGCGTTTGTAGCTCATTGATATAAAAGCTAGAATCTCCCTTGCCACTATAATAGCTATCAATGGCTGCACGATACGCCCTAGCGGTAATCCCAGCATAATAATTTGACTTTGTCCTACCTTCAATCTTTAGCGCATCAATCGCCCCAGAATCTAAAATCTCCTTAATATGTCCGCTAAGATTTAAATCCTTAGAATTAAAGATATGCGTCCCCAAGCCCTCTTCCTCTTCTAGTCTCATCATCACGCCATTATCGGGATTTTTGACATACAATTCCTTGCCATCAAACTTGACAAGCTCATCGTTCTCCACATTTCGCACAAAATATTCATAATCAAATCGGCAGTCATTCGCACAGCTTCCGCGGTTTGGCACACGCCCACTTTGCAAAGCCGAGATAAGACATCGCCCAGAAAACGCAAAGCACATACTCCCATGCACGAAAATTTCAATCTCCAAATCCGGCAAATGCTTTTTAATCTCCATAGCGTCTTTTAGGCTTATCTCTCTTGCAGCGACTATGCGTTTCACTCCCATTTCATAGAAAGCTTCCGCATCAAGCACATTTAGGACATTAGCTTGCGTGGATAGGTGGATAGGGATTTGCGGGGCAATCTTCTTGCTTAAACGCACTACCCCCGGAGCTGCTACAATAAAAGCGTCAGGGGATAAATCAGCCATTTTAGCGATGTGGGATTCTAGGAGTTTAAGTTGAGAGTTAAAAGGAAAGCCATTGATAGTAACAAACACCTTTTTGCCTAGCTTATGAGCGTATTCCACACCTTTGGCAAAGTCCTCATAGCTAAATTCCTTCCCTGCTCTTGTGCGTAGTGAAAAGTGGCTCACCCCACCATACACCGCATCCGCCCCGTATGCAAGGGCGATTTTTAGCTTATGCAAATTCCCAGCAGGAGAGAGTAGCTGAACTTTTTTAGATTCTACAGATTGCGGCAAGCTAGAATCTAGCGCGTGATTTGATGGGCTTGGCGGATACATTGTGTCAGTCATCGCTAGGGCTTAAATCTACTTTTTTTGCCCAAAAGAAGCAATTAAATTCTCAATATCCTCTGCATCTGCGATGTTTGGATTCTCATCGCCTGCGATATATACTGCCGATGCGACTCGCTTGCTATCATCAATCTTGCTCTCAAAAAGAGAGTTCATATACTGCGCTAAAGCACGCATAACATTGATCACCCGCTCAATGCGCTGGCGGTTAATATCTTGAAACTGCATAATATCCATCGCTTGCAAAATAGCATCAGAACAATTATTCGCACCATCAGTAATCTCACCCAGCTCTTTGCTCATAGCCTGCGTGGATTCTAGCGCGTTTTTAAAGCTTGCCACATGTGGAAAATGCTCTGTAAGCTTATTAAACAACTCTTCTTGCTCTTTAAAGTAGGCTTTGATCTTTTTAGAAGACTTGACGATAGATTCCGCATTTGAGCTAATAATATCAAGCTGGTCAAAGACCTCCCCAGCCTTTACTTCTGTATCGCGCGTAACATCATCAAGCTGATGGACAACTTTATGGTCTTTATCTGGCGGTGGTGGGGGCCAGTGCTTTGAGGCTTGGACACGGAAATTGTTAGGATCAAACCCATCTTTAGCAGCAATCTCATCAGCCATTTCCGCTGGCTCTTCGCTAGATTCTGGCGTATCAATACTCTGCAAGCCAGAATCCCCCTCGCTCATCAATGCATCTAGCTCTTCTTGCGTCATCGCATATCCTTACATCGATTCAAAAATGGGGTGATTATACACCATAGAAGTTTAATTTTATATGAGCTTAAGTGCGCCATAAATTGCCACCATACTTAGATGACTACCATATGCAAGGAAAGACACGCTTCCACTTGCGCAAGCTCTTGTAGCACTTCATTAGAAACTGCATTATCCACCAAAATCACTGCAAGTGCTTCATTTTTAGCATTGCGAGCAAGTCTAAAATCTGCGATATTGATTTTATGCTTCCCTAGAATCTGCCCGACATTCCCTATGACACCGGGCACATCAGTGTTTTTGAAAAGCAGCATTCTCCCCTTTGGCTCAATCAATGCTTCAAATTCATTGATCGCACTTAAACGGATAATGTTGTCATCAAAAACCGTCCCAGACACACTTAAGCTGCCGTTATTCGTATAGGCGGTGAGAGTGATGAGATTCTTATAAGACTTTGAGCTCTCACTCGCCTCTTTAACAACTTCTATCCCTCTCTCCTTGGCAAGAAAAGGTGCATTTACATAGTTGATTTTATCGCCAAGAGATGGCTTTAAAACGCCAACAATCGCATAAGTCTCAAGGGAATCTATATAGTTGCTAATTTCACCTTGCGCGGTGATTTTAATGGAAGTAAGCACGCTCTTATCCAGCTGCGAGCAAAGGAAGCCTAGCTTTTGCGTAAGCTCCATATAATGACTAGCAAAGTCAGGGAGCTGGGTGGTGCTTGTTGGGAGATTGAGCGCATTGGGGTAGGCGATACCACGCGCTGCTTCCATAGCAGCTTGCGCAGCTTGCTTGGCGATCTCTTCTTGTGATTCTAGTGTATTTGCACCAATATGTGGGGTAACATAGACATTTGGCAAATCCAAAAGCTTGCAGCTAGTTCCCGGCTCTTTGTCAAACACATCAATCCCAGCCCAGCGCACCTTACCGCTCTGCAAGCTTTGATACAAATCCTCCTCATTGTATAGCCCACCCCGCGCACAATTGATCAAAATCACCCCATCTTTCATCTTTGCTAGCTCTTTGGCAGTGATCATATTTGTGGTTTCTGTGTTTTTGGGTGTGTGGATTGTGATAATATCGCACGACAAAATTTCATCAAAATCTTTCACATACGATACTCCAGCGTTAATCGCCTTAGATGGCAAGATATATGGGTCGTATGTCACAACTTCTGCTTCAAAAGCCTTGCAGCGGATCCCAACCCTAGAGCCGATATTGCCAAAGCCAATCACCCCTACCTTTTTGCCCTTAAGCTCTGTGCCATACCAATCCTCTCTTTTCCACTTTCGCTCATCTTTAAGCTGGGCATTTGCGCCGGGTAAGTTTCGTATCGCACTTAGTATGTGTGTCATCGTAAGCTCCACAGCAGCAATGGTGTTAGCCGTTGGGACATTCATCACAACAATCCCTTGCTTTGAGCAGCCATCTATATCTACATTATCCACACCCACGCCAGCGCGCACCACTGCCTTGAGACTCGGCACATTTGATAAAAACTCTTCCTTAACCGGCGTAGAGCTGCGAGTAATGGCGACATCAACTTCTTGCAGTGATTGCAGCAACTTATCTTTAGGCAAATCTGCTAAATTTAGCAAAACTATGTCGCTTTGGGACGCGAGCATATCCAAACCTTTTTGATGTATATGATCACACACGGCTATTTTATACATTAGGCTTCTCCTTATTGATAAGTGTATGGCACCTCATAGTATTGTAGCTCCTTTATAAGCTGCTGCGCCTTTAGATATTCTTTAGGGATATAAACAACCAAATCAATGGAATTGCTATTTTTACTATAAGCAAACTCAATGTTTTTCTGCTTAAATAGCTCATTTAAACAGAAAAACAAATACTGATCTACCGCTGCGATAAAAATCTTTTGCGGGATAGCCTTAATATCTGGATCAACAAAATCTACAAAAATCTCAAACTCCTGCGCTGGATAAGAATAGGCTTTGTTAAAATTTTTAAGATTATCAAGCCAATTGTCTTTTGTGAGATTTGGCGCTGCTGCAACTGGAGCTTCCGTAGCATACTCAACCCCAACTTGCCTCGCCCCAACTTGTGTCTTATAGTAGAATAGCCAGCCAATGCTACCCCCTACTAACACGCTCACAAGCAAGACAATCACAATAGTCTTTGTTTTCATACAGCCTCAATTATGAGCGTTGGATTTTGTCTTTCAGTTTATCTCCAAGTGTCATTTTATCAGCACTATTGATTGCGCGGATTTCTTCTTTTTGCTTTTGTCGCTCTAATCGCTTCACAGACACACGCACGCGGTTATTTTGCTTATCAATAGCAACAATCACGCCCTCAATCTCACTGCCAACCTCTATCTCTTCCTTTTTTAGTGGATACAAATCTTCATTGCGAATAAGCGCATCCATACCATCAATTTCAATAAACACGCCAAAATCTTTACTATCTATCACCTTGCCTTTAACAATATCATCGACTTTATGCGTCTTGCTAAATACTTCGGCTGGAGACTCTTCAAGAGCGCGCCTGCTAAGGGAGATTCTTTGATTTGCGCTATCGATTTTAACAATTCTTACTTCAAGCTCCTGCCCAACTTTGAAAGCATCTTTACACTTATTCTTCTCCCAAAAGGCATCTTCATTATGCAGTAGTCCATCAACCTGCCCTAGGCTAATAAATGCGCCAAAATCTGTCAAGGTGGCGACCTTGCCCTTTACTACATCATTGAGCTTATATGTCTTCATAAAGTTATCAAAAGGCTTTTCTAAAAGATTCTTTAAGGAAACACGCAGCCTGCGATTAGCAGGGTCAATCTCAATCACTTCAACATCAATCTCATCGCCAACTTTCAAAATATCGCTTGGGTGTTTAATATCCTTATCCCAAGAAAGCTCAGAAATATGCAAGAAGCCCTCCACATCATTGCCAATATCTACAAACGCACCATACGCTTCAATATTGCTAACGACAACCTTAATCGTATAGCCCTTTTTTAGCTCTTTTTGCACTTCTTGCCAAGGATCTTGCGTAACAGCCTTAATGGAGAAAGACAATCGCTTTTTCTCCTCATCATAGCCCACGACCTTGACAGATACGCGGTCGTCTTCTTTATAGAGCTTGGCTGTATTCACAGGACCTTTGTGGCTAATCTCTGTATAATGCACAAGCCCCTTGACTCCATCAACTTCCACAAACATTCCAAAGCTTGTGATACTTTTAACAACCCCCTCAAAGACCTTGCCCTCTTCTTCTAGGAGCTTCTTCACACCTTCTGCCTGCTTTGCATCATCAATTTCAAAAAATCTCTTACGAGATACAATGATAGAGCGTTCATCTGGGCGCACATCGATAATACAAGCTTTCACCCTTTGCCCAATATTCTTAGCAGAATCCTTGAGTGCAGCAGCAGCACGAGGCATAAAGTAATCCACCCCATCAGATTCTAGCACATAGCCACCCTTATTCTTGCGAATGATCTTGCCCTCAACAATCTTGTCTTTAAAATCACTGCCCAGCTCTTTGATTTTCCGCTCGACATTAGCGAGCTTGATCGCCTTTTTGTGTGATACACTAGGTCGCTCACCTTTCCCAGAGGATACAAACACTACTATTTCATCACCTACATTAAAAGGGGTCTTCCCATTCTCATCAGCGACTTCTGCTAGCCCTAAAAACCCCTCTATCTTCTCACCCACATCAACAAGCAAGCCATTATCGTGAATGGCAATCACCTTGCCCGTTTTCACCTGCCCTAGCTCTTCTTGCTTCTCTCTTTCTGCGAGCATTCTTGCGAACTCGCCATTATCCTCTGTATCGTCCAAAACTTTCAACATCGTATTTGCCTTTATGAAAAATACGGCGATTCTAGCTAAGTTTTGCTTTTAGTAAGCTTTATTTTCACTTAGTAAAATATAGATTCTAGCAAGCTGCCTAGAGCCTAGTGCAGACTCTATGCCACCGCCATTGCCTAAGTATCTTGGTGTATGATCTCCACGCTCAAAGCAGAATCTTTCATATCAAACACCACCTTATCGCCCTCTTGCACCTTTGCTTCTAAAATCAGCTCTGCAAGCCTATCTTCAATCTCTTCATACATCGCCCTTTTTAGCGGGCGCGCGCCAAACACTGGGTCAAACCCAACTTCTGCGATAAAGGCTTTCGCACTTTGTGTAAGCTCAATGCCAATGCCCCTATCACTTAGCTTTGTAGCAATACTGGCAAGTAGATTCTCAACGATCTTTGTGATATTCTCAAGTGAGAGCGGATTAAATATCACAATATCATCAAGCCGATTGATAAACTCTGGCTTGAAGTAGGATTTTAGCTCATCGCGCACCGCTGCTTCCCGTGCATTTTTATCAGCAATATCCATAATCTTTTGGCTACCGATATTGCTTGTTAGGATAATAATTGTGTTTTTACAATCTATCGTTACGCCCTTATTGTCGGTTATCCGTCCATCATCAAGCACTTGCAAAAGTAGATTAAACACATCTGGATGCGCCTTTTCAATCTCATCAAACAGCACCACACTATAAGGCTTCCTGCGCAGAGCTTCTGTAAGCTGCCCGCCTTCTTCATAGCCCACATAGCCCGGAGCAGCACCCACTAGGCGGCTCACTTCGTGCTTTTGCATATATTCGCTCATATCAAAGCGGATAAGGTTTTTCTCACTATCAAAGAGAAATCGCGCTAGAGCTTTAGCAGATTCTGTCTTGCCCACGCCCGTTGGTCCTAGGAACAAAAAGCTGCCTATGGGGCGATTACTATCACTCAAGCCTGCTTTATTGCGCTTGATCGCGCGTGCTATGGCTCTCAACGCTTCATCTTGCCCTACTACGCTTTGGGCTAGCTCTTGCTCTATGCCTAGAATCTTTTCTTTCTCACTTTGGAGCATTTTACGCACAGGGATTTGTGTCCAGCGGCTTACAATCTCTGCAATACTCTCTTGTGTTACAGAGTTCTTTAGTAGCGTGCCACCCTCTTGCATACTCTCCCACTTTTGCTCTAATGCCTGCAGGGCTTCTTTCTCCGCTGGCAAAAGTCCATATTCAATCTCTGCGGCTCTTTGCAAGTTCCCATCGCGCTTAGCAAGCTCACATTCACTCCGCAAGGAGTCTATCTTATCCTTGCTTTGTGCGATTTCTTGGAAGACTTGCTTTTCGCTCTCAAACTGCGCTTCAAGTCGCCTTTGCTCCTCTTTAGCATCGCCTAGCTCTTTTTCAATCTCGGCAAGCCTATCGGTGCTTGCACCCTTTTTAGAAGTATTGCTTGTCTCCATTTTAATGGCTTCTTGCTCGATGGTTAGATTCTCAATCTCTCGCTTGATAGAAGCAAGCGCATTTGGCTGGGACTCTATCTGCATTTTTAGCTCCGCTGCTGCCTCATCGATTAGATCAATCGCCTTATCAGGCAAGAATCTATCTGTAATATAGCGTGCTGAGAGCTTTGCCGCTGCCACAAGCGCAGAATCTGTAATGCTCACTTTATGGTGGGCTTCAAGCCGCTCTTTAATCCCGCGCAAAATCTGCAGCGATTGGCTCACACTTGGCTCATTAAGCGCGATAGGCTGGAATCTACGCGTAAGTGCGGCATCTTTTTCAAAATATTTGCGATACTCTTTGAGTGTGGTCGCGCCAATGGTATGCAGCTCGCCGCGCGCTAGTGCTGGCTTTAAGATATTTGCCGCATCCATACTGCCCTCTGCTGCCCCAGCCCCCACAATCGTATGTATCTCATCGATAAACAAAATCACATTCCCAGCCTTTTTGACTTCATCGACAACCGCTTTTAATCGCTCTTCAAACTCCCCGCGATACTTCGCCCCAGCCACAAGCGCGCTCATATCAAGCGCGATGACTCGCTTATGCTGCAAGCTTAGGGGCACTTCTTTTCGCACGATCCTTTGCGCTAGCCCCTCTACCACAGCCGTTTTCCCCACGCCCGGCTCGCCTAGTAGAATGGGATTATTTTTACTCTTGCGGATAAGGATTTGCATCATTCGCATAATCTCTTCATCTCTGCCAATCACTGGATCAAGGCTGTTTTCCAGTGCTTTTGCCGTTAGATCAATCCCAAACTTCGCCAAAGACTGCAGCGTGCTATCGTCATTTTGGCTGCTGATTTTCGCGCCTTTACGCATAGATTCTAGGCTCTTTGCCAGCTCGTGCATATCGACATACTTTCCCAAAATCTTGGCAAACACTTCACTCTTAGCATTTGCGATGATAATGCTATCTAGCGCGATATAGCTATCGCCATTTTGCGTGGCATATCCTTGCGCATTATGCAGGGCATTGGCAAGCTCTTGGGAGAGCCGCAAGCTCTCTTTGCTTACTTGAGAAGATTTAGGGAGATTTTCTACCGCGCTTTTTGCCTCTAGCGTGATAGCGGCTTTATCGGCGTTCATCGCATTTAGAGCTTGGTTTAGGATACTTTGTGTATCAGTAAGCATAGCCCAAAGCAAGTGGGCAGAAGTGATTTCTTGATTATTGGCGTGCAGTGCCAAAGAAGCCGCAGAGTCTAGGGCTTCTTTGCTTTGGTTAGTTAGCTTCTCAAACATCTCTTACTCCTTATAGCTACATAGTCATATAACCCAAAGCAATGATTAGGCACTAAATGGCTATCACTGCTAAGTTTTATATGCTTGGCATTATATAAATTTAGTCATTTACTATCAAGTTTATTTATAGGTAAGCACATAGACTCTAATAGAATCTAGCAAATTTCAAAGTAGATTCTACTATCGCCAGCACTACACAAAACCACCGCCTTAAGCTATAATACCCAATATCCACCCTAAAGGCGTATAATGACCCACCCCACAAACCCCACCGCACTGCTCATACTCTACAACCCCTACTATGAAAACAATGTCATAGAATCCCACCTTGCAATCCTTAAAACACAAGGCAGTGTCGCCTTTGGCAAGGTGAAATCCAAAATGCGCGCGCCAAAGCCACACGCCCAAGCAGAGCCTAGCAAGCCTGCCCAGATTCTCGAGCCACCTAGCACCACCTTTGCCAATGAGTCGTGGGCGCAGCTTATGGCTAGCACTTCTAGCGATAGTCCCTTGCAGCTATTTTTGAGCGATTATGCCAATCTTTATGTCTGCAAGGTTACTTCCATAGCCAAAGAGCAGCCAGCTGATTCCCCCGCCTACTATGAGCAAAAGGGGCTTGATGTGGAGCTGTGGTTTCTAATCACAGATATGCGTGAGCTGGTGCGAGATGACTTCACATCTGTGCGCGATAACTTCTTGGCAAATTTTATCACCTTGCACAATAACCGCACCTTTGCCATCTATGGCAACGACTACACCTACCCACTTTTCATCACGCTAAAGTCCAATCAAAGCTACTTCACCCAAGATGAGTCCCACTACCACAATATGTTTAAAACAAATGAGCAAATCCAAATCCGCCAGCACTTAATCGACTATATCTTTGGCACAAAGCTTGCCAACGCGCTCCTGCCAGATTCTATGGAGAGCCTCATCAACGCCGAGATAGAATACCTTGCCAACAGAGAGAACCCGCTCTATGACTGCACAGGCATTGTCCTGCTCTATGCTAAATCAATGGAGCAAGAAATTATGCGATTCTACCGCGCGCTTTTTGCTACGCTCGTTGAGTTTGAGAGCACGCTCACAGAGGTAGAGTCCCCCCTAGCTGCGATCACTTACAGCGTGCATGAGATAGAATCTAGCGTGCAAGAGTGGCTTGAAGGCAAGGCGAAAAAAGCACTCCAACCCTTGGCACGACAAAGCACCTACGCAAATGCGCCCAACAAGTGCTAGAGAAGTGGAAAGAGGACAAAGCCTATAAACTATCTGGCTCAAATAAACACAGCATTAGCCACTTTGTTAGCTTCAAGCTTGGCTCATTTATCAACACCCTTCAAGCGATCCGCAATCCAGCCGCACACGCAAGAAGCCCGAGCCTAGCGCAGGCTTCTACACTGCGCGAGCGGATTCTAGGTATAGGGCAAGAAAGCGTGCTTATAACCCTACTCCTAGCCCTTAGCGCGCTGCAAGCTCCTAGAATCTCCTAGATTCTACCCCCCCCTAGATGACAAACCCTGCCACCCAAGCATTAAAGCTAGATTCTAGGTAGCCATAAGGCGACATTGCTCTGCTCATAGCTTAGATAAGTGCTCTCCCCGTGCCCGGGGAAAATCTCTACATCGCCATCATCATCAAGCCCGCCAAGCTCCTGCGCCCCAAGCGTGCCAAATCGCTGCAGAGAGTCGCGCATATCTGCCGCGCTAGAGTATGGGAAGTCATATCGCCCAATACTACGCTTAAAGACAAAATCCCCACTATACATACTAGAGATTCTACCTATCCCATCTCTCGCGCTATCTCTTTGACTTAGGCATACCACAGAGCAGCCCGGCGTATGCCCCGGGAAGTGTAGGTAGAGCACCTCCACCCCACCTAGCACAAACTCACTTCTCCCCTTATCACAGCTCACAAGCACATCATTTGCGCCAAATTGATAGGGCATAAGCCCCGTGCCAAAGCAATCGCTCTCTAGCATAAAGCCATCATCTCTAGGGCAATACAGCGGGATCTCTGGGCGCGCTTGCTTGATCTTTGCCACATCAAAGATATGGTCAAAATGCCCGTGTGTAAGCAAAATCGCCAAAGGATTTGGGCTAGATTCTAGCACCCACTGCGCACTTCCCATACCCGGATCGATGATAAACTCCCCCTGCGGAGTTTGCACGATATAGCAGTTTGTCTCATACTCACCAAATGCCCTGCATAAATGCTGGAATCTTTTGAGCACCTTTTTTTCTTGCACACTCATAGCCCTACCCTTTTACAATTTCGTGGCGATTATTGCTACACACTCTTGCGCTTATCGCCTATGCTCTCACAGCAAGCTTACCAATGGCTTCAGGCGCGAAGTCATCGACAAAGGTGCGCATAGCTTTAGAATACATATCCACCAAGCGATTTGTCTCAATGAGTGCGGTCATTTCTTTGACTGCATTGACATTGCTCTTTTCGATAAATCCTTGCGCGAGCGAGCCGTCATTGATAGAGATCACGCGGTCTTCTATGCGCTCTTGTGGGTAGCTGTAAAGATTGTTGCCCACTTTTTGCAGGTATTTGGGATTATCAAAGCTTACAATCGCTAACGCACCGCCCTCTGCTGGGGCATTTTGCTCTTCATTAGCACTAGAGCGGAAGAAGAGATTGCCATTTTTGTCCGCTTCTACTTGCATACCCTGCCCTATGATGATCCCACCTTCTCCATCAAGCCCAGCGCGAGATAGCACGCGGAAGCCCTGCTTAGTGCTAAGATAGCCTTCATTATCAATGGTGAAGCTTCCATCACGCGTATAGCGCACGCCATCTGGGGTTTGTATAGCGAAGTAGGCATTGGGCTTTTGCAGGGCGAAGTCTAGTGGGTTCTCCGTCTGCGCGATCGCGCCACTTGAGAACTCTGTATATTCCTCACTGATGATTGGGACGCGGTTTAGGTTGCGGTTTTGGTATTGCGCAGCGGCGCGGGTGTGGTCTTTGAGCGGCAAGGTATCTTGCGTCTGCTTATAAAGCCGCAAGAAATCGCCTATTACCACATCATCGCGCTTAAAGCCGTTGGTGTTGAGATTGGCAAGGTTGTTTGAGACGACATCTAAGCGGTTGAACTGCGTGATCATTCCGCCTGTGGCGGAGTAGTAGCCATTTATCATATCCTATCCTTAGGGCTTGAAGTAACTTATACCCCTTTCAAGCAACTTACATTCCAACTAGAATCTACATTTGCATATTTTAATATTTAAAAGATATTTTCACGCTTCCATAGTAAAAGTTTAGAATCTAGTAGTTCTTCATTGATTTTTATCGCTAGATTATTTCGCATTTCAAAAAAGTGGTAGAAAAGCTCTAAATCCTTGCTTGGTATCACGCTTTTAAGGTTGTTTTTGGCAAAGCCTTTTGTGTTTTTAGTGGTTTTCTTCTGTTCTATTCTTTTGTTCTTGCCATCTAAATTTGTAAATTCATTTGGGTCTTTTTCCATTATGGCATTTGTGATGTCATAAAAGCTGTCGTTATAATCTTTGTTTTGATAGTAAGGATTTGCGTGATAGTATTTAAAGATTTCTAGTGCGGCGTTAAAAAGGCTTTTTGCTTCTTTGCTAAAACTAAATTGCTTTAAAAACTCTCTAAAGTCAAAGGGTGGGAGTTCTAAATTTCGCTTTTTCTCTTGCACTTCAGGCGTGTCTAAAACACTCATATCATAGCCGATAAGCTCGGCACTATCAGGGTAAAGCACATTTAAATCATTATGCCTACACGCTCCGCCTAAGTCTTCAGCACTAAAGGGCATAATGTAGTTTTTAAGAGCGACTAATTTGCCCCCCCCCCCCGCACAATAGCCGATTCTCTTATCGGCTTATTTGAAAATAGATTGCCTTTAAAAAATAATGAAAACGCAATAGCATCGCTAAATAATTCTTGTGGAATTTCGCTTACTTTGCCTTTTAAAACATAGGGACTTCTTTCAAAATATTTAGCGTGTGAGTTAAAATTTAAACCTTTAGAAAGCAAAGTATATTTTAAATTCTCTGTGGTAATTTTATCTGCCTTTTCAAATCCGCCATTGCTAACGAGAATTGTGCTATTTAAGTAACTATACTGCCCCAAAATCATTCCCTTTTGATTCTGTTTTATCGCTGTATCTATCTCTTTCACTAAACTAGGTCTCTCTAAATCATAGGTGTAGGATTTAACATAATTAAAGCCTATGCTATCTTTCTCATAACGCTTGGCGGTAAAGGATTTATCGCTCACTTCATCGCCTAAGTGTTTGCTAAAAATCATTTGAGAGATGCTCCAATCGCTTAGATTAAAGGTTTTAGCTGTGCTAAAAATATGACTATAAATCTTTAGTCCGCTTTTTTGATAGGCTTCTAGGGCTTCGCTAAACATCTGCTCGGTTTTATAATAAAACACAATGACTTCAGGCTCTAGCCTTAAGACTTTGTTAAAAAAGCTTATGGCTTTATTTTCATTTCTGCCCTTTTGTCTTTGATAAGGTGGATTCATAATTACCATTAGCTTTTTGTTTTCTCTTTTTACAATTTCGGCTATCTCTAGCTCATCGCCCCCGTGTTTAAATTTTGGCTCATTAGAATTTTCTAAATAATCAAATTGCACCACATTTTCAAAATCCTTAATCTTACAAATATCCACATCTTTAGAATCTAATGTGCTTAAGTAGCATTGCTTTTTTATCTCTTTTGAGAATTGATTTTCTAAATTGCCCACGCCACAGCAAGGGTCATAAATGATATAGTCTTTTAAGTCTGTTTTAGAATCTTTGCAATACTGCTCTAAAATCTTGTTTTGCTCACTCACAAAGAAAAAGGGCGTGTATTCTCCGCCTGTGTCTTTGCGGTATTTGTCAGTATAAAGCAAATGCGATTCTTCCAAAATATTGAAGCATTCTTGTGGGGCAGGTGGGCGTTTGTATTTCTGCCAAAAGGCTGTGTAGGCTTGTAGATTTGGGATAGTATAGAATTTTTCATTTTTATCATCTATGAATTTTACTTCTTGTTTATTTTCGTTTATTTCTATACTAAAGGCGTTTAGGTCTGTCCCCTCTCTTACTAAAAACTCATCTTTAAACAACACGCCCTGTTCGCCTGACTTTGCCTTTTTCTCATATTTATCACCTTTAATAATATCCACTAAAAATAAGTTGATTAAGGTTTGCTCGTTTTTTATCTCATTTTTAAATTTTATCGCCTCTTTCCACGCGTAAAAAATGGTTATCATATTTTTAAGCGTGATAGAGATTTCTAAATCCTCTCTTTTGAGTAAGTTGGCATAAAACTCTTTAATCTCATCATTTTGGTATTTGATAATCTTTGCACTTTGCTTTAGCCTGTCGTTTATCCTATCAATCGCATCGCGTGTGGGGGTGCTAGGGGTTTCACTCTCCCAGTGAAAGTCGTTATTAAACATTATAGAATCATCTAAAAGCTCAATAAATTCTAAAATATCATTGCCATTTTCTTTATAGATTAGGGCTAGATGGTTTAGGATATGCTTTTGCTTTTTATTGGTTAGCACGACTTGGGCTAGGGCTTTTGCTCTTTCTTGTGGGTTTAGGGTAAGCTTTGCTTCAATGTATAAAAGCGGACTGCCCTTTTTATCAAGCAGGATAATGTCTATTCGCTCATTATCATATTTGCAAAGCTTGGGGTTAAAATACTCTTGGCTAAATTTGACTTTGTAGTCTATCTCATCTTGTGGTTGTTTTGCACTTGCCATTTATAATCCTTTCTTTGCATTTTGGCGAATCTCGCCTAAAGCACCTATCCTAGCCACATTTAGGATACACACCTAGAATCTAGATTCTAGCTCTCTCTTATCCCAAACGCTCTCATTCGCTCTTTTTCTACTAGCACCAATTGTGTGCCAAACTCCACTAAGTCATCAACTCTATTTTCACTAAGACAGGCGATATAAAACTCTCTTTTATCCTGTGGGATCACAAGCGGTGCGATACTCTGCTCCAAGCAAGAATACACAATCAGTAGCCGCCCTACGCGACCATTGCCATCGCTAAAGGGGTGGATTTTCTCAAACTGAATATGTGATTCAAAAATCGCAGCTAGCTTATCTTCTAGGCTATTAGTGCTCTCTAGCTTGTATTGTAGATTATCGCACCAATTTTTTAGCTCGCTAGCTACCAAATACGGCTTTGTCGGCTCAAAATCTGCGCCAATTATCATATTTTCTACCATTTTAAACATACCTGCTTCTTTATGCAGATCTCTCATCACCACGCTATGAAATTTCTTAATCAATTCGTTGTTTATTATCTCATTGGCTTGTAGTGCTTCCATCAAAAGTGGCGTCAAATATCGATAATTACGCACTTCATAAAACTCACGCTCCTTAACCGCTATGGGGATATAATTATCCACAATCACGGATTTACTTTGTGCAAGAGTAAGTGTGTTGCCCTCGATGGCTGTGCTATGATGCGCCATACGCACGCATAAATCAAGCATATAATCACTATTATTTAAAACATCGTGCAATACCGGCATTTGTATCCTGCTACTCAAAATAGCGCAAGATGTTGTAGCCATTATCTTGCAAGAATTTTTCCTTTTGCATAAGCTTTATATCACTTTGCATCATATCTTTGACAAGCATTGCTAGATCGTATTTAGGCTTCCAGCCTAAAAGCTTCTGCGCTTTGCTGGGATCACCTAGGAGTAAATCTACTTCTGTGGGGCGGAAGTAGCGAGAATCCACTGCGACCACTTCTTGCCCCTGCGGCAGCTGATACTCACCCCTGCACGCTTTGACTATGCCTACTTCATCTACCCCTTCCCCGCGAAACTCCACTTCAATGCCAAGCTCCCCAAATGCCAATGCCACAAAGTCGCGCACCTGTGTCGTAACGCCCGTGGCGACGACAAAGTCTTCTGCCTTTGGCTGCTGCAAGATAAGATACATCGCCTCTACATAGTCTTTAGCGTGCCCCCAATCGCGCTTGGCAGAGAGATTGCCCAGATAGAGCTTATCCTGCAAGCCTAGGGCAATCTTGCTCACAGCGCGCGTGATTTTGCGCGTTACAAATGTCTCCCCACGGATTGGACTCTCGTGGTTGAACAAAATCCCATTACACGCAAACATATCGTATGCCTCTCTATAATTGATCGTAATCCAGTAGGCATAGAGCTTGGCGCAAGCATAGGGCGAGCGCGGGTAAAATGGCGTGCTCTCGCTCTGCGGCACAGCTTGCACTAGCCCATAGAGCTCGCTTGTGGAGGCTTGGTAGATTTTGGTGTGCTTGATTAGATCAAGCAAGCGCACTGCCTCTAAGATTCTCAGTGTGCCTATGCCATCGGCGTTTGCGGTGTATTCTGGTGTCTCAAAGCTTACTTGCACGTGGCTCATTGCTGCGAGGTTATAGATCTCATCTGGGCGCACTTCTTGGATAATGCGGATAAGATTTGTAGAGTCTGTCAAATCCCCATAATGTAGGAAAAAATTGCGATTATCAATATGGGGGTCTTGGTAGAGATGATCGATCCTATCAGTATTAAACAGCGAGCTTCTGCGCTTAATGCCGTGAACCTCATAGCCGCGATTTAGGAGAAATTCTGCGAGATACGCGCCATCTTGCCCGGTAATGCCTGTGATCAATGCCCTTTTCATAAGCTTCCTTAAAAGTAGAGTAGCACGCTAAAGAGCGCACGATAAAGGGCGCATTATAGCAAACTTCGCATTTTCTAACCCAATTTTAAACCTAGAGTGCCTATAATAACGCCGCCTGAATAACTCGTGTTTCTTTTTTGGTGAGTCCGTTAAATTGTAAGTATTGTAGGCTTGGTAGTGGCTTTTGTGTGTCGGTGTTTTCGCTTGAGCCTGTAAGGGTGAGAATCTGCCGCCTAAGAGAGCTCTCCAGCCTTATTTGTAGCTAGCATTTTGGGCTACACAACATAAGTAGCGGTTATTTGGGTAGCTTAAGTAGTTTAAGGGTTTGTATGGATACGCACGATTCACAAGAGAATTTTCACAAGGTTTTAATTGTAGGGAATGGTGGGAGAGAATACGCTCTAGGCTTGCATCTAAAGCAGGATTCTAGGATACAAGAGCTATTTTTCACCCCCGGGAATGCTGGCACAGCACTGCTAGGAGTCAATCTCACACTTCCACACAATCAAGACATTGTAAATTTTTGCCAAAAAGAGGGGGTCTCGTGGGTGATCATCGGCGGCGAGAGCGCGCTTGTAGGTGGGCTTAGCGATGATCTACGCGCCAATGGGATTAGCACATTTGGTCCAAGTCGAGCAGCTGCGGAGCTTGAAGGCTCAAAGGCGTTTATGAAAGACTTTGTCGCTTCTTGTGGTATCCCCACCGCACGCTATATCCAAACAAGCGATATTAAAGCTGCCAAAGACTTCGCGCGATCACTGCCGCTGCCTATCGTCATCAAAGCAAGCGGTCTATGCGCTGGCAAGGGTGTCATCATCGCACAAAGCTACGAGCAAGCAGAATCCACTATTGATTCTATGCGCAAGGAGTTTGGGCAAGCTGGAGAGTGCGTAGTGGTGGAGGAGTTTTTATCAGGCTATGAGCTGTCTGTCTTTGGGATTTGTGATGGCGAGCATTTCTCGCTGCTACCCCCCTGCCAAGATCACAAGCAACTCTATAACGGCGATAAAGGTCCAAATACCGGTGGTATGGGAGCTTATACGCCAACTCCGCTGTGTGATGAAGCCCTGCTAAAAAAAATCGCTACAAAGATATTTGCCCCCACACTTGCTGGTATGAAAGCGCGTGGCACACCCTTTAGCGGCGTGCTGTTTGCTGGGATTATGGTGGTGGATGGTGAGCCGTATTTGCTGGAGTTTAATGTCCGCTTTGGCGATCCAGAGTGCGAGGTGCTGCTGCCACTTTTGCAAACGCCTTTGCTTGATATTTGCCAAGCAGTAGAATCTAAGCAGATCGCTAGGCTTCCTATAAGATTCCGCGATGGCTACTGCGTAGGAGTCGTGCTTGCAAGCCATAATTATCCCTTTGGCAGCTCCACGCCCTACCCTATCAGCATCACTCCTTTTGATAGCGCGCTAGGGCATATCTGCTATGCAGGTGTCAGCCAAGAGAGTGCTACAAGCCCTATGCTAGCAAGTGGTGGGCGCGTGGCTCTTGCCATAGGGGTAGCTAGCACACTCGCACAAGCTAGAGACAATGCCTACACAATCGCTAATGCTATAAGCTTTGAGGGCAAGCTGCTGCGCACAGACATTGCTAACAAAGCCCTAAAGGCATAATATGGCAAGAGATGAAGCCCTACAAGACACCCTTGATAGAGAAAGCCTAACCCTAGCCCCTCTTGATAGGAGAATCTACGCCTTTTTGATTGACGCGCTGCTACTTAGCGCACTTATGGTGATAATCAACTTCAGCACCTTTCTCGCCCTAAGCGAGCCACAAGCACTACAAGAAATGCACAATAGCAGCTCAAGTGCCATTATGCTAAAAGATAGTGCCAAAGCCCCGCCACTAGGGCAAAGCATAGAGCAAAAGATACAGGAGCAAATCTCTTCGCTCATTATGCAGATTTTCTTACTAGAGATTATTTACCAAGGGCTTTTTACTTTCTGGTACGGAGCAAGCCTAGGGAAGATTGTCTGCAAAATCCAAGTAGTGAGCATTGATTTGCTAGATTCTCCAAGTTTTTTGGCTAGCTTTTTGCGCGCAGCCCTAAGGACACTCTCTCAAGCGGTGTATTACATACCCTTTATTTTCGCCTTTAGCGATACTTTCAAGCGCACGCTCTATGACCGCGCCGCGCGCACAATCGTCATTATGCAAAAGAGCTAGAATCCAGTGAGCAAAGGGTGTGGCAGACTGCGTGCAGGGCTTTTGCTAGGGTGCATAGCCCTATGTCTTAATGCCAAGCCCTTAGAGCCAGAATCTACCAGCGCAGATTCTAGCCTAGCCAAAACCGAGCAGAAAAAGGGCGTAACCCAATACAACAAAGACAACCAAAAGGTCTTTGAGCTTTTGGCAGATTCTGTGTATAGTGCGGAGGGCACGATCCACGCCACAGGCGATGCGATCCTTATAAACCAAGAGCTTTATGTGCTCGCTGATGCAATCCGCTACGATATGCAAAAGCGCGAAGTGCAAGCAAGTGGCGAAGTGAGAATCTATAGAGATGGGAATCTACTTGTGCGCACCCATCAAACGCACTTCTCCCTAGATGACAAATATGGCATTATCGAGCCGCTTTATCTCCAAGATACAGAGAGCGGGCTATGGGTGAGCTCTAGCCTTGCCACCACGCAAGACACTTTCTACACTTTTAAAAAAGCCACTCTCTCTGGCTGCGCAGTGCCAAACCCGATCTGGCGTATGGAGGCATCTTCAGGCTCATACTCCGATAGCAAAAAGAGCGTTACCCTATGGAATCCACGCGTATATATCGGCGATGTGCCAATTTTTTACTTCCCTTACTTTAGCGTCTCTACTAATATGTCGCGCACAAGCGGGCTGCTTATGCCATCTTTTGTTACTTCAAGCACAGAGGGCTTCGCCTTTTTCCTGCCCTACTACATCGCGCCAAAGACAAATTGGGACATCACGCTAACCCCACAGGTGCGCTCTGAGCGCGGTGTAGGCGGGCTGATAGAGTTCCGCGCGCTAGATTCTGGGCTAGATCGCACTTATGCAGAGCTTGGGTATTTATACAACTTTGATGAGTATATGGAGCGATTTAACCTTAAAAACCACTATGTCTATGGGCTTAGGCTCTACCACCTTGGCAACCGCCCCTTGCAAAAATACTTCAAGCTCAAAAGCGAGCTTGACAATGGAATCTATATCAACTTCGCGCATATGAATGACCTAGACTACTACCGCTTGCGCCAGATCAACAAGCGCGTCTATGATATGTCCTACACTTCTAAGGCAAACGCCTTTGTCCAAACGCAAAAGCACTATGTCGGGCTAAATTTCAAGTATTTTCTCAATCTCTCAAAGCTAGATAACTCTAGCACCTTCCAGTCTGTGCCAAACTTTCAATACCACAAATATATGGACTCGCTATTTTTCCGCCAGCTTATGTATGCTATCGACTATCAGTTTAAAAACACTGCGCGCCAAACAGGCTATGGCTATATAGAAAACGGCGTGCGTATCCCTGTGGGCTTGCAATTTTCTCTCTTTAAGCAATACTTATCACTTGGCATTTGGAATGAATTTTATGCAGAAAATCTCTTCCTAACCAAAACACAAAACAGCTATATCCCAAGCAATAATGACACCAATAAAAATGGCAATATCTTTTCAGCCAACTACTCCGTCTCGCTCAACTCCGATCTCTCTAAAAGCTACAATAAATTCTTCCATACAATCCAGCTTGAAGCCCTTCTTAGTGGTCCCTATCTCTTCTACCACAATGGACTCTTAAGCCAAGCCACCGGCGATCAAGCCGCGCAAATCCGCCAAGAATCCATCGCCCTAAGAGAGCAGTTTGGCGCAGCAGCGGACTATCTTAATAAATTCCCCATTATCTCCCCTAGCGGCAGCGTGTATTTCTATGATGATATTTGGGACCCTTCAGGCATTAGTGCTTACACTATTGTCAATCAAACGCTTGATCTCAAGCTCTCGCAGTATTTTCTCACCAACACTGGGCGCAATATTGTTGATTGGAAAGTGTTTCAGCGGCTAAACTTCGATGAGCTACGCCACGCGCTAAACACTAGCAGTGGAAGTGTAGATTCTAGCGTGATTGCCAAGCGACCTTTGGAAAACAAGTTTAGCTTCTCCCCCATAGCTGGGCTGAACTTTTCTGCAAGCTTTTTCTACTCATTTTATGCGAAGAAAATGTCCGAGCTAGCCCTAGCTACAAGCTTTAGCCGTGGGGCATTTTCTGCTTCTGCAAGCTACTTTTTCAAAGATAAAGAAGCTTATGACTTCTTGTCTAACACTATCCTTACACAAACAGGGGCGCAGTATTTACGCGCAAATATTGCACACGATTTTCGCGTGTTTGCTTTCTCGGCTTCTGCGGGCTATGATATTGAGAAAAACACTCTGCTAGATTGGGACATAGGGCTGTATAAAAATATCCGCTGCTTTGGCATAGGGCTCAAGTTTGTCAATCGCCGCCGCCCGATTTTGACAAACGACATCAACAATCCTTTCTATGTCCAGCAAGACTACTTCGTGCGGCTTATCTTTAACTTCGCTCCGCTCACAAGTGCTGGGCTTACAACGAGATTCTAGCTAGAATCTAAATATTGCTTGTCATTGCAAGCTTGCGCAAGCAATCGCAGCAATCCATAGCCAGCTAGCTAGAATCTAGCAAAATCTAGCTATAACTGCTAAAAAGCTCCTGCCATTGTGGCACTACCGCTTGCTTGCTAAAGTTTTGCGCCATAAGCTCCCTAGCATTCGCACCAAACTCCGCACGCTTTGTCTCATCGCTCATTAGCTCACACAGCCTATCAGTGAAGCCCCGTATATCGCCATCTTCTATCAAATACCCACTTTTACCCTGTGCGATAATATCGCTAGGACCAGCAGCAATGTCAAAGGCAATGCCTGCTAGCCCATAACTGCACGCCTCTGCTAGTGCCATACCAAAGCCCTCAAAATAGCTACACATCGCATAAATACTAGCCCCTAGATACACACTCTCCATATCCTGCCTAAAGCCAAGCAGCCGCACGCTAGAGCTTAAGCCCTTTTGCGCGATTTTAGATTCTAGCTCAGCTTGCAGATCCCCACTGCCTACGATATGCAGCTGCCAAGTGGCTAGCTCTTTATGCGACTTGGCGCGCTCTTGCACCATCTCCCAAATATCAAGTAGCCTATCAAAGCCCTTCTCCCCACTTAGCCGCCCCACAGATAGCACGACTTTGCTGCGAGAATCGCTAGAGGTGGTAGGGATTTGCGGAATCGTGGGGAGGAAGTTTGGGACTACCCGCACGCAGTGATGATAGCTCTGCCAAGTGGCTAGCTCTTTTTGTGAAAGCACGACTAAAGTGTCAAACTTAGCTAGATTGCGCCTTTTACGCGTGCTTAAGTGCTTAGGCGCATTTAAATGCCACAGCCGCACATAGCGCGTGCCATCTAGCTTGGCGCGTGGGATATACCAGCCATCATTACTTAGCACGATACTAGGCTGATACGCTAGCAATGCCCTATCCACCCTATAAGCAAGCAAGGGGCGCAAGAGCTTCTGCCAGAGTTTAGCGAGCTTGCTTAGGCGTCTTGGGGGATTAGCTTTAGGGTTGTGTGTATTTGGGCTTATGCTAGGGCGTTGTGCGCGCGGCTTACGAGAGAGAGAGAGAGAGAGTAGCTCCGCCCTAGAATCTAGCGGATACACTGGCGCATTATTACTACTAAAAAGGCTTATGACTTGCACGCCAAAGCCGCATTCCACAAAGGCATTTGCTAGATTCACGCCCACGCGCTCGCCCCCGCCTGCTTCTGTGATGTCTTTAGCGATGATAGCTATGCGTGGGTTTGCTTGATGACTTGGCGAGCTTGTGGGGCTGGGGGCTTTTGGCAGTGTCAAAGCCGCAGAAGTATCTAGGAGCGTCTTGCCAAAGAGTATGATCGTCTTGCGGTTTTTGGTGAGATGCAAGCAGAATTTATCCGCCCTCCACTCTCTAAAGCTCCTAGTCCTAGCCATAAATTCATCTAGGCTTTTTGCTTGCAGTGCAAGTTTTAGGGGCTTGTTTTTCTCCAAAGTCTTTTGACTAAGCTCCAAAGAGCGCAAAAACTCCTGCAGCTGCGCCAAATAGCTAGAATCCACTTTTGCAAAGGCATTGGGGCGGAGCAAATCTGTGGGCAAGCGGTAGGACTCTAAATAGCCGTGCTGCGCAAAAAACTCATACACAAAGCCAAACACTTGGAAAAACTCTTGTGGCGGGTGGGTTTTGCTAGTGAGTGAGCCGCTACGCACGCGATAAAAATAACGCGCGTTTTTGCTTAATGCCACTCTGCCAGCTAAAGCGTGCGCGCACACGCTAAAGCCCACATCTTCAGCAAAGCGGTTTATAGGGAAGCGCAGATCTTGCAGCAATGCACGCGTAAATACACTGCGTGGGGCTTCGATTTTATGCGCGATGTTTTTGCTTGTAACCTTGCGGATAATGCCTTTAGTCTTAGGCTGCCTAAGTGCGAACATCGCGCTATCATAGCTAGAATCTAAAAACCGACACACATCGCGCGTGGTCGCCATCTGCGTGGCATTGGATTCTAGGGTGTAGATGAGATTGGCATAGTAGTCTATGCCCACCACATCATCTGGGTCCATAAAGCCGATGTAGCCCACTTGGGGCAAATGCGTATAGACATACCTAAGCCCTGTGTTTCTAGCAGCACCTATGCCTTGATTTGCTTGGGCTAGGAGGATAAAGCGTGAGTCGCGCTTGGCATACTTAGCGATAATCTGCGCACTAGAATCTGTGCTGCCATCATCGATACATATCACTACAAAATCCCCATAGCTCTGCGCACTTAAGGACTCTAAGCACTCTAGCAAATACTGCTCTACATTATAGACAGGGATAATTATGGCAAGGGTTTTCACTACTGCTCCTTAGTTTTTGTTTTTGGATTTTGTCTTTTTGCGATAAATTGTAGATTCTGTGGCGCGGGCTTGCTTATTACCGACTAGGTAAATCCCTTTGCCCGCGCCTTGAAAGCTACAATTTCTCATCAAAAATCCTAAAATCCTGCGAGTTGGTATCATAAACATAATTTCTTGCGTTTCCTTAGAATCCACTTTTGCACTAGATTCTAGCTTGTGGATTGCCGCGCTTTGCGGACGCAAAGCTCGCAATGATGGGCTACCACCGCTCGCCAATGCCTAAAAGTAAGCAGCGATTGATCGCGCTAAGTGCGCATAGCGCGTAGAATCTCTCCTGCCCAATGGCGATTAGATCGCTAAAATACCGCCCCTGAAAGTTTAAATGCGCGCGCATTTCATTATCCGCATAAGCATCGATACTCACACCGCCAAACTCGCTATACAAAGGCTTCCCACTAAGCACCCCGCTAAAAAATATCAAAGGCTTTTTGATAGCCTTTATCTCTTGCTTGCTCATTTGCTTATAAATCGTGTAGTCAATCAAGCTATACCCGCGAAACCGCACAAACTCCCTACTTACAGAGCCTTGTAAAATGGCTTGATGAGCGGCTTTGAGATTATGCTCATAGTAGCGCAAAAAGTCTTGCGCGCTAAGTGCTGGCTCGCTAGCAGACACTACAGAGCAGAGCAGCAGCGCAACAATTAGGCGAGAAGCCACGAAGCCCCGCCTTACTCATCACGCACAAATACAATACCCTCGCCGCATTTTTTGCAGTGGAATGCCTGCCCACTTTGGATTTTCTCATGCACCGTGTTTAGCACCTTAAATGCTGGCTTGCAAGCGCATTTATAAATATGAGTGATTTCTTTTTCACCATTTTGCTTCGCCTGCATAGCCTTGATCTCTTCTTCGTGGGCTTTGCGGTAAATCTCTATCTGCATATCTTCTTTTAGAATATGGTTGATAAGCCACTCTTCAGTGATGATGGCGAGCTTTTGCTTGAAGTCATAGCGGATATTTTGGATAAGATCTGTCATATCACGGATAATTTGCTGATGCATAGCAGATTGCCTCTCAAGCCCGGGGTAGCCGATACTTGCCATATAGGCTTCCTCATCGTGGAAATGCACTTTCATATACTCAAAAAGCTCGACAAGGATTTTCTTAATCTCATTTCCATCGACTTGCTTGCTGATAAGTAGCCCCGCCCTATGAGCAATATCAAAAAGCTTCTTATGCTGGACATCAATGACATCATTGTGGATACTAAACTTATCGTCCCATTCAGGTATCGCCATATTACTTTCCTTGAATGTATTCACTCCTAAAAGCCACGATTATATAACTTTGAAAGTTTTTTTTCCCTTAAAAATTACAAATTACACTTGTAGTATGTATAATTACAAAAATGATAATGAAACTTAGAAAGGCGAAAAATGGAAAGCTTTATCGCTTCATTTAAAGACTCTTTTGAGACTTGGGGCTATGTGGCGTTGTTTTTTTATTGTATGGGGAGTGGATATGTGGGAATCTTGGCTGCTGGTGCGCTAGCGACTCTTGGACATATCAGCATTACTACAAGCATCATCATCGCTACTGCTGGGAATTTCGCAGGCAGCTCCCTGCTTGTAATCCTAACGCGCTATCAAAAAAAGGACTTCGAGCGATTCCTTGCGCCACATCGCAGAAAAATCGCACTTATGCATATATGGCTCAAAAAGTATGGCGCGATCCTAATCCTGCTCAACAAATACATCTACGGAGCAAAGTTTCTCGTGCCTGTAGCCATTGGCGCGAGTCGCTATAATCTTAGAAAGTTCCTTGTGCTCAATCTGCTTGCTAGCGTGATCTGGGCTGCTAGCTTGGGGCTGCTGGCATTCTACTTCTCAAAGGCAGTGATTGAGCTTGTAGAATCCTATGGGCGATACTCTTATGTGGCAGTTGGGGTGCTCCTAGCTTTGGTGCTTGGGGCGTTGTGGTTTAGCAAAAAAGCGTGGGCAAAGACAAAAGACTCCCTAGAATCTAGCTAAGTAGATTCTAGCCCTTAACTTTGAAGGAAAAATCTCTGCGCTTGCTCTAGCACTTCTCTAGCACCTTGCTTGATTAGTATATGTGCTAGCTCTTTTGCAGCTATGTTTGCTTCCTGCGCACTTGCGCTTATGGATTCTTGCAGGATTTTACTCCCATCAGGCATACCAACAATGGCTTTAATTTGCACCATTCCCTTCTCAATCTCCCCTAAAAGCTTGCAATGCACGCCAATTGGCACTTGACACCCGCCATCTAGCACCTTGATAAACTCCCTTTCTGCCTGCGTGCAAAGAGCAGTTCTCTGGCACGCAAGTGTCTCTAGCACTGCGCGCAAGTCTTCATCATCTTCCCTGCACTCTATCCCTAGTGCTGCTTGCCCCATAGCAGGGATCATTTCCGTGGTGCTTAGTGGCACGATATGTGGGATATGCGCAATGCCAAGCCGCTTTAGCCCAGCATAGGCTAGGATAATGGCATCAAACTCGCCAGATTCTAGCTTGTTTAGGCGCGTTTGGATATTTCCGCGCAGCGACAGGCAAGCAATATCCGCACGCCTAGCCTTAAGCTGCATACTACGGCGCAAAGAAGTCGTGCCAACTCGCGCGTTTTGCGCAAGTGCATTAAAATCTGGGTATTTATAGCTTACAAAGCAGTCTCTCACATCTTCTCGCTCTGTAATGCACGCAAGTGCCAAAGACTCTGGCAAATCCACCGGGACATCTTTGAGAGAATGCACCGCCAAATCGATCTCCTTTGTAAGGAGCTTTTCTTCTAGCTCTTTGGTGAAAAGTCCCTTGCCGCCGATTTTTGCAAGCGGGACATCAAGGATTTTATCGCCCTTGGTTTTGATGATTTCTAAGCTAGATTCTACCCCACACTCTTGCAATAGGCGATCTTGGATATAGTGCGCCTGCCACAAAGCTAGCGCGCTCCCCCTTGTGCCAATGACTAGCTTTCTCATTCTGCACTCCTTGATTGCTGCGATAGCTGCTCGCTTGGCTTTTGTGAGCTTGTAGGCTCTAGCACTTCCACATCGATAATGTCATCATCTTTAGGCTTTGCTTGGTAAGTGTAGCGCATAGAGCTTGTGAAGTAATCATCAAAGCTTTTATACCCGCTAGATTCTGGGCTAGAATCTAGCTTAGATTTAGGGTAGAAAGCTAGCGCGCAAAGCACCATAACCACCCCTATAATATCAGTGAAAATCCCGGGTATTAGCAAAAACACTGCCCCAAAGCCACTAAGCATACTATTGCGCAGCAGGGCAAACATATCCCCCTGCCCAAATCGCACAAAAAGCTGGATCAAGCTTAGCTGGGCTAGCTCTCTTCTAAGCAGCCACAAGCCAAGCGCGCCTGATACAAACACTTCAACCACAGCAAGCAGCACACCAAAATGATTGATAAATATACTAAATCCCAGCAGCTCTAATGCGACATAGCCCACCATAAGCCACATAACAATCCCACGCATTATCGCTCCAATCGCTCCATAATCGCCTCACACACTACTTGCACTTCAGTAGCACTTAGCTCTTGCTTCTCTAGCCCATCGCGCCTAATGCACTCTATCACACCAGATTCTAGCCCTTTACCCACAACTATCCCATATAGTGCCGCCCCCACTAGCTCAAAGTCCGTCATTTTCGCTCCAAAGCGCAAGTCCCTATCATCACACAGCACCGCCACACCCCTTGCCAACAAAGCTTGATATAGCTCTAGGGCATAGTGTGATTGCTGCTCGTTTTTGGTATTTGCAATGATAATTTGCACAGCATAAGGCGCGCTAGCCTTGCTCCATACACAGCCTTTCTCATCAGCCTTTTGCTCTAGTATCGCTGGCAGCAAGCGCGAGATCCCTATCCCATAGCAGCCCATTATAAAGGGCTTAGAGCTAGAATCTTGCGCTAGATACTCTGCTTTAAGCGCACTTGAATATTTATCTCCTAGCTGGAAAATATGCCCCACTTCTATGCCCTTTTTGTGCGTTAAAGCCCCTTTGCAGCACACACACATATCGCCATCTCGCACCGCAGCTAGTGGCGCATACACCATATCAGCAAACTCTGTAAAATCCACCCCCACAATATGCGTATCTCTCTCATTACCACCGCAGATAATATCCCTCTCATCGCGTAAATCTTCATCAAATAGTATAGGAGAGTCTCCCATAATCGCGCGAATCCCCACCGCGCCAATGCTCCCAGCAATGAGCCCTAAAGATTCTAGCTCTTGTGCGCTTGCATCTAGTAGCTCTAAAGCATCATAGCCATTAGCGCGCAGGGCGTTAAGGGCTTTGGTCTCTTCTAGCACATCATCACCACGCAAGAAAAACACGGCAAATTTTTTCACCACACTAGAATCCACTTTTGAAAAATTGGATTCTAGGTCAGTCTGCTCGCGGCAGGATTTTTGAGCTAAAAATGGTGCTTTGCAAGGTGAGTCAAGGGAGTTGCCTAAAGTGGTAATGACCGCAGGCTCGCCGCCGCAATCGCCATTTTTAGCCAAAAAGCCAACGCGCTCACCCAAAGCTGAATCCTTAGTGAGTGTATAAGCCTTTACTACTGCTTTCAGCGCGTAATAAGGCTCAATATGAAAAAACTTACACACATCATCGATTGTTTTGACATTTGGCGTAGGGAAGCGGGCAAACTGCGCTCTAGGCGCGGATTCTGGCTCTGCTCTTTTAGCACGCTTTGCAGCTTCTATATTTGCCGCATACTCACACTGCGTGCAGACTACAAGCGTATCTTCACCAGAATCTGCTAGCACCATAAACTCCTTACTCCCACTCCCTCCAATCGCCCCAGAGTCCGCCTCCACCGCGCGGAACTCCAGCCCCAGCTCGCTAAAAATCTTGCTATAAGCTTTGTGCATATTCTCAAACTCTTTAAGCAAGCATTCCTTAGAGCTATGGAAGCTATATGCATCTTTCATAAGAAACTCGCGCGTGCGTAAAAGCCCAAATCTCGGGCGCAGCTCATCGCGGAATTTAAGCTGGATTTGATAGAGATTAAGCGGGAGAGCTTTGTAGGATTTGACATAGGATTTGACAAGCTGGGTAATGCTCTCTTCGTGTGTTGGTGCTAGGATAAACTCATTATCCTTGCGATCGTTAAAGCGCAAAAGCTCCTTGCCATAGAACTCATACCGCCCAGATTCTCGCCATAGCTCTGCTGGCGTTACAAAGCTTAGTAGCACTTCTTGCGCGCCAGCTTCGTTCATATATTTGCGCACGACATTAGCGATTTTATCTAAGACAATTTTGCCAAGTGGGAGCAGGCTATAAACTCCGCTACCGCTTTGATAGATGTAGCCTGCTTGCACAAGCAGCTTATGGCTCTTTAGCACGGCATCTTTTGGGGTTTCTTTGCTTGTGGGGACTAGTAGGCGAGATTGCAGCATAAAAACTCCTTATAAAGATATATCATCATACTCGCATTTGTAGCGATCTAGGAGCTTGGGCTTGTCATTTTGCGTAAAGACTTTTTGCAGTGCTTGGATAATGGTATCACCCTCTTTATGGTGGGATAGCTCTTTGAGATTAAGCGTAGGATTATGCAAAAACACATTAAAGGCATTGTGTAAAATCCTAAGCACTTCTTCTTCATACTGCGCTTGCAAGTAGCCTTTCTTAATCGCGCGCGCCACTTCTTGCATAGAAGCTTGCTTCGCCTGCTCGCGCATAGACTTAATCAGCGGCAGCACATCTAGGCTTTGTATCCAGTGGAAATACTCCACTACTGCTGCGCCTATAAGCCCATAAGCTTGGTGGGCTTGGTGCTTTTTGTGTGAGCGATTTTCTTCTATGACTTGCTGCAAATCATCGACACATAGCACTTCTATGCCACACTCTGCGCAAGTGGATTCTATATCTCTAGGGACTGCTAGGTCAAACCACACGCGCTTCATATCCCTAGTCTCACACATTTGCCTGCGTATAATTAGCTCCTGCGCACTTGTGGCACTAATGATAATGCTAAAGTCATTAAACAATCGTGGCATATCCTGCCAATCTAGCAGGCATAGCACGCTAGAATCTAGCCCAAAATCTTTAGGCACACCAGCGTGGCTCTCTTGGGTGATGTGGGTGATTTGCTTGATTTTCTTCTCTTGGAGTAAGGTAGTAGCAAAGCTAATGGCGCGATTTTTACTGCGATTGCTCATACACACTGCCACCCCAGAATCTAGCAAATGCCTAGCCGCAAGCTGTGTCATCTCCCCAGCTCCCAGCACAAGCGCAGATTTGGGGCTAGATTCTAGGGCTTTTTTCACAGCAACAGAGGCGATAGAAAGGGGGGTTTTAGCAATGGTGGTTTGCGTGCGGACTTTGGCTGCTGTGCGAAAAGCAAAGTGCATAAGCCTAGTCATCTCCTGTGCGCAAGATTCTAGCTCGAAACATAGCTTATATGCCTCTTTCATCTGCCCTACAATCTGCGTCTCCCCTAGCACGATACTATCTAGCCCACTCACTACACTAAAGATATGATGCACCGCTTTTTCATCAAGCGCGCTTTGGCAGTGAGACTCTAAGATATGCAAAGGCAGTGCGATCTCGCGAGCAAACGCATCTAGCACCGCGACTATGCACTCTTGTGGCGCGTGCGTATAGAGATAGAACTCCACACGATTGCAGGTGCTAAGCAGCAGCACCTCTCTTAGACTTGGGATTGCGCGCAGGGATTTGATAAATGGCACTAGCCTATCTTGTGGAAGTGCGAGCTTTTCACGCAGGGTTATTGGGGTGTTTTTGTGTGAAAAACTTAGAGTGAGATAGTGGGCTTGCATTAGTGTGTCCTTTCAATCAATGCATTAGCGATAGATTCTAGTGCGCTATTTTGCTCACTAGCGATAGAGCGCAGCGCATTTTGGGCAAACTCATAGGCAATGCGCTTGGCTTCATCAATGATAGAATGCGCAAACAAAAGCTGCTTGATAGAAGCTATATCTTCATCACTAGCACGAGCGAAAGTGTGTAAGAATTCCTGCTGCTCCCTAGAATCTAGCTTATGATAGAGCAAGATATAAGGCAGAGTGCTTTTGCCCTCTCTAATGTCATTCATAGCAGGCTTGCCTAAAGTCTGCTCATCTTGCGTAATATCTAATAAATCATCAATAATTTGAAATGCCATACCCAGATTATACCCATAAGCTTGATACGCGCTAGAATCTAGCCCCACAAGCAGTGCTGCTGCCTGCGCACTTGCAGAAATAAGCGAGGCGGTTTTGTTGCGCAAGATTTGGTAATACACCTCCAAGCTAGGCTGAAACTCCTTGCTATATGCGACATCTTCAATTTCACCTTTTGCAAGCATAGCCACAGAGCCAGCAACACAGCGGGCAATAGCAGGAGAAAAGTCGCAAAGCTTAACAAAGGCATTAGCATAAAGCACATCGCCTAGCATAATGGCAAATTTATCGCCAAATTGTGCATTGATACTTGGGCGATTGCGCCTAGAAGTGGCAGAGTCTATCACATCATCGTGCAGTAAAGAAGCGCACTGGATAAGCTCAATAACTGCGCAAAGATTGATGATAGATTCTTGATGTGCGGAAGCCTGCCCTGCTGTGATAGCTAGAATCAGCCTTGAGCGCAGCATTTTGCCGTGGTTAATCGCCGCATACATAGAGCTAATAAGCGCAGAGTCTTGCTCCTGCACCCAGATTTCACATTGCTGCTGTATTGCCTCTAGGGCTGCTTGCTCGCTTGCTTTGTTGCTTGCTTTGTCCATTGTAGTCCTTGATATAGCTAGTTTATCGACTTTTTAGGAAGCATAATAAACAATCCAAGGTTTGCCACTTTCTCTTGCTCATCAAAATCCCTAAAGCTTAGAAGTAAGTAAGCTGTCTTATCAATATCTTGACCTTGTGAGAGCGGAAGTGTAAAACTTTTTCGCTTATAATCTGTATAAAGCACAAATTGGTAAGGGAATTTGTCATACTGCAAATGCACCACAAGCCCATAGTTTTTATACAAAGTCCAATAAAACTTAAGCGTCTTTGGCACACCTGAGAGCACGAAATCCTGTGTATAAATCTCATCTTTACGCAAAGATAGCTGCTCTTGTATATCCCAAATTGGCTTAGCTCCATAGAGACTCTGCATACAAGCTAGCCAAATAAACCAAGCAATAATGCACGATTTCATAGACAATGGCACAGCTATTCATTCTCACTTAAAATTTTCGCACTAGATTCTATGGCGATATTGCGCTTTTGTGCTTCTATGGCTTCTTTGTGTGTGTGGATAAACTTCCGCAAATCCGCCCCGCTCTCTTCAAATGCCACCTCATATATCGCCAAAAGATCTAAAAGCCTATCGAGCTCCTTTTTTGCAAGTGTCGGTGAAGCGTGCAGGATAATCTCGCTCCACTTTTGCGTAGGGTCGCCTGCTAGCACTTCTAAATCATTCCATTCTTCCCACATAATTACTCCTTCAACTAGAATCTACTTTAAACTTCCACTACTTAAGACTTGCGCACTAAGGCAGAGAGCTTATGTGCATAAAGCCCCTCAAGCTCCGCTAAATGCGCACAAGGCTCGGCAAGCTTATCAATGCCCTGCTGACTAAAGGCAATAAGGGAGCTTTTTTTCATAAAAGTATCCACACCAAGCGGGGAGAAAAATTTCGCGCTTCCACCCGTGGGGAGTGTGTGGTTTGGTCCTGCGAGATAGTCTCCTATGGCTTCTGGGGTGTTTTCCCCAATGAAAATCGCCCCAGCATTTTTGATAGCCGGCAAATGAGCAAAGGCATCATCAAACATCAGCTCTAAATGCTCTGGAGCTAGCTCATTGCAGAGCGTTATAGCCTCATCAATATCTTTGCACACAACAATGCCTCCACGATTTTGTATAGAAGCATTGGCGATAGCAGATTTTGGCAGGCTTGGGAGAAGCTCTTCTACCTTGCTTGCCACTTCTTCAGCGAGCTTTTGGCTTGTGGTAAAAAGCAAGGAGCAAGCCATTTCATCGTGCTCGGCTTGCGAGAGCAAATCCCTAGCGATATACGCAGGATTAGCACCAGAATCCGCGATAATGGCAATCTCACTTGGTCCTGCGATCATATCAATCCCCACCTTGCCAAAGACAAGCTTTTTTGCCGTGGCGACAAAGACATTCCCCGGTCCGCTTATCACATCAACCTTTGGAATAAGTGTTTTCCCACTAGATTCTAGCCCATAGGCAAATACCCCTATCGCGCTAGCTCCACCCACGCGATACATTTCTTTGATCCCACAAATATGCAGTGCTGCTAGTAGCAGTGGGTTTGCCTGCCCTTGTGGCGTAGGCGTGCAGACGATGATCTCGCGCACCCCAGCTACAAGAGCTGGGATAGCATTCATAAGCACTGAGCTTGGGTAGGCAGCTTTACCACCGGGGATATAAAGCCCTGCGCGTTGTATGGGTGTGTAAATTTGCCCAAGTATAGATCCGTGCTCATCGCTATCAAACCACGATTTTTGCTTCTGCTTTGTGTGGAATGCCGTGATTCTGTCATAGGCGATATGCAAAGCATCTTTTGTTGTAGAATCTAGATTCTGGTAGGCTTTAGCGCACTCTTCTTGTGTAATCACAAGATCAGCTAGATCCTTTGGAGCAAAGCCATCAAATCGTGCCACTTGCGATAGCAGAGCTTCTAGCCCTTGCGTGCGGATCTCTTCTAGCAATGGCAAGACAATTTGCTCAGCACTATGCAAGTCATCTTGCCCCCTTTGGACAATAGCACCAAACTCCTGCGTAAAGCCACTTTGACTAGTGTGTAGTATAGTAATCATACCAAACCCCTAAAAAAATAGCGCATTATACACCATTGCCATAAGAATGCCGCAAGTTTGATGGACTCCACAAACAACTTGCGGTGTTTTTTTTTTTTTTTGATTATAATGGATTCTGCTTTCACTGCCTTGCATACTTTAAATCTATCTTTTAAGGAGCTAGTGATGAAATTATCATCAACAAAACTACCACTTAGTTGCGCGCTGCTCTCTTGCGCGCTTGTTGGACAAGCCTTTGCAAATTCTATCACAGGCTACTCTACTGAGGGTGAAACTTCCATTGGTCGCATCGGCATAGCTGGTGTGTATCGAGCCGATAACATAGGGGATAAAAGCGCGCAGAGCTTTGGCGGGCAGGTCTCTGGCGGCGGTGGAGCGATGTATAAGCGGTGGCAGGTCTCTGCTTATGCGAGATTCTCATTCACAGGCGGAAGCTATGATGATAGAAAATCTATGGCAATGGATCTTGAGATGATCCCGCGATTTGGCTTTAATGTCTTAACAAGCTCTTTTCCACTTTATGTCAATCTTGTCTTATATGGAAATGTGCAGCGATTTGCTGCGCATAATTTAAACTTTGGGCAGTCTGTGTTTGGCATAGGTGGCGAGCTAGAGGGCAAGATCCCGCTAGGCTCAAGTGCCGCACTAGAATACTCCGCAGGCTATGTGTATGACCCTAACACTTCCTTTACCTTTAATCCTGCAAGCAATCTCGCACTAAGCACACGCACAAATGCTGCTAATCAAACAATATTAGCCAGCATTGGTATGAGCTTTGATCTCACGCCGCGCCTGCACTCTTATGTGAAGCTCTATGCCAGATACCAAAGCTTTCCCACTTCCCCTACCATAAGCTATGAAACCACACAATATATGGTCAGCGCAAGAAATAGCTTCAATACTGCGCTAGAAGTTGGGCTTGGATTCTAGGCTAGTAGCTTAGACGACAAGGCTAGAATCCAAGCTTTTTAGATTCTAGCTAGAATCTAGCTGCCCACTTAGCTAGCAAAAAGTGCATTGATTTGCTTAATGAAATCCAGCGGATCAACCTGCACACCATTACACACCACGCCAAAGTGCAAATGTGCGCCACTTACCCTGCCTGTCGCGCCGCTTAGGGCGATTTTCTCACCCTTGCGCACAAACTTTCCAGCACGCACCAGCAGCCTGCTATTATGAAAATATGTTGTATATACCCCTTGCCCGTGGTCGATAATGACTGATTTTCCAGATAGGAAGCGATCTTTGGCTAAAACCACTACGCCATCATTAGCGGCATAAATGGGCGTCCCCTGTGGCGCGCGGAAATCTACGCCCCCGTGGTAGCTCTGCACTGCTCCATTAAACACCCTAGCAGTGCCAAAGGGGCTTGTGATAAATACGCGTTTAACTGGGTAGGCGAAAGGCTGTCTCCAATACCGCTTCTCACGGGACTTTTGATAGATCGCGCGTGCTTCATCGCGCTCTTTATCGATACGCTTTTGAATCTGCTTGTTTGGGTAGAGCTTGCTACGATCTGTAACTACAATGGATTCTTTCTTATACTGCGCTTGCTTGATGACAAGTGTTATATCTTTGGAGAGTTTAAGGGCTGATGGCTTAGTGTGGTAGCTAACTGGCACTAGTGCTATCTTTTGCCCCAAAAGCTTTGGGTGATTGAGCCAAGCAATCTTACGCCCACCTAGCTCTAATAGCGCAGGATCTAGCCTAGAGCTATGGGCGATAAAAAGCTTGCCATTATATGCGGTGTAAGTGCTGCTTGCTGGCTCTTTTGCCACAAGGCATACAAAGGCAAGTAGCACAATCCAAGATAACTTTTTCACAATTGCCTACCCTAGCTAGGATTTTTTAGCACAAAGCTCCCCTGTGGCTGCTGTAAGAACCTAGCCACCACCGCGCACTTGATTTTAAACAACAAAAACACTCGAGGATCTGCACTATCCTCTAAACACTCAAAATTCCCCATACCCTTTGCCAAAACCACATCTGCCCTATCGTATAACTCTTTAGCCTGTGGTGAAGCATACTCATACAAAAACCCGGGCGAGCGCACACCAGAATCCACCACTTCACACACCTCCAAAATAGGAGAATTATTATCGTGTAAATCTTGCAAAGTAATGTCATTGATGATAGGCGCGCCGCGTGTGAAATAATATACCTTAAGCTTAGGGTAAAGAGCTAGCAGTATGTTGATAAACGCACTATCAAACACATCTTCTCCAGCATTATCGCCAATATAGACAAGCTCTTGTGCGCTGGCAAGCTTCTGCCCTAAATGCTCTATATCATAAATAGCAAACTCCATAGAATCCATATCAAACAAACACGACTCTACATCAAACCCACTCGCACTCCCATAGTCGATAATATTACCAAGAGCAGCGAGCCTTATGCCAAACTCTAAAGAATGTGGCGCGGTAATGCTAGCTTGAATCTGTTGTAAAACTTGGCGCGCTTTTTGTATGCTTCTAGTCTTTTGCTCTTTGTATAAATCGCTCTTACCCACAAAAGCACTAATGCTCTCATAAACAGGCACAGCAAGCTTTGGGGGCGGACATAGCGGCAGAGAATCCAAAATCGGTAAAGCAAAAGAAGCTTGCGTAGCTGTATGGTAGGACAAAGTGCGCTTAGCTTGAGTGCGCAAACACTCAAGACACTCTAGCGTGGTGCGCACTATTTGTTACCACTAAGGTCAGAAACTTTTCCCCACATAAGCCGATACTTACGCTTCATAAACTCCAGCTCTTCCCTAGCGGACTTTAACTCTTCGCGCATTACATCGATGGTCTTTTTGTCATCATCATAGACTTCTTGCATAGAAATCAATGCTTCTTTTAAAAAACTATTTTCACTCTTAAATGCACTTATTGTCTCATCTTTTGCGCCAATTACCTTCTCGTGTAGCCCCATAATTGTGTGGATTGTGCGCTCTACAAACACTGGGTCATACGCCACACCATTAGCTTCTGCTGAAGTCAATCCCGTTTGGACGCGATTGATAAGTGCATTTGTGCTGCTTTGTGCTTCAATAAGCAGCTGCCCGTTTTCTTCCTTACTTGCAATAGTGCCGCCCTCTATCATCTCTCTTACTTTTTGCTCTTCAAGACCAGAAAGCTTGATAAACTCGCTCAACTCCAACCACGCGGTATTTTTCGCTTCCATATTTAACCCCTACTTGGTAGTCTTACTTCAATGCTTTTAGAATCTTTTTCTATCTGCTCTATCTTCACTGCCCTATCCGCAAGTAGCCTTTCTGCTAGATCTGTGTTGGCTAATGCCAGAATCTGCATTGCTAAATATGCCGCATTTACCGCACCAGCTTTGCCTACCGCCATACAAGCCACAGGCATACCACCGGGCATTTGCGCAGTAGAGAGCAAGGCATCAAGCCCATCAAGCACCCCACCAGATAATGGCACCCCTATGACAGGCTTTGTCGTTTGCGCACATACCGCTCCAGCAAGATGAGCTGCCATACCAGCAGCACAGATAAACACTTGCGCGCCTTTAGATTCTGCTTCTTTGACATAGAGCTTCGTCCTATCAGGACTCCTGTGTGCAGAGCTAATTACTACCTCATAAGAGACAGAGAAAGATTCTAACACTGCCAAGCACTGGCGCATAATCTCATAATCACTTTTGCTCCCCATAATCACACTAACAAAGCCCATAGTTTCTCCTTGCTATTGACAATTCACGCACTCTATACTTCTATCCAGCACTTCTTCTGCCTCTGGACTCTGGGAGCGAAGATAGTAGGTGGATTTTAGCCCAAGTTTCCAAGCAAGCGTGTAGATTTCGTGGAGCATCTTACCGCTTACATTCACTTGATTGAGCTTAATGAAAATATTTGTGCTTTGTCCTTGATCGATCCATTTTTGTCGCACCGCAGCAGCCTTGATAATATCGCGCTGATCAATATCATAAGCACTCTTGTAATACTCCCAAGTATCCAGCGTGAGCTTAGGGGCAACCACCGGGATAAGCCCGCTTAGATTCTCTTCCGACCATTTTTTACGATAAATCGGCTCGATAGTTTGTGTTGTCCCCACAAGGATACTAATGGAGCTAGTAGGGGCGATCGCCATAAGATAGCCATTGCGCATACCATTTTCACGCACAATTTTGCGCAAATTCTGCCAATCACAACTCAAGCTAAAAAGCCCCCCTCTATCAACAAGTCTTAGAGCCTCCTTGTTTGCCAAATCAATAGGGAAAATCCCTTTACTCCAATTTGATCCTTCAAACTGCGGATAGCTGCCGCGCTCTTTAGCAAGATTAGAGCTAGCTAGGATAGCGTTGTAGCTTATCATCTCCATAAGCTCATCAATCTTGCATAAATGTTCTGGCGAGCCCCAGTGGATCTTTTCTGTAGCGAGCAGCTCTGCTTCGCCCATTACACCAAGCCCTATGGCTCGGTTGAGAAGATTTGTAGCCTTTACCTTACGATTAGGGTAGAAGTTAAGATCAATCACATTATCAAGCATTCTAATAGCCACAGGCACTACTCGCTCAATGTCCTCTTTAGTATGGATTCTACTAAGGTTAATACTTGCAAGATTGCAAACTGCTGTAAGTCCGCCTTCTTGGATTCTTTGTGTGATGAAAATCTTCTTCCCGCCAACAGAATCTAAACTTGTCAGCTTGTTGGCTTTTTTGCTAAGTCCAACATCAGTAGTTACTATATCCCCTTCTTCAAAGATCTCCTTACTACCATCTTCATATTCTATCTCCACCTTATAGTGACTTGGCGCGGTATTTTGGAAGATTTCTGTGCAGAGGTTTGAGCTGCGGATAATGCCGGCGTGCCCGTTAGGGTTAGCCCTATTGGCATTGTCTTTAAAGCACAAAAACGGCAGTCCTGTCTCAAAGTAATTTGTAAGAATCTTTTTCCATAAGTCTTTGGCTCGAATTTCTTCTTTGATGATGTTTGAGTCATTTTCTAGCTCGATATAGCGTTTTTCAAACTCCTCTCCATACAGCTCTGTAAGCTCTGGGCACTGATAAGGGTCAAAAAGAGTCCAAAGCCTATCTTCTGCCACACGCTTCATAAACAAATCTGGAATCCATAATGCCGGGAATAAATCGTGCGTGCGCCTACGCTCTTCACCAGAATTTTTACGCAAATCAATAAAATCAGTTACATCAAAATGCCACACCTCCAAATATGTGGCGATAGCCCCCTTGCGTGTGCCCAGCTGATCTACAGCAATGGCTACATCATTGGTGATCTTCAAAAATGGCACGACCCCTCCAGCAGCGCGCTTATGCCCATCAATAAAGCTTCCAAGCCCCCTTACCTTGGAGTAGTCCCAGCCGATACCACCACCATATTTACTAAGCAGTGCCATCTCCTTGTATGCGTCAAAAATACCTTCGATATTATCAGGAGTGCTTCCTATAAAACACGAGCTTAACTGGTGTCTTGGAGTGCGCGCATTTGCCAAAGTTGGAGTCGCGCATACAACTTCAAACTTTGAGATTAGATCATAGAATTTGACTGCCCATTCATTGGGATTTTGCTCATTTTGTGCCAAAAACATTGCAATAGCCATAAACATATGCTGAGGTAGTTCTATAGGCTCTCCATTTGCATCTTTGATCAAATACCGATCATATAGAGTTTTAATCCCCAAATAGTTAAACTGCAAATCTCTTTCAGGCTTAATATGGGAATTTAATAAGTCTAGGTCAAATTTTTCTCTCAAGCCCAAGACAATTCTACCAGCTTGCTCGGCTTTATCAAAATACTCTTGCAATGTCTTATAGCCTGTAAATCTACTCACTCGATGATACAAATCATAGAGAAACAAGCGGGCTGCGACAAAAGTCCAATTAGGCGCATCAATGTCGATCTTATCAACAGCTGCCTTAATGAGTGCTTGCTGAATTTCTTTGGTTGTAATACCATCTTTAAAATGTAGCTTCGCATCTAATTCTAAATCACTTTGACTCACGCCACTTAGTCCAGCTATGGCACTTGCAGTGTATTTTTGTATCTTGCGTATATCAAGCGTTTCGATACGCCCACTTCTTTTTACTACTTTTATTCCTGTCATTGCCATTGTCTGCCCTTTCCTTTAAATATATTGCACAAAATCATTTATATCAATACGAGGCGAAGCCCGCTTAGGCTCTTCTAGACGATAGCCAAAAGTCATAATCAAAGCCACTTGATATGCAAAGGTATCCAAGCCCAAAAACCGCTCAACACCATCTTTCTCAAACCCCTCAATCGCACAAGAATCTACACCTAAATACGCTGCGCAGTCCATCATCGAGCTTGCCACAATATACGCTTGGCGCGCACTCCATTGAAAAATGCTTTGGCTATCCACATAGCCATTAGCCTGCAAGAACCCTTTATATCGCTCATCTTTATACGCCTTAATACGATCTGCATTGATACCCTTGCGCATAAAACTCCACATCGCATAGTTAGTATCACTTCGCATATCAGCAATTTTGGAGAGATATACCACAAGCTCACTAGCTTGGGTGATTTGATCCTGATTCCAGCAAAGTGCTTTTAGCTGCTCTTTTTTCTCTTTATCTCGCACTACAAGCAACCTTGTAGGCTCCATACCAAAGGAGCTTGGCGAGAGTCTGCCAGACTCTAAGATTGACTCAAATACTTCAGGTGGTATTGATCTTGTTGTATCAAACTTCTTGCAAGCGTAGCGGAATCGCATCGCTTGAATAAAGCCATTATCCATTCTCACTCCTTTGCAATGGTGTCAATAATGCGCGCTATTTCTTGCTGGCAGCTCGCTTACGCAAATTTGGCTCAAGGATCTTTTTCCTAATGCGTATATTACTTGGGGTAACCTCTAAAATCTCATCTTCTTCTATCCACTCTAGCGCGCGCTCCAAGGTAAGATCTCTTGGAGGCACAAGCTTAATGGCATCATCACTCCCACTTGCACGCATATTTGTGAGATGCTTAGCCTTAATAGGATTGACATCTAAGTCATTATCTCGGCTATGCTCTCCAATGATCATACCCACATACACCTTGGTTTGCGGCGCGATAAAGAGCACACCGCGTTCTTGGATATTAAAGAGCGAAAATCCTGTCGCCTCGCCATTTTCCATAGAAATCAAAGCACCATTTTTGCGAGATTCTACATTGCCACTAAATGGGCGAAACTCCAAAAAGCTATGATTCATAATCCCCTCACCCTTTGTATCTGTCAAAAACTCACTTCGATAGCCAATAAGCCCACGCGCTGGAATCTCAAACTCCAATCTTGTGTAGCCATCACCCATAGGATTCATCGCCTTCATTTCAGCCTTGCGCTTACCAAGTCGCTCAATAATCGCACCACTAAAATCCTGTGGCGTATCGATGACTAAATGCTCAAACGGCTCACATTTAGCCCCATCGATCTCTTTAATAATCACTTCTGGACGAGAAATACTAAACTCAAAGCCCTCGCGCCGCAGATTCTCTGCCAAAATTGTGATTTGCAGCTCACCCCTACCACTTACGCGAAACTTCCCTTCACCCATTTCTTCACAGCGCATAGCGATATTGGTTTGCATTTCTTTAAGCAGTCTATCTTTTAGCTTATTTGCTGTTACATGCTTGCCTTCTAGCCCAGCTAGAGGACTATCATTTACTGCGAAATATACACTCATTGTGGGCTCTTCTAAATGCATAGGATCTAAAGGCATAGGGTTATTTGGATCGACAATAGAATCACCAACATCAATGGCATTAAACCCAGCGATCGCCACAATATCGCCTGCTTCAGCAGAATCTATCTCCGTGCGCGCCAAGCCCATAAAACCAATAAGCTTTGTAATACGCCCTGTTTCTTTCTCGCCATCGCTCTTAGCAAGCATTACGCTCTCATTCTTTTTCACACGCCCATTAAAAACGCGTGCGATCCCAATTTTGCCCACATAGTTATCGTAATCGAGTGTGAAGATTTGCATTTGTAAGGCATTATCCACGCTACCGCTAGGAGCTGGGACAAAATCTAAAATCGTTTCAAATAAGGGCTCCAAATTCTCCTTAGGATCGTTTAGATCTTTGATCGCATAGCCATCGCGCGCTGCAGCATACACGACTGGAAAGTCTAGCTGCTCATCACTAGCACCCATAGCGACAAACAGATCAAATACTTCATCAACCACCCTATCTGGCTCAGCAGCTGGCTTGTCGATTTTATTAACCACGACAATGGGGCGGATCCCAAAGCTTAAAGCTTTTTTGACGACAAATTTAGTTTGAGGCATAACGCCCTCTTGCGCATCTACAAGCAGCAGCACGCCATCTACCATCTTTAGCACCCGCTCTACCTCTCCACCAAAGTCCGCGTGCCCGGGAGTATCTATAATATTGATCTTGGTATCTCTGTAGGTAATTGCCGTATTTTTGGAGAGTATAGTGATCCCGCGCTCTTTTTCTAAATCATTAGAATCCATCACGCGCTCATCTACCTTCTCGCGCTCTCCAAATGTGCCAGACTGGCTCAATAGTCCATCAACCAAAGTTGTTTTGCCATGATCGACATGGGCAATTACTGCGATATTTCGTATATTCTGCATTGAAAAACTTTCTCATTAGGAATTTGGGATTTGGAAGCGGGATTGTAACACATTATCCTTAAGCTTTTACCATAACAATATAGTGCAAGATATGGTAAGAATCCGCTATAATACCCAAATGCAAGTTAATCCAACACATTTCACGCACTAGACAAAGGATATAAATGCACCTATGGAAGCCTTCTTGTGTAAAGCAGTTATATCTTAGTAACCTAGCATTATTGTGTATTGCTATCGGCTTTTTTTCAGGCTGTGCCACTGATGTAGCTACGCTTGAGCACTTTAGTAGAATCTACTACAACCACTCCATAGACAAAGCCCATAAATTTGCAAGCAAAAAGGCAAAAAGCGGCGATCTACTATGGCTTATACAAGCTGGGATTAGCGGCTTTCATACACAGAGCGCAAGCACCCTGCCCCTACTTGATCAAAGTGAAGACAAGCTACAAAAATTTGAGCAAGAAGGATTGCTTACTTCTGCACTCACACAAGTGGGAGCAACACTCGTCAATGACAATGTTAGAGACTATCGTGGCAATATCTATGAAAGCATATTTGTCAATTACTACAAAGCCCTAGCCTATCTCGCTAATAACGATCTAGCAAGTGCCCAAGTAGAGCTTAATCGCGCCAATGATCGCCAAAGAAGAGCCAAAGACTACTATGCTAAGCAAATCGCCAAAGCTTTAGAGCAAGAGCAAGATAGATACAACAAAAGCAACGCAAATAGCATTATAGATCAAGCGCGATCCACCGGAGAGATCGATGATATTCTCTCCAAGCACTATGGAAATCTTAAGCATTTCAGCGCATTTGAAAACTTCATCAATCCAAGCGTATCATACATAGCTGGCTTGGTATTCTCACTCTATGGAGATTCCAAAGGCTTGGACTATCTTAAAGAAGCCTATGGTATCACGCGCTTACCGACTATCGCAAGCGATATGAAGCACTTCCTCTCTCATAGCAAGCAGGCTTATACTTGGATTATCCTTGAAGAAGGCAGGCAAGCTAGAAAAACAGAGCTGCACATATCGCTGCCATTTTATACGACACAAGGGCTCTATCATTTTGGTCTGGCACTACCACAGCTAGAATCCATACCAAGCCCTAGGCAGAGCTACACGCTAGATTCTCTAGCAAAATTTGAAGTGCTAGCAGAAATAGACCCCATCATTGCCACCGAGTTTGAAAAGCAGCTCAAAGCCATTAGCACACGCGCATTAGTATCAAGCAGCATTAAGCTCGCTATGCAAGTAGGCGTATCTAGCACATTAGATCAAGTCGATCCAATGCTGGGGCTACTTGGATCTATGCTAGGCTCTATCTACTCTATGGCAACAACAAGCGCAGACCTACGCATAACAAGCGTGCTCCCTAAAAGGATTCTACTAGCTAGAATCCCCCATACACAGCAGCAAACTATCCATATCCTAGCAGATCAGCATAGCGCACCTATTGCAGCAGTGCAATTACAGCAGTGCAGTGCACGCCCCCAAGAGCAGCCAAAGCCTAGCCCAAAAACACGCCACCCCATCACCCAAATATGCTTAGAGCATAGCACTATCATCTATGTGCGCGACACCCCAGCTAAAGCATATATGCAAACAATCTATGGGTAAGTGCCTTAAAGCGCACTAGCTATTCGATTTTGTTTTCTAAGACAGATAGGTCATTAAAGCTCTTGGCTGTGCTAGGATCACCATAGTAAGGATCCCCTTGGAATCCACACCCTTGCAAAAACACTGCAAGCAAATATGCTACAATCAACATATGAAAACCATTCATCAAGTCTTTACCTCTCTGCTTATAAATAGTGAGTTTAGCACGCTAACTAGTCGTCTGCGCTCACGCCAGAATCTAGAAACACTCAAATACATTCTGCCAGCTGATATGCAAAATGGGCTTTTGTCTATTTCTTATCGTGCGCCTACGCTGCTATTTTGCTTCAATCACCCAAGCCACGCTTACAACTTCAATCATTATAAAAAAAAGGACATTATGTATTGTTTAAAAACCTACCCCAAGAAATTTGACGCCTTTTTAGCAAGCATTGGAGCACAATCAATGCAAGCCTTTATCCAAAGTGTCCAAATATCCGGCTATGTGCCCAAACATATTCTACAGCCCCCCACTCTAAAAAAGCCTATAACAATTCACTTTGATGAGCCAGCAAGTGGCACTTTTATCAACCACGCCACAGATCCATATTTACACGAGCGATTTGAAGCAATTAGGACACTAATCCAAAAGCGCAACAAAAAGCCCACAAACAACTGCCAATGATAGATTTTGCCAAAGCATACGAAGAGAGAAGCAAGGGCTTTGTCATCTTCCCACGCTCAAATTCTCCCAAGCATAGCAGGCTGCTTCTCTATGGTGCGCCCAAATGCGGCAAGAGCGCGCTAGCCCTTGACTTGACGCGTGATTACAAGCAGCAGATTCTAGTAGATTGCGCGGATTTGCGGCTACATAAAGCAAGTATGCAAACCTCCTTGCTAAAGCTATTTTTAGAGAAAAAGTTTGATGTGCTAATTATTGATAACTATCTCCCAGAAATCACTATCCCAAGCCACCCAAACCTTATCCTAATCACTACAAAAATCACACATTTGCCAGAATCTATCCGCACAAGCTTCCACGCCCATTGCGTGCGAGCTTTGAGCTTTGAAGAATATGTATCCTTTAGCAAAAGCAACCGCCTAGAATCCATATTTGCCAGCTTCCTCAAAGAGGGCAATCTCCCAGAAATCGCCCTAATGCCAGAGCATAAGCGTATCCAAAGAATGCAAGAAATTATTTTGCTCTATGCCAAACAGGATACAAGCATTCTGGCATTTTTGCTCCACTATCAAGCAAAGCCATTCAATACCCATAACGCATTTTGCCTACTCAAACAGCAGCAAAAGATCTCTAAAGACAAAATGTATGCTTTCATACAATCCTTGAGAGATGAGCAGGTGATTTTCACACTCACACACAAAAATGGCAAAGAATCCAAGCTCTACTTTTATAACTTCGCTCTGCCCTATGCTATCTCACCCACGCCAAATTTCCAAGCGATTTTTGAAAATATGATTGCTTGTGAGCTATTGCATAGATCGCTAGTGGTAGATTATGATGATATGTGTGATTTCATCGTGCAAGATATAGCGATCTTTGCCGCGCCATTCCCCAGCCAAGCTCTAATAGAATCTAAAATATCCAAAAGCACAAAAGCATATAGAGAATACATATTTGTCAGTGTTGATACCACTATCCCAAAGACAAATTCACATCTAGGCACTTACCGCGCTATGAGCTTTATTGACTTTGCGCTAGATTATCTCCACGCTCACAAAATATAGCTACACAATTTACTTCTTTGTTGTATTGTAAGCTCCTTTAATAAAGGAGCAAAGATGAAAACAACGACAAAGCAAGACTTCTCAAGCCTTATACAATCTGGACTATGTGTTGTGGAGATGAGTGCGCCGTGGTGCCCAGACTGCCGCAAAATTGAGCCTATGATGCAAGCACTAGAATCCAAATACCCGCAAGTGCGCTTTATCTTGCTTGATTTTGACACAAATGAAGCCTTAAAAGATGAGCTTGCCATACGCAGAATCCCAACGCTAATCTTCTACAAAGATGGGCAAGAAGTCTTAGAGCGGCTTGTTGAGCCAGATTCTATGCCTACCATAGAGCAGATGATACAAGCACTGCTTGACACATAAGTGGTGCTTAATGTTTGGGTAATTTCAAGTAATGTCATAGGTTTTTGGGCTTTTTTTAGATAAAATGCCGCCACAATCACTTCATATTGGCTACCAGTATTGTCTCATTTGTGCCTATGCTTTGGCTTAGTGTGGCTGCTTGGTGCTATATTTTAAGGTCTATATATGAGTAGAAACTTTTTTTTAGGTATAGGGATCGCGCTTTTAGGTGCGCTCCTTGCTTTTGGGAGTCTTACTGCACTCACGCCAAATAGCCAACCAGCACAACAAACAGACGCAAAAAAGCAGCGCGCTAAAGCCTATGATAGACTCGCTCAAGCAATAGCTACCATAGAATCTTACTATGTCGATGATGTGCCTATCGATAGCCTAATCAACAAAGCCATCGAGGGGCTTATCGCTAACCTTGACGCCCATAGCGAATATCTTAGTGAGAAAAAATACAAAGAGTTAAAAACCCAAACAGAGGGAGAATTTGGCGGGCTTGGGATAACAGTTGGGCTAAAAGATGGCGCGCTTACAATCATCGCTCCATTAGAGGGGACTCCGGCACAAAAGGCTGGGCTAAAGAGCGGTGATGTGATCTTAAAAATCGAAGATCAAAGCACTATTGGTATGGGGATTGATGATGCTGTGAATCTTATGCGAGGCAAGCCCAAAACTCCAATCACCATCACTATCGTGCGCAAAGGCGAGGGCAAACCGCTTGTATTTACGCTAACGCGCGACATCATCAAAGTCAAATCTGTCTATGCCAAAACGATCGATGACACGCCCTATCTCTATGTGCGAGTTAATTCCTTTGATAAAAATGTCGCCCAAAGTGTTAAACAAGCCCTAAAAGAACATAGTGGCATTAAAGGCATTGTGCTTGACTTGCGCAACAACCCCGGAGGACTGCTAGACCAAGCAGTCGATCTCTCTAATCTCTTTATCAAAAGCGGTGTTATCGTCTCTCAAAAGGGCAAGATAAAAGAAGAGAACATTATTTACAACGCAAATGGCAAAGCTCCTTATAGCAAACTCCCCATCGCAGTGCTTGTCAATGGCGGGACAGCAAGTGCAAGCGAAATTGTATCTGGCGCATTGCAAGACCACCGCCGCGCCATCATCATAGGAGAAGAGACTTTTGGCAAAGGGAGCGTGCAAGTCGTGATCCCAATCAACGCCACAGAAGCTATCAAGCTCACTACGGCTAAATACTATCTCCCAAGTGGGCGCACCATACAGGCTGTGGGGGTTAAGCCTGATATTGTTGTCTATCCGGGTAGTGTGCCACAAAATGAAGGCGGATTTGAAATTAAAGAAGCAGACTTGCGCAACCACCTGCAAAATGAGCTACAAAAGCTTGATAAAACCGAGTCAAAGGCTGATGAGAAGCAACCATCTCCTGAAGAGCAAAAGCGCATTACACAAGCAGATATTACCAATGATATTCAGCTAAAGTCCGCCATTGACTCACTCAAGGCTTGGGGGATTTTAGATTCTGCAAAGGCGCAAGATAAGCCCAAGAAATAGCCACACAACTAACATCATCTAAGGAGAATCTATGCCAACACAACAAACACTGCTTTATGAAGGCAAGGGCAAAAAGCTCTTTGCCACGCAGAATCCAAATGAAGTCATCGCCGAGTTTAAAGATGACCTTACCGCATTCAACGCGCAAAAACGCAGTAGCGAAGATGGCAAAGGCGCGCTTAACTGCCTAATCAGCAGCCTACTCTTTGAGCTACTTGCACAACAAGGCATAAAAAGCCACTTCATCAAATCTCTTAGCTCCACAACAATGCTTTGCCAAAAGGTGCAGATAATCCCCATTGAAGTTGTCGTGCGCAACATCGCCACAGGCTCGCTAAGCAAGCGACTTGGAATAGAAGATGGGCTAGTGCTACCCTTTACGCTTGTGGAGTTTTACTACAAAGATGATGCGCTCAATGATCCCATTATCAACGATGAGCATTGTAAGATTCTAGGTATTATTGATGATGAGCGAGATTTGGATTTCCTGCGTGATCAAGCGCGCAAAATCAATGCCATTTTACGCGATTTCTTTGATCAAAAGGGGCTCAAGCTTGTGGATTTCAAGCTTGAGTTTGGCAAAAATGCGCAAGGTGAGATTATCCTAGCTGATGAGATTTCGCCAGATAGTTGTAGATTGTGGGACAAGCAGACAAACCAAAAGCTCGATAAAGATCGGTTTAGACAAGATCTAGGGGATTTAAAAAGCGCGTATGAAGAAGTCTTAAGACGCATACAAACTCACTAAAAGGAAAACAATGCAAGCAGAAGTTACCATAAGCCTAAAAGATGGTGTCCTAGACCCACAGGCAAAAGCTATCCATCACGCCATAGAATCACTTGGATTCCCGCAAGTGGCGCAAGTGGTGGTAAAAAAGCAAATCGTCTTAGAGTTTGCTAAAGGGGAGCTAGAATCTTGTGAAGCCATAGCTGAGCAAATCGCACACGACTTACTTGCCAATCCGGTAATAGAGAACTACGAAGTGCAAATAAAGGCAGAATAATGGTCAGCGTTGTGCGTTTTGCTGGGACAAATTGTGAATTTGATATGCAATATGTCTATCAAAAGCTCTTGCAAATCCCCACTGCCATCATCTGGCATAAGGAAAAGTCCTTACCAAGAGAAACAAAGCTTGTCGTGCTAGCTGGGGGCTTTAGCTATGGAGACTACTTGCGCAGCGGGGCGATCGCGCGCTTTGCGCCGATTATGAAAGCTATCAAGGCTTTTGGTGATAGTGGTGGGCGGATTCTAGGCATTTGCAATGGCTTTCAAATCTTAACTGAAGCTAGACTTCTGCCCGGCGCACTTATGCGCAACCACAATCTCCACTTCATCTCTAAGGCTACTCCATTACGCGTAGCTTGCAGGGATAATGTATTCCTACGCCCACACACACAAGATGAGATCATCTCTCTGCCCGTAGCCCACGCCGATGGGCGATACCATATCGATGAGAGGAGTCTAGAAGCAATGCAAGAGTCTGGGCAGATTCTGCTACGCTATGTGGATAATATCAATGGCTCCATAGATTCTATCGCCGGCATTTGTAATAAAGACAAAAATATCTTCGGGCTTATGCCTCACCCTGAGAGAGCCTGCGAGCCTATCTTGCATAAACGCGCTAGGTATGCAGCTATCCGCCACACCTATGCGGCACAGGCTGCCACAAAACCAGCAGCAAGCACACAAGGTCTAGCAATGCTAGAATCCATCTACAAGGCATAAAATGCGCATTTTTGTTTTGCCACCTACTACACTCTCTTTGCTTATAGTGCTTGTTTTGGGCGCATTTACCGCTTCTCTTGCAGAGCCCACCCAAAATCCGCAATCTAATGTGCCAAGCCCCACCGATCTACTTGAATCATTTAGCGACTCTAGTGAGCCTAGTGGAGAAGCCTTTATCCGCCCAGATCAAAGCGCAGAGCAGATTCTCCACCTACAAAACACCACACCAGAATCCACCCTTACATCTACCATTTATGTGGGACAAAGAGTCCCTATCACTTATCGTGTAATGTTTTTCAACAATGCCTCGCTTAACCAAAGCTCTTTTAAAGAAAAAACAACAACCAACGCCATCACACTAGAGAACCCAAACCAAGCGTGGCAGGAAGTGGAGCTAGAATCTAGCGCAGCACAAAAGCCCCAAAAGGTTTATGAGATCACTTATTTGTTTAAAATCAAAGCCCAAAGTGTCAAAATACCAGCTTTTGAAGTCTCTGCAATCGCAAGCGATGGCTCATTTATCGATGTCGTTACAAGCGATCCAATCACACTCAATGCCACCGATTTATACCAAAACAAAAGCTATGCGGGCGTTGTCGGGGAAGATGTGCAGCTTGGAATCTACAAAGCCAAGCCATACGATGAGCAGAGCAATCTCATCGCCTTTGAGCTAATCGCAAAGCGCGCTAATTTGGAGGATTTCAAGCTCCCTGATATTGAGAAGCAAGGCATTGAGCGATCAAGCTTTAGCCCCCTAGAATCTAAAGCGATCTTCTATGCAGTTGTGCCAAAAAATATGCAAAATCTCTTGTTTGAATACTTCTCCACGCAGACAAATCGCTTCGAGCAAATCCGCGTCCCCATTGTGCCAGTGGTTGATGGTGTAACAACACAGGAAAATCTAAAGCCTAAAAATACTTATCTAATGTATTGGGCATTATTTATTGGCGGGGTTGCCATTAGCTGCTTTGTTTTGGCATTTTTCTCCAAGTCTTTGCGCAAGGTGTTTTTTGTCCTTGGTGTTGCTATGGTGCTCTATTTGCTCTACTATCTTTTCTACACCAAAACAGCCACAATCAGCGCACAAACGCAAATTTGGATTCTCCCTACGCAAAACTCCACACTGCTTGAGACCACTAGTGACTCTATGAAAATCAAAATCATAGGCGAGCACGGACAATACTACAAAATCATCACACCGAAAGAAGCCATAGGCTGGATAAGGAAAGAAGATGCGAGCTAAACTAAAAGGTATCTATGAAGTTATTTTAGTTGGGATTGGGCTTGCGATTATTATTTGCTTTATCTATTTCTATCGCAATAAAAACAATGCCCGATCCACGCGAATGGCTTGCTATCGGTTTTTCACTTATGGGGGCATTACTCTTGAAAAGCTTGGCGACTTTGATGAAGAAGCAGATTTGATCATTATGAACCATCAAAGTGTCGCTGATATTTTATGCCTTGAAGCCTACCACCCGCGCAATATCTGCTGGATTGCCAAAAAGCAATTAGGCGAGATCCCATTCTATGGCTATGCTCTCACAGGACCAGAAATGATCCTTATAGATAGAGATGATAAACGCGGGCTTGCTTCACTACTTAAAGCCACTAAGCAAAAGCTCTCCCAAAATCGCCCCATTGTAATCTTCCCAGAAGGCACGCGTAGCAAGGGCAAAGAGCGGTTTCTACCCTTTAAGCCCGGAGCAAAAATCATCGCTGAAAAATTTCGACTAAAAATCCAGCCCATCGTGCTTATCAACACGCGTAGGATCTACAACTCTTCTCCCATTGAAGCCACAAGCAATGTCGCTAGAATGGTGCTGCTTAAGCCATTTTATGTCGATGAGCACCCAAGCGCACAGGTATTCTACCGCGATGAAAGCTCTCTTACCAAAGCTAAAGCTGGTGCAAAAAAGATCAAAGGCTTGCAGCCAATCTATGACCCAAGCTCTAGCTACTTTATCGCTCCCACAGAATCCACACAGAGCGCAAACTCCGCAGAGCCACTAGAATCGTGGTATGAAGAATTGCAGCAGTGTATGCAAGAAGTCTATACCCATCACTACCGCATACTAGAGCAAGCATAGGGCGCACTATGGAAAATGATCAAAAAAATCTCGTGCGCTTTGAAGATAGAGAAGAAGCTTTCGTCAAACTCTATGATGAGCTTGTCAATCATCATCTAACAAACGACAATAGTATCGTGCTATCCACAAGTTTTGCAGGATTATTTCTAGCTGATAGGCTGGCAGCCAAGCTAGATTCTAGCTTAGATATGCTCTTTTGCGCGCCGATTATCGCTCCTGCCAATAGTGAATGCGAGATCGCAACTGTGAGCGAAAATATGGAGCTAATCATCAATGAGCCCTTGATTGACTCATTTGATATTTCACTTGATTATGTCTATGGAGAAGCCAAAAGAGTCTATGAAGAAACCATACTGCCTAGAATCTACAAATACCGCAAGGGTGCTACTCTTAGCCCACTAGAATCTAAAAGTGTCTTTTTAATCGACCAAGGAGTAGAAACGGGCATCACTATGGATCTTGCCATTAAAACCTGTATCCAAAAAAAGGCAAGAAGCATCTATGTCCTAAGCCCTATCATCTCCTGTGACATTGCTAAGATTCTAGCAAAATCTAGCGACGCCCTAGTGGCGGTCTATAAACCCAAATACTTCGTATCTACCAAGCATTATTATAAAACTCTGCCGCCTGTGAGTGAAGAAGAGATCTTAAACATTATGGGCAAATATATCACCAAGCCAAATCTCATACAAAAAGGATCATAATGCACCAAATTAGCCTAACACTAACCAACCTTACAGAGCAATATAAGCTTGATTATGTCGCTAGGCAAGCGTGCGGAAGTGTGTGGTATCGCTCTGGTGATAATGTCTTGCTTGCTAGTGTCGCAATAGATGAGAATCCAACAAATGATGACTTCCTCCCGCTTGTTGTGCAGTATATCCACAAGTCCTATGCTGTGCGCAAGATTCCGGGTGGATTTATCAAAAGAGAGGGCAAGCCTAGCGAGTTTGAGACCCTAACTTCACGCATTATCGACCGCACCTTGCGCCCACTTTTTCCAGCAGGCTATCGCTACCCCACACAGATCACCATTCTTGTGCTAAGCTATGATGGCATAAGTGATTTACA
>OWHX01000023.1_pt1 | contig 82820 bp, 75 predicted proteins | sample 1732801 | NCBI WGS metagenome assembly OWHX01 (sample SAMN05065755, study PRJEB22554) | human gut metagenome | biome: ENVO:2100002; feature: ENVO:00000062; material: ENVO:00002003 | host: Homo sapiens | place: USA
CGAGATTACTACGCGTCTCGTGGGCTCGGAGATGTGTATAAGAGACAGAAATATTCCTCAAATGTTTCTTTTGAAAGTCTCCAAGAATAACCTTTTGGCGGTAAAATTTTTCTACCACTAGGCAGAGTAATTTCATAAATATTCGCTTCTACTGCAGGTCCTACACTCATATCACCACTTGTCCAAATACCTCTTGGGTCGTTATCGGGGTTTTTGTATCTTGCGTTTGCTTCCTCTGTTCGTGGTAATGGGTTTAACAATGTTTTATCAATATTTTTTGAATAGACGCTAATAAAATCGTGGTTGGGAGAAAAATCCTTCCTTAAATTAACAGCAGAAAAAACTTTTTCCCATATTATATTTGCCATAAAATTCCCTTCCCCAAATATCTCATCGCATAAAATTTTAAGTCTTGCTTGTTCATTATCATCTATGCTTATAAAAATACTCCCGCTATCTTGTAAAAACTCCCTTGCTAATTCTAGGCGATTAGCTATCATTGAAAGCCACGAAGAGTGATTAAATTTATCACTATAAATAAAGCCGTCATTGCCTGTATTGTAAGGCGGATCAATATAGATTAAATCCACTTTGTTTTGATACTTTGGCATTATAGTATTTAGGGCTTGAAAATTATCCGCCTTTATGAGCTCACCATTAAGGATAGATTCTATATCATCAAACACGCTTAGAATCTTATATTTTACCTCTTTGCTAAAATGCTTTGTATCAAGGGGTAGAAATTTATATTTGTCATCACTCAATATTTTTTCGCTTATATTTTGTGCTTGAAAACTCTCATCAATAAGCCCTAAATCCTGCCATTCTTTGATTTGCTTTTCAAAGCCTTTGTCTTTGCATATAGAATCTAAAATGGTTGGATTAAGTTTATCAAGACTAAAGACATAATTTACTTTTTTCGCAAACTTAGGCTTTAACCATATCGCCTTTAGCTCATCTTCAAAATCGCCTATAAGCCCTATTATCTCTAAGGCGATATTGCGAATCCTTTGTAAATGTGATATGGATTTTACACTCCATTCTTGAAACTCGCTGTCTTTATAGAAATAGTGATAAAACCACAAGTCAAACTGCTCTTGTAAAAATGCCCTTGCATTTTTGTGGATAAAAAAATCTACTTCATTTTGCTTTTTATAGCTTGCAAAAAGCTTTTTTATGTGTGCTTCATCTAGGGGGAATTTATGTGCTTTTAGGGATTTTATAAAATCTTCGCTCAACTCGTTGCTATTTTCTTTAAACACAGCATTAAGATTGGGGAATAAATCCTTTTGACTTAAAACCTTGATATAAATGGTGGGTATAGAATCTTGTGTATCTGTGCTTGTTTGCTCGATTTTATCAAGTTTGAATATAAGCTTTCGCTTGGTATTATCGGCGTTTTGCGTATATTCACTTGTATCAAAGTGGATTTGGGCTAGCTCGTTTTCATCGCTTAAAGTAAGGCTAGTATAAAGCGTATCACTTTTGACATAGTATAAGTCTTTTGTTTTATAAAAAAGGCTTGTATCTTTGGAATTGGTATAGACTTTTGCATAAATGTTTTTATACAGCGGCGTATCGTGGAAAAATGGTGTGCCTGTGTCATTAAGATAGCTATCAAAGAAAGTGTAAAGCTTGTTGTAAAGATCGTGTGAGTTAAAATCATCATTTGGGATAGCAGAATCTAGGTAGGCTTTTATGTGGGAAAAATACTGCTCTTTTATGCTTAAAAGATTGCTAAAGCCGCTTTGTGCGTTGCTTGTGCTGCTTTGTGTATTTTGTGGTGTATTAGCCCTTTCATAGGCTTTTATCTTTGCACCGAGATAACATTCCTCTAATTTGCTATAAAATGCTTTTTTGTAGTCCATTGTTTGCCTTTGTGTTTTTATGTGCTTTTGCTATAAAGCTTAGTAAAACTTCCCCATATCTTGCTTAAGCGATTTATTTTGTATTGCAAATCTCTACTTTCTCCCATCTTCTAGCACTTTTAAATTGCCATTAGATTCTATCTCGCAGACGATGTATGGGAGTCCTTGTTTGTTTAGCTCACACATAAAGGGGTCGGGGTCGTTTTGCTCCATATTCCACACACCACTACCACTACTAGAATCTATGCCTTGATGCTCCCCGCCCTTTGGCATATCACCATTATCTGCGTTGTTTGGTGTTTTTGGCTGGTTTAGCCCCCATTTATCTTCACATATCAGCTTTGCTCCAATCATCGCTGGCACACCTGTGGTATAGCTCACACCTTGCGCATTAACTTCCTTGTAGCAAGCCTCGTGGTCGCAAATATTATAAATATAAATCGTGCGCTCTTTCCCATCTTTCACGCCCTTCATATAGCAGCCAATGTGCGTTTGCCCCTTTGTGCGACTTGCTAGACTTGCTGGGTCTGGCAGAAGCGTCTTTAGCACTTCAATGGGCACGATTTTGCCGCCCTTGTGTGCCACTTCATCAATGCGTAAAAAGCCGATATTCTCCAAACATTTCATATGTGTAAGATAGCTCTCGCCAAAAGTCATAAAAAAGCGGATTTTCCGCAAACCTTTGATATTGCGGATAAGCGATTCTAACTCTTCGTGGTAAAGCAAATAGCTATTTTTCACGCCAACTTCTGGGTAATCCCACTCTTTCATCAAGGCTAAAGGGGCAATGTCTCGCCACTGCCCATTAAAGTAAGATTCTACTTTCAAATCCTGCGTATTAGAATCTAGAGTAAAATGCTTCTCATCTCGCTCAAGCTTGCGATAAATGGTATCTTGCTTTAAATCCGGATTCAAGGCTAAGTCAGCTTGTGAAACAAGGCTATTAGATTCTGTATTAGAATCCCTAATGTCTTTCGTCCAATATCTCGCCTTTGAACTCACTTCCCTTAGATTAATTTCAGGGTTAAAGTTCGTAGCAAACGCATAGCCGTGATCCCCTGCATTACAATCCAAAATATCAATGCTATGAATCTCATCAAAATAATGCTTCTGTGCGTAAGCACAAAATACATTTGTAACGCCCGGGTCAAACCCGCTGCCAAGCAAAGCAAAAATCCCTGCTTGTTTATAGCGTGTATCATACGCCCACTGCTCTTTATACTCAAAATGCGCGGAGTCTGGATGCTCATAGTTTGCCGTGTCTAAATAATGCGTTTTTGTGCGTAGGCAAGCTTCCATAATGCTCAAATCTTGGTAGGGCAGTGCGACATTTACCACTAATTTTGGGCGGTATTTTTCAATCAAAGCCACCACAGATTCTACACTATCAGCATCGACAGAATCTATCTCAATCTCACCTAAGCCCTTTTCTCTAATAGAATCTGCTATTGCTTGACATTTGCTAAGTGTGCGAGAAGCTAAGATAATGCGAGTAAAACTCCCACGATTGCTCGCCATTTTATGCGCTACTACGCCTCCAACCCCACCTGCACCAATTTGTAAAACACAAGCCATAATTGCTCCTTTTAGATGATTTAGCCTTGCGGCTCTCCTATAGTTTTGCGCGCTTCCCAAGCAAACTCGCCAAGCTCCTGCGTGATCGAGCTACTCACCTTAAGATCGCTTACAAAGACATAATTCCTGCCTGCTTCTTTGATGATGATATGCAGCTCTTGGCTGCCGCTATGCTTCTTAGCACACTGCGAGATACGCTCTAAATGCGCCACATCAGTCTCCCTATCTAGCACGATCCCTAGCGCGCAGCCAGAGCCTAGACTCTTTGGATCAATATGGATAGGGATTATCTCGCTTGCTTCTTCTTGGACATCTTTGTCCTTTTGGTATTTTAGGCGGATTTTAGCTTGCTTGGCATCTTCAAGGCAGAGCACATCAAATGCGCGAAACTCTTTCTTACTATCCCTAGAATCCACCTTCCCACTAAGCACTATAGGCTCATTTAGATCCATACAATCAAGCTTAGCGATAGTGCTCTCAAATATCGTAATGTTGGCATTCCCGGAAAGATCGATCACACTTAGCACGCCATAGATATTGCCCTTTTTGGAAACGCGCTTTTCCAAGCCTACAACTTTTACCGCAAGCATTACATTAGAGCCATCTTCTAGCTGCTCTAGTGCCCCGATACGCGAGACACCCTTAAGTGCTGTAATTTGCTTGCGATACGACTCTAGCGGATGCCCAGAGATATAAAGCCCCAAGCACTCATACTCATAATCAAGTGTGGTTTTTTGATCAAACTCCTCTATATTGCTAAAGCTAAAGCGGATTCCAGCTAGCTCATCTTGTGAGTCGGCAAAGAGCGAGTTATGTATCTCGCCCGCGAGTTTTTGCTTATTGCGCCCGATCTCGCAAATTTCATCGATATTTTTAAGCATTGTTGCGCGTGTGTAGCCTAGATTATCAAGGCTACCAGATTTGATCAAAGGCTCCATAACGCGCTTGGTAATCTTAGAAAAATCCGCCCTAGAAATGAAATCTTCCAAATCCTTAAACTCTCCCCCACTCTTCCTGCACGCAATGATACTGCCCATAGCATCTTCGCCAGCTCCCCGTATCGCTCCTAGCCCAAAAACGATCTTTTTCTCTCCATTGCGCCAATCAGCAACGCTAAAAAACTGATCCGATAGATTGACATGAGGGGGTAGTGTCTCCATACCACGCCGCTTTGCCTCCTCTACATACTCTGCGACTTTATCGATTTTATTAGACTCGCTTGTAAGAAGAGCTGCCATAAACTCGTGCTCATAGTAAGTCTTAAGATACGCCGTCTCAAAGGTGATCATCGCATACGCCGCAGAATGCGACTTATTAAACCCATAGCCAGCAAATTTAACAATAAGCTCCCACAAGTCGCTAGCCTTTTGCACATCAAAGCCATTGCTCTGCGCTCCTTGGATAAACTTCTGCTTATTATCTGCCATAATCTGCTCATCTTTTTTCCCCATAGCGCGCCGTATCAAATCCGCCTCGCCAAGCGAGAAACCGCCGATAACTTGCACGATTTGCATAATTTGCTCTTGATAGACAATCGTCCCATAAGTATGCTTCAAAATCGGCTCTAGCTCATCAAACATATAAGTGATAGGCTCTAAGCCGTGCTTGCGGTTGATAAAGTCATCTACCATACCAGATTCCATAGGTCCGGGGCGACCAAGCGCGATGATAGCAATAATATCTTCAAAGTTTGTGGGCTTCAATCGGCGATTAAGCCGCTGGAACATACCAGATTCCACTTGGAAGACCCCCATTGTATCCCCACTTTGCAGGAGCTCATAGACTTTTGCGTCATTGACATCAACTTGCAAGAAGTCTATCTGCTTGCCATAGCGATCTGCGATGATTTTTAGCGCATCATCAATCACCGTGAGCGTCTTTAGCCCCAAGAAGTCAAACTTGATCAAATCTACTGCTTCAAGGTATTTCATAGAATACTGCGTGAGTATAATCCCATCAGTGCCGGCATATAGGGGTGTTTTATGCCATAGCTCTCTCTCACTATCTAGCACAAGTGCCGCCGCGTGCTTGCCAGCATTGCGGTTAAAGCCCTCTAGCTTTAGGGCAAACTCCCACACTTTCGCCGCTAGCGGATCGCTTGCTACAAGCTCTTGGATCTTTGGCTCTAGCTCCCAAGCCCCCTCGATAAACTCGCCATTTTTCTCATAGCCCTTCAAAGTGATCCCTAGCTTTTCTGGGATAAGCTTGGCAAAGCTATCGGCTTCTTTTATAGGCATATCTAGCACGCGCGCGACATCGCGTATCACGCCTTTTGCGAGCATTTTACCAAAGGTGATGACTTGGGCGACATTGTATTTACCATATCGATCAATCATATAGTTTAGAATCTCGCCGCGCCTGCGCTGGCAAAAGTCTGTATCAATATCGGGCATACTCACGCGCTCTGGGTTTAAGAATCGCTCAAAGAGCAAGTCATAGCGCAAGGGATCAATATCTGTAATCCCTAAGCAAAATGCCACAAGACTTCCTGCCGCACTACCACGCCCCGGACCTACCGGTATGCCCATCTTTTTAGCTTGATTGATAAAATCCCACACAATTAGCATATAGCCGGGGAACTTCATCTTTGCAATAATCTCCATTTCATACTCAAGCCTATCGCGATACTCTTGGTGCTTCTCTTCTGGGACATTTTGCAGGCGTTTTTCTAGTCCTTGCTTGGATTTGTAGATGAAGTATTCTTCATCGTTTTCAAAGTCTAGTCCCTCAGCACTTGCGTATTCTTTGGTAAATTTGAAAGTCGGTGGAGTTGGGGGGTTGTTTTTCTCATCTTTTAGATCAATGCTAAAATCCGCGCATTTACGCGCGATCTCTTGGGTATTTTCTAAGGCTTGTGGCACATCGGCAAAGAGCCTTGCCATCTCCTGCTCGCTTTTGACATAAAACTCCGCCACACTATGGCGCAAGCGACTTTTATCCTGTAAGGTGCGCCCTGTGCCAATACACATCGCCACCTCTTGGAATCCCGCATCCTCTCGCGTAGGGTAGTGGGCGTCATTAGTAGCGATGATTTTGATCCCACACTCCTTACTTAAGCGCAGTATATGGGAGTCTATGGCTTCTTGCTCTGGGATTCCGTGGCGCATAAGCTCTAGGTAAAAATCATCGCCAAAGATTTCTTTATACTCTAGTGCGACCTTTTTAGCCGCTTCATAGCCCCCTGCGCCGTATTTCAAGTTTCTCTCGCTTTGATTTAGGTGGAAATTCACCTCCCCCGCAAGGCAGGCAGATGAGCACACAAGCCCCTCGCTACACTCTTTTAAAAGCTTTTTGTTGATCCGTGGGTAGTAGTAAAAGCCGTGGATAAAGGACTGCGAGCTAAGCTTCATTAGATTCCTATAGCCTTGCTCATTTTTGGCATAAAGGCACAGGTGATAGCGGGCTTTAGAGCTCTTATCCCCAATATCATCGGCATTGTGCAAATACGCCTCAATCCCTATAATAGGCGATATGCCCTGCTTTTTCATCTTTGTATAAAAGTCAATCGCGCCAAACATATTGCCGTGATCAGTCATAGCGACACTTGTCATACCAAGGCTTTTAAGCCGCTTGGCGAGCACTTCTAGCTTATTAGCACCATCAAGCATAGAATATTCTGTATGTAAATGTAAATGCGTGTAGCCCATATTTTTGCTCCTTTTTCTCCTTGGAATTTGCTCTTCATAAACTCTGCTAGATTCTAGCTAGTTTGGCATTAGGATTAGTTTAGGATTGGAATTATCACGCGCTTTTTCAAGCAGATTCTACCCATCTTGCAAATGATAAAAAATATCTTTTATTAAGTTTGCTTTAGCTAGAATCCGCCCCGCTTTTACCGCAACCCCATATTTAAAGGACTTATATGACACCCCTTGCACTCACACGCATAATCGCTATGCTAGGGCTTAGCATAGCAGCCATCACAGCAAACCAAGCAGAATCTATCCAGCCCAAAGAGCTCATAGAAAAGGCGAAAAAAGCAGGGCTAAAGCCTATGCCCCAAGATAAAGAGCTAGCCACATACCAACAAGAGCAGATCAAAAAGCACAAGCTCGCCGCACCCTACAAACCCACGCTCACCCAAACCCAAGTCGAGCTAGGCAAAAAGCTCTACTTTGACCCAAGGCTTTCAAAATCCAATCTCATCTCTTGTAACACCTGCCACAATCTAGGGCTAGGTGGCGCAGATATGGTGCCAACAGCCATTGGGCACAAGTGGCAGGCAAACCCAAGCCACTTAAACTCCCCAAGTGTATATAACTCAATGTTTAATAGCGTGCAGTTTTGGGACGGGCGCGCAGGCGACTTAGGACACCAAGCGCAAGGACCTATTGAAAACCCAGTAGAAATGGCAGCCACGGCGAAAGAGATTCTAGCACGCATACAATCAATCCCCGCCTATGTCAATGAGTTTAAAGCCGCCTATGGCAATAATGTCAAAATCGACTTCAAGCTAATCGCCGACACTATCGCACTTTTTGAAATGACGCTAAACACCCCAAGCCGCTATGATGATTTTCTAAATGGCAATGTGAAAGCCCTAAGCAAAGAGGAGCAAGCTGGGCTAAATATGTTTATCGATAAAGGCTGCACCGCCTGCCACACAGACATCAACCTAGGCGGCTCTATGCAGGCGTTTTCTGTGGTGAAGCCCTATAAGTTTGCCAAAGTTGGCGGCTTTAAAGGCGATGCCAATGGTATGGTCAAAGCCCCATCTTTGCGAAATGTGCTAGATACAGCCCCCTACTTCCACAATGGGCAGTATTGGGATATTAAAGATGCGATTAAAGAAATGGGCTCTATACAGCTAGGTATCGCTATAAGCGACCAAGAAGCCCAAACGATCGAAAAATTCTTCCAATCGCTTAATGGCAAATACCCCGCAGTGATCTATCCTATTTTGCCAGCTAGCACAGCCGCTACACCAAAGCCTGCATTTTAAGCAAGCTAGAATCTAGCTCTGCTAGATTCTAGTAGCACTCTCTCAAACAATCCCCACACACGACCTTGGCGATTTTGTGTAATCCCTACAAATCCAACTGCACTTCTATTTGCCTTTGATTATCTAAAAATAAGCGATGATTGTAGGCTAGTAGATCTTACACAAAGGAGCAGGGAATGAAAGAGTTTGACCCCCATTTTGACCCTTACGATGAAAGGGCGGTGTTTGCCGAGCTTTCCACACTCATCAATGGAATGGATTGTAAGCTTACAAGTAAGCAGCAAATGCAAGAGGGCGTAATTTATGCTAAAGATAAGCAAATTATCCAATCTTCTAGCACGGATAAAAGGATTTGCTTTGCAGATAGAATCCTAAATGGTGGAATCTTGCAAAAAGATGGGAGCTATATGAGTGATGATAAGCAGTTTATATATAGCCTTGATACGAGTGGGGCGGGGCTTTTGCGTATCACTTCTGTGTGTAAAAAGACAAGCTTTACTCTAGTAAATTTCTCGCAAAAAAATGCTGATTTTGGAATCTATTTGTGTGAAAAGCCTTATAAGGAAATGGGCTTTGTGTATTGCAACACTTTTAGCGTGCACCCCTATATTAAGGCTTTCAAGGAAATCGCCCCCTATATTGCAAAGCGAATTTATAAGCCTGATTTCTTCACAAAGGTGGTGGTAAATGACTATAAAAGTATGCTTGCAAATACGCTTGGACCATTTTATGAGCCAAAATCATTTGATAAAGCGGTGCAAGAGATTAGCCTAAATCCGCAGTATCTCTATCTTCTTAATGTCGCTATGATTGAGAGTATGAAGTATTTCACTAAGGATAATGGGCTAGTAAAAGAGTTATATATTTTTGCAAGTAACCCAACACCTCCAGATAGCTTCCGCGCACAAACACTTCTTAGCACGATGAAAAGTCTCAATCGCAACATCACGCAAGGAAAGCCCGAACTTGCTATCAATCAAGTGGTGTTTCATAGCTTTGCTTTGGGTGAAGAAGTGGGTTTTTTACAGGAATTAAGCAAGGATAGTGGCGGAAAATACTATAAAGTGGATTCTACTTTAGCGTTTAAAAAGGCATTATTAAGCCACCTTGATAATGGCAGAATGCCAGAGCCAAAAGAGCTAGGCGATGATGCGAGCATAGTGCCTAGCAAGCCAGAGAAAATGCACGATGACACCCCACCAAAGAACGCATAAAACACTAGAATCTAAATTCTACCTTTGGCAAGCTGTGCTTGTAGCGAGCTGGATTCTTGTGTTACTTCTACTAGCTTTGCATACAAAATGGTAAATATAAGGTAAATATAAGGTAAATATAAGGTAAATATAAGGTAAAAAAGCTACACTTTACCCCCTATATCATCTAAGGAGTTTTTATGCGGACTTTCACCACAAAACGCGCAAGCAAGATTCTAGCGATAAGCACTATCGCTGCGGGTATGCTTAGCAGTGCAAGTGCATTTGATATTAAATACAACGGCTGGCTTGAGATGTTTGGTAAAGGTGGCTTCAACAACCAAGCAATCGACAAAGACAAGGGCATCTACCCCACAGATAGCTTTCTTAATGTCGTAGGCAGCCTTGGCTTTGATGGAAACCTGCTTGCCAAAGACTTGGAAAGCCAATCGCTAAAATATGGCTTCAATCTTACAGGCGGGTCAATGATTCTAGACTCCACAAGCAAGGGCTATCCGCTAGGACCAGATAGCGTAAATAACGAATATGTTGGTAACTGGGCAGGGTATAACCAAAACCTAGGACCAAAAGACAATACAAACCGCCATCTCTATGTCATCAATAATGCCTACCTTGACTATACCTATGGGGACTTTGACACGAGTCCTTTTAGCTTCCAGTTTAAGGGCGGTCGCTATCTCTCTGGCGCGGAGTATATGAGCGGCTATACACAAGGTTTTGAATTTACTACGAAATTCAAATTCAGCGACTCGCAATCGCTTAAGCTCTGGTGGTTTAGCTCCTATGGGAGAGCATTTGCCTTTGGTCAATGGTTGATCGACTTCTACTCACCACAAGGCTATATGACTCCGGGTGGGCAGTTTGCCAACTACGGAATCCACGCGTTTAAAGCGATCTACAGCCTTGGCGGGCTTGACATCACGCCTTATATTTACTTCTCGCCTGGCACTTACACTGCTCCGGCATTCCGCGTAGAGTATGATACAAACAAGGGCTTTGATGGCACAGGCTTCCGCTCACGCACCTTTGCAAATATTTTGCTCCCAATTTATGATGATAGATGGGATGGGGAGTATCGCTGGGGCTCCATAGTCAATAAATACACGCAAAGCTTGCTTATCCAGCAGCAGTTTGACTACAACAACTACAACTTCGGGCTAGGTGTGTATAAAAACTTTGGGCACGCTAATGCTAGAATCGGGACTACTGGGAACCCTTGGATGCTGGATTTCTGGACAGCTAGCTCCTATGATATTGGGCGAAGTGTGAGCGATATGGTGGGCAAAGATGCTATCACACCTTATCTCTTTGTCGGGGGAACTCACTTTGCCAACAAGCTATGGTGGCAGCTCACTGGTCGCTGGACAGATGCAGAGCGTAGCCAAGAGCACGCGATCGCGCTTAATTGCAAATACCAAATCGATGAGCGGCTATCTGTGGGCGGGAAGATTGAATACTTCAGTGATACGACAAAGGCTGGCTATAAGGTGGGCGAAAGTGGTGCTGCAGTAGGCACACCCAAAAATGTCGCTGATCGCAGCCACGCATTTTTGTGGATACACTACGACATCTAAGCCTTTTCTACCTACACGATCTACAATCAAGCTAGATTCTGCTAGAATCTAGCCTTGCTACACCTTTTAAGGACTATACTTGAAGAAAATAGATTCTATGAATTTAGTGCCATTTATTGACATTATGCTCGTGCTCTTAGTGATCGTGCTTACAACCGCTTCTTTTATCAACACTTCTAGAATCCAAGTCAATGTCCCTAAAGTCAGCGATGGCTCAAGCAAGCAAGATACGCAGAGCAAGCCCATCACCATAGCCATTGATGATCAGGGTCGCTACTATCTAAATGACAAGCCCCACACCCTAGAAGCACTCAAGCAAGCTATAAAGAGCTATGACGCAAGCACTTCTGTCATCATCAATGGCGACTCCCAAAGCAACCTTAACGCCTTTGTGCAGATGATGGATATAATCCAAGCCCAAGGGCTAAAAGATCTCTACATAGTCGTAGAAGAAGAGTGAGCTAGAATCTAATTTACACCAAAATACTCTTTTGCAAATGCAAGTCAAAGCCACTTAGGGCGTTGTAGCTTTTATTTGCATTACTAGCACAATGAGAGCTAAGAAGTGTGAAGTCTTTTACACCTAGTTTTTTTAGAATCTGTGCGCCGATTCCAAAGTCTTTCATATCGCCACAATTTTTTGCGATATTTCCGCTATTTGCCATATTCTCACTATTTAGGCAGATGAGATAGCCGCCTTGCTGCGAGAGTAGCTCTATGCTTTTTTGCAGGGCTTGCCACTCGCTCAAATCTGTTAAAAGGGCAATATCACTACTTGTATTATGGAATCTAATAAGCGGCGTTTTACTCTCAGGGCTAAAGCTAAAGGCGATATGGCAATTTTGCAAATGGTCTATAAAGGTGATTTTCTCACATTCCTTTGCCATAAAGACCGACTTTTCACGCGAAGTTTCACGCACAAGATTCTCAAAATTTAAGCGGTATTGAATGATGTCGCTGACATAGAGAATCTTTAGATTATGAGTCTTAGCAAAATCAAGTAGGAATTTATCCCCACGCCCTGCCATCGTGCCATCTTTTTTCATAATCTCACAAATCACGCTAATGGGTGCAAGCCCAGCTAAGCGGCAAATATCTACACTCGCTTCTGTATGCCCTGTGCGGATAAGTGTGCCACCACTCTTAGCAATAAGGGGGAAAATATGCCCCGGACGCACAAAATCGCTTGGCTTTGCATTATTATCACACATAAGACGGATTGTCAAATCCCTCTCATACGCAGAAATACCCGTCTTTGCTTCCTTAGCATCAATGGATATGGTAAAGGCAGTCTCGTGGTTGCTATCATTTCTTTGCACCATTGGGGGTAAGTCTAGCTTATGGGCTAGCTCTTGGGTGATAGATACGCAGATGAGCCCCCTTGCCTCTTGAGCCATAAAGTTTATTTTCTCTGGGGTTGAGAAGATTCCAGCCATTACCAAATCGCCTTCATTTTCTCTATCTTCATCGTCCATTATGATAATCATTTCACCTTTTTTAATCGCCTCTATGGCGTCTTTCATACGCGTTTGATACATTGCTACCCTTTATAATGCGTGGAAGTTTATGTAAGGTGCTGATTATACAATAAAGATACTCAAATATCCTACCAAGACCACTATAGACAGATTCTACAACACTAGCGCAAAATGCGTAGCAAGCAAGGCTACATAGCCAAATGCTACCAACACTCACCCTAAATCCACATATTGACAAATAAGTAAAACTACTATACAATCGCGGCTTTATTAAACGCTGTTGGGGTATCGCCAAGCGGTAAGGCACCTGGTTTTGGTCCAGGCATTCCGAGGTTCGAATCCTTGTACCCCAGCCACTTTCTCCCTTTAACTTATACTATATCGCGGGGTAGAGCAGTCCGGTAGCTCGTTGGGCTCATAACCCAAAGGTCGGTGGTTCAAATCCATCTCCCGCAACCATACATCAAATCCCACATTGCTAGCTTTTGGCACATTTTAGTTTTTGGAGAGTTGTTTGATAAGTGTAGCTCATAGCCCTGATGCTGATGATATTTTTATGTATTATGCCATTGCGTTTGGGTGGGTGGATTCTAAGCTTGGGCTGCAATTTTGCAACACTGCGCTAGATATACAAACACTCAATGAAGCAGCTCTGCAAGGGAGCTATGATGTGAGTGCCATCTCATTTGGTGTATATCCGCTTATCGCGCAAGATTACGCGCTTTTGCGCACGGGGGTAAGCTTTGGCAGTGGCTATGGACCAAAGCTTATCAAGCTAAAGGGCAAGCAGCTAAAGCCACATTGCAAAGTCGCTCTCTCTGGCGCACACACGACAAATGCCCTGCTTTTCCGCATAGCTTATCCTAATGCCAAAATTGTGTATAAAAACTTCCTTGATATAGAATCTGCTGTGCTAAATGGCGAAGTTGATGCGGGCGTGCTTATCCACGAATCAATCCTAACCTTTAGCGATCAATTAGAAGTGGAGAGAGAAATCTGGGATATATGGTGTGAGCTAGCAGGCGATGAGCTGCCCCTGCCACTTGGCGGTATGGCTTTGCGCCGTAGTATCCCACTACATAGGGCGATTGATATAGAATCCACGCTGACAAAGGCTGTGCAAATCGCTACGCAAAACAAGCCCTTGCTCTCCACAATGCTGCTTAAGCGCAATCTTATCCGCGTCAATGCCAAAGAGCTAGAGACTTATCTCAATCTCTATGCCAACGCAGATTCTATCTCCCTTAGCCCCGTGCAAAAGCAAGCCATCGATACGCTTTTTTCTCTACTGCATAAAGCTGGATTCTACCCTAAAGCTTTGTGCTGCGAAGAGTTTCTGCTCCCTAGGGAGTATGCAGAGCTGCGAGACTCTTAGGCTGTTTATAAACGCATAAACCTTTTGCGCTACAATCGCTAGAATCTACACAATAAAGGAAGATGATGAGCTATATCAACAAATGTCTTTTCCCAGCGGCGGGCTATGGGACACGATTTTTACCCGCGACAAAAGCTATGCCTAAAGAAATGCTCCCTATTCTCACAAAGCCACTGATACAATATGGTGTCGAAGAAGCCCTAAGTGCTGGCTGCCAGACTATGGCGATCGTTACTGGGCGGGGCAAACGCAGCATAGAAGACCACTTTGATATAAGCTATGAGCTAGAGCACCAAATCAAAGGCACGGATAAAGAATTTCTACTCAATGAAGTGCGCTCACTCATCACGCAATGCACCTTCTCCTACACACGCCAAAATGAGATGAAAGGCTTGGGGCACGCGATTTTGACAGGTGAGACACTCATTGGCAATGAGCCCTTTGCTGTGATCTTAGCTGATGATTTATGCGCCAATCCACAGGGCGAGAGCGTGCTAGCGCAGATGGTCAAGCTCTATGCCAAGCATAAATGCTCCATAGTCGCTATCGAGGAAGTGCCTATGAGCGAAGTGGATAAATATGGTGTGATTGCGGGCGAGATGATTAGCGAAAATGTCTATCGTGTCAATACAATGATAGAAAAGCCAAGTGCTAGCGAAGCCCCCTCAAACCTAGCAGTCATTGGTCGTTATATCCTAACGCCTGATATTTTTGATATTTTGCGCGTAACACCCCCGGGCAAAAAGGGCGAAATCCAAATCACTGATGCCCTAATGGAGCAGGCGAAAAATGGGCGCGTAATCGCCTATAAATTCCAAGGCAGGCGGTATGACTGCGGTAGTATCGATGGCTTTGTGGAAGCGACAAATGCGTTTTTTGCAGCAAAGAGTGGCAAATAATGTATAACCAAGGCTTTTATGCGGTGTTTTTGCTCATTTCCTTTGGGTTTGGGTTTGTCGTGTTTATGTTTGGGTTTTTTATGCGAAGCTTGTTTGACAAAAAGCCAAAGCCAAAGCCCTTCACCCTAAAAGACTTCCGCAAGCTTATCCCCAAAGCCAAAAGCCAAGCCCAAGCCCACGAGCTAATTGAGCAGTTTGTGAAGAAATTTGGGCTGTTTGCGCCAAGCTCTAGTGATCGTGAGGAGTGGCTTGATGTGGTAAAGGAGCTTACAAGCCTTGAGAGTATTGACACAGATAAAGCCGCTGAAATCCGCGAGCACCTAAGCGCGAAAAACCCATCCATTAAAAAAGAAATATCCGATGTTATAGGGCTTGCCCTAAAGACGAAAAAAGACTCCGCCTCTTAGAATCTAGCTAGCACTTCTGCGATCGTGCCAAGCTCTAGCTCCACAATGTGCCTAAGTAGATTCTAGCTACGCGCTACGCTGCCGCTGATATTTATAGGAGCTTTACTAAAAATACTTGAGCTGCGCTTGTGGGTGCTTAGGCTACTAGGGTAGAATCTAGCACACATTTGGGATAGCATTGCTAAAGTCCTAGGATCTACTTTATATCGATAGGCTAGTAGCCCTGCTTGCTGCGCATTTGCAATGACTTCTTTTCTTGTGGCATAGGTAGTGATGATCCCAGAGTCTTTAAGCAAGCTAGCAAGCGTGCAAAAATGCCTAAAATCCCATAGCTCTCTATTTTTCTCATAGCTAAATGGGTCTTGGTAGATAACATCAAAGCCGTGGAAATGGCTATATCGCTGCGCTAAGTTTGTCTGCAAGTCCGCAAGCAATGCACACGCATCACCCCAAAATATTTGCAAAGATACATTATGCGCTATGCGCGCTTGCCCACTAGATTCTAGCTGCGCCATAGAGCTAGAATCTAGCGCGTGGATTTTGCTAGCAAGGGCTAGATTCTGCCTATCAAGCTCGATAGAGATAATGCAAAACTCCATTTGATCAAACGCGCTAAAAAGGCGCGAGAGCAAGGCGTTGTAGCCAAGCCCAAAGCAAAGATCTAAAATCCATACCTGTGGCTTTGGCGACTTGGCTTGATTAGCAGCTAGGGCTTCCCACACAGGAGCTATATGCTTGGCAAGCTTCTCGCTAAATGCGCCCTCGCCCATATTGGCATAATGCTCGCCAAAGTGCGCATTAAAGGCATTTAGCGAGCCGTCCTTGCTAGAAATTAGGCGTAGATTAGGGGGCAGCTCCATTGCGACTGATTATAGCAGAGGGTCTAGCCGTGGTAGTTTGGTGCTTCTTTGGTAATATCCACATCATGCACATGGGATTCTCTAAGCCCAGCAGCAGTGATTTGCACAAACTCTGCTCTCTCCCATAGACTTGGGATATTTGCCGCACCTAGATAGCCCATAGAGCTGCGCAAGCCCCCTACAAGCTGGTGCAACACATCGCCGATTTTCCCACGATATGGCACGCGCCCTTCAATGCCTTCAGGCACGAGCTTTTCTTGTGCTGTGCCTTCTTGGAAATAGCGATCAGAGCTACCCTTAGTCATAGCACCTATGCTTCCCATACCGCGGTAGCTCTTATACTGCCGCCCTTGGTAAAGCACCAAATCTCCGGGGCTCTCTTCTGTGCCAGCTAGCAGAGAGCCTATCATCACACTAGATGCGCCCACGGCGATAGCTTTTGCCACATCGCCAGAGTATTTGATCCCGCCATCTGCGATGATTGGCACGCCCATTTTCGCCGCCACTTCCGCGCAACCTGCAATGGCAGAGACTTGGGGCATACCCACGCCTGCGACAATCCTTGTGGTGCAGATACTGCCCGGACCTATGCCTACTTTGACTGCATCTGCACCTGCTTTGATGAGATCTTGGGTGGCAGCTGCGGTTACGACATTGCCCACAATCACATCAACTTCATAGCTTGCTTTAATGGATTCTAGGGTAGCAATGATATTTTTAGAATGTCCGTGCGCAGAGTCAAGCACTAGCACATCAACGCCTGCTTCAACGAGAGCTTGCGCCCTATCAAGCTGCCCCACGCCAATAGCCGCGCCCACGCGCAAACGACCTTGGGAGTCTTTGTTGGCGTTGGGGTATTCTATGCGCTTTTGAATGTCTTTAATGGTGATGAGCCCTTGTAAGATATTGTTGCTATCGACTATGGGGAGCTTCTCTATCCTGTGCTTGTGCATAATGGCTTTGGCTTCATCTAGGCTTACGCCTACATTGGCGGTAACTAGGGGCATTTTTGTCATCACATCGCTGACTTTCTTGCTTAAATCATTTTCAAAGCGCACATCGCGATTAGTCAAAATCCCTATCAACAGCCCCTTTTCATCAACCACCGGCACACCAGAGATTTTATAATTATCTGTGATTGCCTTAGCATCGGCTAGGGAGCGATTTGCTTGGATAGAGATGGGATTGGTGATGACACCGCTCTCGCTTTTTTTCACCTTATCGATTTGCTCTACTTGCATAGCTTGGGGCATATTTTTATGGATAATGCCAATGCCCCCATAGCGCGCCATAGCAATGGCGGTTTGATACTCTGTAACCGTATCCATAGCCGCAGAGACAAAGGGGATATTGAGCGAGATATTGCGAGTGAGCTTAGAGCTTGTATCGACCTCTTTTGGCAGCACGGCGGAATATGCGGGGATTAGCAAAATGTCTTCAAAAGTTAGGGCTTTTTGTGTGATTTTCATAGCGACTCCTTTTGATATGGGTTGCGCTTGGCTTAGGCAAAACTGGATTCTAGGCTATATGCGCAATCAAGCACACTTTGCTCTTCAAAGGCTCTGCCTAGCAGCTGCATACCAATAGGCAGCCCTTGAGACTCTCCCACAGGCAGGCTGATTGCCGGTAGCCCTGCGAGATTTGCGCCGATGGTGTAAATATCGCTTAGATACATTTCAAGCGGGCTTTGCGTAGCGCGGAATTTAGGGGCAATACTTGGGGATACAGGGGATAGGATAAGATCTGCTTGCTCAAAGATTTGGGCATATTGCTGGGTGATAAGGGAGCGCATTTTCTGGGCTTTGAGATAGTAGGCGTCATAGTAGCCGCTACTTAGCACAAAGCTCCCTAGTAGAATCCTGTTTTTGACTTCCCTGCCAAAGCCTTGCGAGCGTGTGTTGATGTATAAATCTTTGAGCCCACTAGAATCTGCGCGATTCCCATAGCGCACGCCATCAAATCGCGCGAGATTGCTACTAGCTTCTGCGGTGCAGATGATGTAGTAGGTAGAGATATGCAAGCTTGTGTCAAGCATTTTTGCAGGGACTATGGTGTGCCCGCTAGATTCTAGGATTTTAATGCTCTCTTCATAAGCTTTGGCAATCGCTGGGTCGGCATCTTTTAAGAAGTCATTAAGCACTGCGATTGTGAAGCATTTATCCCTATCAAGCTTGGAGAAGCTCTGCAATGGCGGGAGCTTGGCACTTGTAGAATCTAGCTCATCATAGCCACTAATAGCATCAAGCAAGATCGCGCAGTCCTGCACATTTTGCGTAATTGGTCCTATGCAATCAAGGCTTGAGCTATACGCCACTAGTCCATAGCGGCTCACTCTCCCATAAGTGGGCTTTAGCCCCACGCAGCCGCAATACCCAGCAGGCTGGCGGATAGAGCCGCCTGTATCGCTCCCAAGCGCAGCGATCGCATAGCCCCCAGCCACTGCAGCCGCGCTGCCCCCAGAGCTGCCGCCTGGCACTCGTGCGGAGTCTTTGGGGTTTTTGGTGCGCCCATAGCAGCTTGACTCTGTCGTGCTACCCATAGCAAACTCGTCCATATTTGCCCGCCCAAACGCACTCATACCATTAGCGCGCAATCGCGTGATAGCAGTGGCATCATAGGGGGCGATATAGCCTTGTAGAATCTTACTCGCGCAAGTAATCCCCCAGCCTTTTACATTGATATTGTCTTTAATCAAAATTGGCACGCCGCTGTGATTATCGCTAGAAAAATCGATATAAGCATTTAGCTCGATAGCGGCTTGGGATTTTGCCTTGGCTTCTAGGCTGGATTTTAGAGCTTGCTGCTCATCTTTAGGGAGAGATAGGGCTTGCTGTAATGTCATAGGCGTCCTTGAGATAAGTTATCAATAGCTGCGGATTTTAGGGCGCATTATAGACAAAAGTAGCTTACATAAGGCTTGCTAAAAGTGTGCAGCCCCCCTAAAAGCTTAAAGCAAAGCGCAAAAACCACTCCTTATCCTTAGTGCTTACAAACTTCTGCCTAAGCAAGCTCTCGCTCCACGGGTCATCTTCCCTCACTCCGCCTACGCCATATTGCCCATTGTCTGGGTCGTATTTAGTGTGGTCAAAATGCGCACCATTGAAGCTATACCACCGCTCCTGCGCGATAGGGTAGTAGGAGATCTTATAGCCAAAATCTATGCGAGTAAAGCGCGAGAGATATATACTTGCCCCAAAGCGCATAAACCCCCCACTCCCCGCAGAAAAGAATGCATCAGCCCCATTGCTTGCCTTGCCTTTGGCGGCAGCTTCGTTATACCAAGTTTTGTTGTTAGGATCGCCTTGGGAGAAGCGCGCGAACTCCGCTCCCCCGCCGACAAATCCCCCTACCTTAAAATACGCAAGCCTAGAGAGCCAGAATCCCTTCTCCAATCTCTCTTGGCGCAAAAACCCAAGCCACCGCTGTAAAATTGTATCCACAGGGATATTAAATATCGCATCAGCCCCTAGTGCAAAGCTCAAATACCGCCCATCTTGTGGGGCTAGTGCGCTGGCATTTGGCGTGTCTTGGAAGGTGAAAGAGTCTTCAACTTTGGTATTTGGTGTGTCTGGGTTAGTGCTGCTACCTAGGATTAAGATTCCGCATTTTTGCTGCTTCTCTGCTTCGCTCCAAGTTTTGCTATTTTGTATGCAAAGATTATACGCTTCTTGCAAATTATTGGTGCTAGTGTCGCGCTTATCACTGCCTGCGATTTTGCTCCCAAGCGAGCCGCTGCGGTTTGTCATCTCGCCAAAGAGCCTAACCCCCAAAATATGAAACTTGTCAAAGAAATATTCCGCGCCAAGCTCTAGGCTAGAGCCTGCATTAAGCTGCCCAGAATACTCCGCACTTGTGGTATCGCCGCTGCATTTTTGGTTTGGACAGGTGGCGACTTCCTTGCTCATACTTTGAGTATTGTGCGTGTGTGTAGAGCTTGCAGACACTATGCCAAAGCTAACATAAGGGTGCAAAATATCGCCAAACACCCACGCCCTAGGGCTTGGCTTGTAGAAAAAGCTAGAATCTTGCGCACCAAATTTACCCAGCGCATTATCGCTAATAGGCGGCGGGGCAGGCGGGAGCTTGTAATCAGAGCTAGCAGGCTTAGTGGTGGGCGCACTAGTGGGGGTGAGAGTAGGTGCTGGCTTGTTTTGTAAAATCGTGTGTTTTGGCTCTTTAGATTCTACTGCTGCGTGCAGAGCTTGGGCAAAGGCTAGCGCACATAGAGCTAAGCGCGCTAGAGTGCTACTAGAATCTACTTTTTGCTTGGCGTTGGCTTTTTGCGATAAATCGATGCTTGCTTTGCGCGTGCTGCGCTTACATACGCCAAGTATGCGCCCTAGCACGCGCTCGCAAAACGCCGATTTCTCACCAAAAATCCTGCCGCCTACGACTTGTTTAGCAAACACGCTTGCTCTTTCATTTTGTAGCGTTTTTAGGGTTTGGGCGTTTTCCCTAGAATCTAGCCACATTACACGCTTCTTTTATTGAGAGTAACAAGTGGTGCGCTCCCCCACTCTAGCGCACTTGTGGCAAAAAACTCTTCAATGCTCTCTCGCATTAGCCTAGGATCTACCAGAGCATTGACCACATTGCGAAAGGCACTTGCGCCATTATGCCCCTTAGCATAGGCGTGTAGATTCTTTCTAAACATCACCACCCCCCTCTCTCCATAGAACTCCACCATCGCATCAAAATGCTCTAGCACTAAGTCCTTTTTCACCATTGTGGGAAGCGCGGTGGTATTGTGGCGGATCTGCCAGAAAATCCACGGGCTAGTAAGTGCGGCACGCCCTATCATCACGCCATTTGCGCCTGTTTCTTGCAGGACAGATTGTGCCTTTTGCACAGAGTCTATCTCGCCATTGGCGATAAGTGGATGGCGTAGAATCTTTCTCATCTGTGCGATGGCTTGGTAGTCGATTTTCTCCTTTTTGTATCCATCTTTGCGGGTCCTGCCATGGACTACGACAAAATCTATAGGCGCATCATTGAGCGCGTGGGCAATTTCAGCTGGGATCTTCTCATCAAAGCCTAGCCGCACTTTGACACTTGTATAAGGCGTAGTGCTCTGCTCCTTAATCAAGCGCAAAAGCTCCACAAGCTTAGGCAAATCCTGCAAAAGCCCGCTACCATTGCCGTGATTGGCGACTTTAGGGGCTGGGCAGCCGCAGTTAAAATCCAAAATATCAATGCCTTCTTGTGTGTTTAGGACACTAATGGCGCGTTTTATGATCTCTTGCTTTGAGCCGGCAATTTGCACACTATAAGGCGTCTCTAGGGGGGATTTTTGGAGCATTTTGAGCGTTTTAGCACTAGAGAATGCAAGCGCGTGGGAGCTTATCATCTCACTCACTGTAACATCTACGCCAAAGCGTTTAACCACAGACCGAAAGGGCAAGTCCGTATAGCCAGCAAGCGGGGCTAAAAAAAGCTTCGTGCTACTAAAATCTAATACCCTAGCACCCATTTCTTAAACTCCTTGTCTTAAGCAGGCGATTATAGCATAAGCCTAAGCTAAGCATATCTCGCGCGCCTTTTGCTGTCTTTTGTGGATAATTATTACGCTTGCTACAAAGCATAGCGCAAACAAAGCTAGCAGCATTAAAAAATGCGGAGTCACACTCGCAAAGTCCGCGCCCATTTGATTTAGGCTAATAAAGCCTCTAACGCCGTGGTATGCTGGGATTGCAAAGCTTAGATCTTGTAAAAACTGCGGCAGCAGCTCACTTGGCCAAATAAAGCCCAAAATAAACACTAGTGGCATAGAAGAGACAAATACCACTTGTGTGGGTAAGCTCTCATCTTCTAAGCTAGCTCCCAAAAGCACGCCGCACGCCACGCAGCTTGCGATAAATGCCACCGCAAAGCACCAAAAATCACTCAAGCTAGCAATGTGGCTCACCCCAAAAAGTGGAAAAAGCACGCCAAAATACAAGCCAAATAGCACGCAGTAAATCCCCATAAACGCTAAGATTCTAGCACTTACAAGCTTCCACGCACTCACATCATTACTATAATGCTTCAAGGCTTGGAGATCCTTTAGCGCGATGGCACGGGCGCGCATTCTGTTTTGATACGCGCTTAGGATTCCACTCCCTGCTATGGCAGTTTGATGTAAGATAAAAACTAGCACCGCAGCTAGAGCATAATTGATATAGCCTAGGCTTGGATTGTATAAAGGGATTGCCTGCAAGCTTACAAGCTCTGTATCAAGCAAATTTGGGTCGCGTTCTTTGCGCAGCTCATCGCTTAGGGTATCAATCGCCTTATGCACGCCCTCTGCTATCGCGCCATACACAAGGAAGTAGGAGGCATTACCCATATAGGACACCACACTGCCAATGCCCTTTTTCGCGCTTGCTTCAAAGCCCCTTGGGATATAGATCGCACCATCTGCTTCAAAGCTTTCAATAAGATCTTTTGCCGCTTCTATTGAGCCTACTTCACGCACTAGAGCGATCTCTCTTGTAGCACTTATAAGAAAAATGAGCCGCTTTGAGAGCGCGCTAGAATCTTCATCGATGATGACAAGTCGCTGCTTGCGGACAATGTCGTTCATATAAGGCATAGGATAAAGTAGTCCATACACAAGCGAGCCGATGACCACAACCATCACCACAAGCTTATTGCTAAAAATCGCTTTATACTCTTGTGCGACAATGGCTAAAAAGCTCATAGCGCGCTCCTTTTGCGCAGGGCTTGGGGGAGATTCTTCGCAAGAGGGCTAGAAGAGAATAGTCGCAGATGATAAATCAGCACCCCAAGTGCTAGAAAAAGCAAAAACCACAACATCTCCCCCATAATCCCAAGCCCAAAGCCAACACTCCCGCCATAATTAGCCTGCTGGATATAAAGCTCCATATAGTAGGATATGGGCAGAAATTTGCTCCAAAACAGCGCGAAAAAATTCATCGAAGCTTGCGGGTAAGTAACCCCAGCAAAGGCTAGAGAAGGTGCAGTATAGATCGCCATAAAGCCAAGAGCCTTTTTCATATCAAGCAAGATTGATTGCACAAAGACTACCACTGCATTCACACAGGCTACAAGTAGCGTAGTCCCTACAATCAGCAGAAAATTGCTCCCCCTAAGCTCATAGCCTAGATTCTGCAAGAGCGTTAGCATACACACCCCCCAGAATCCAAACACAAGCGTATTAAACCCATAGCGCACAAGCACGCTAGATACACTTGTGGGGCGATTTTTGAGCAAGTGCAGCATTGCTAGCGCACTTAGAATTTGCAGCATACAAGGGAGCAAAAGTGTTAGCATAAACTGCGCATAGTTGCTGCTTGCATTATAAAGGGGGATAATTTGTGAAAAAATGGGCATAGACTTGCCAATGGCAAGCTCTAGATTCTCATCTTTGACTAAGTTTTTTACGCTCCATTGCTTGGCATTAAGTGTGCCTACTACTTGCATAAGCGCGCTGGCAATGGACTTGCCTATAAGCACAAATTGCGCATTGTAGTAGAGCGTGATTTGCGCATTGATGGAGCGTTTGAGACTAGCTTCATAAGAATGTGGGATTACCACAAGAGCATAGATCGCATTAGTGGCGAGATCTTGCTTAGCAGCTTGCACACTTGGATAAACGCGCTCAATGCGCACCACAGCAGAAGAGTCAATCATAAAAAGAGCTTCCTTGCTTGCAGGGCTCTTGTCAAAATCCACCACCCCTATGGCAAGATCTCTTGGTAGTGAAGCCATAAATACCGCATAGATAAACCACGCTAAAAGCAAGGGCAAAAGCACATAGATAAGCAAAAGCACAATATGGCGCGATAAGTAGAGCCAAAACTGCCGCAGTTTTTTAAAGAAATAAGCTTGCATAGTGGATTCTAGTTGGGCTCTAGGCGCACAATCGCGCTATATCCTATGCGGAACTCCCCAATATGCTCTAAAGGCTGCGCTTCTATCTCAAAGCTACGCAAATCATAGCCCTTAGAGTTAGAAGTCGCCCTCCAAGTGGCAAAGTCGCCTAATGCTGACACATAGCGCACCTTAAAGCGCACATCTTTTTGCAGAGCTGGCACAAACGCGCTAAACTCACTCCCCACGCTAAAGCGCGGAAGATACTCTTCTGTAACGCTAAGATTTAGCCACGCTTGGCTATTATCCACAAGCAAAACAACAGGGAATCCCGTAGGACTTAGCTCACCTTCACTTAAGAGAATATTGCTCACTTCTGCATCTGCTGGGGCATAGGCTTGCATATCGTGGATATAGGCTTGCACCTCATCTAGCTGCCCTGCTGCGGCAAGCTCCTTTTGCTTAGCGGCAACTTTGGTCTCGTGGCTCGCGCCATCTAGGGCGATTTTATACTGCTGCAAGGCGGTGTTTTCGGAGTATTTGGCATTTTGGTAGGCAGTGTAGGCTTCATCGCGCCTTTGCAAGCTTACTACGCCATTTTTATACAAATCTTCGATGCGGGTGTAGGTCTTTTCTGTCAGCTCACGCATAGCTTTTGCACTATTGTAAATATCTCTTGCAGAGATGATTGTCTCCACTCTAGCACCTTTGTTGGTCTCTTGGGATAAGGCTTTAGCCGCTTCATAGCCTGCCTTTGCTTGCTCTAGCTTTGCTTGCACTTCTGGAGAATCGATAGTGAAGACTAAGTCGCCCTTTTTGACTTTATCGCCCTTTTTGACAAGGATTGACCCCACACGCCCAGCAAGCTTGGAGCTTACGCTATATTGCTTGGCTTGGATTTGCCCTTGGATTAGCTGGGGCTTGGGTGTATAAGCTTTGTAGAAGCTTATAGCAAGCCAGATGAGAAGCACAAGTGCAAGTGCGGCGACAAAGCCAATTTCAATATACTTCTTCATTCACTCTCCTTTATCAAATTTAGCCTTAGCACATCAGCGAAGATTTTGCAAAGCTACTACTTATATGCATAAAAACTCTCAATATCATCACTCAAGGCAAAAAGCCTAGCAAGCGCGACAATCGCCTTATATGCGGAAGTTTGCTGCTCGATAAGCGCGTTTTGCAGGGCATTTTGTGCATCGACTACCTGCACGCTTGTGGCAAGCCCTTGCTTGAAAGCATTTTGCTGGAGTTTTAGATTCTCTTTGGCTAGATCGATTGAAGAGCTTCTACTGCTGTATTCTTCTTTAGCATATAAAGCTTCTTTGTAGGTCTTTTGCACAAGCAAGGTAATGTCCTTGCGTGCTTGCTCGGCTAGGGCTTGTAGCTCAAGCTGGGTGAGCTTGGCGGCTTGGTAGTGCTGGATTCTAGCTTTTGGGGTGATGAGCGAGAGATTTGCTGCCACGCCGATGTGCCAAGTAGGGATTGCACGCATTATAAGGGCGTGATTAGCATTATTGGCATACACCGCGCCAAAGCCCACTACCTGCGGGAGAAAGGGAGCTAGGGCTAGAGTTTTAGCCTCTTTCGCGCCTTGCACTTTGAGGTCAAGCGAAGTTAGCGCAGGGTAGCTCGCTAGGGTTTTTTGTATAAATGTGGATTCTGGCGGTAGGGGTTTGTCAAGGAGAGTTAGGCTCTCCATAGGGTTTAGATTCTGGCTTGAGAGCGCAGAATCTAGCGTGAGCTTGGCGATTGTCGCGGCATTTTGCGCTTGACGCAGGGCGTTTAGATTCTTATCGTGCGCTACTTGTGCGGCTAGCACTTCTACGCGTGCGATTTGCCCGCTTTTTTCTAAGGCTTTGGCATTGGCATAATGCTCCTTGCTAGCTTGCTCACTCTGGGCAAGCACTTGGGCAAGATTCTCTGCTAGCACCGCGCCATAATACACACTTGCTAGCTCTTCAAAGCTCGCTAGCTTTTTAAGCCTTAGGGCTTCTTTGGCATCTTTATGGGCGATGGCAGCGATTTTTGCACCTTGGATTCTAGCTCCGCCTGTGTAGAGTGGGTAGATCATTGTAAGCGCGCCTATGATGATATTTTGATCAAGTAAGATAATTGGCTGATTAAGCGCGCTAAATACAGGCGCGAACTGCTGGGACAAGGCTGGGGGGATAGAGCTAGTATCCATAGGGAGCTGCTCTTGGATCTTTCTATCTAAATGTGTGTAGAACACGCTTGCATTGATCTCTGGGAGAAAGCTAAGCTTCGCACCTAGGGCTAGCTTCTTGGCGCGATCAGTGTTTAGACTCTGTGCCTTTATGGCTTGGCTTGTTTCTAGGAGTAGGCTGTATGCCTGCTCAAAGCTAATGGCTTGTGATTTGGTATGGCTATCTTGCTTTGCTGGCTTGTTTGGCTCTTTGGACTCTTGCATAGTGATAGGGCTTGGAGTATCGATAAGATCTGCTGGCAGTAACGCTGCTTGCGCAAAGCCTAAGCTAAGCCCATATAGCAATAAACACACTCGCATACACACTCCTTAAAAAGCTAAAATTGTATAACAAAATCAATAACGCCCCCTACCCTAAGTCTAGGGGCTAGATTCTACCTCCTAGAGAGATGAGCCCAAAATTGTGGAAGCCATCTTGCGTGGCAAACTCCTTGCTTCTATGCACCGCACTATACACAATTTCAAATCGCTTATACTGCACCGCCACACCCCACACAAACTCAAGCATAAAGGGATTTATGCTAATGCTATGACTGCTTACAAAATGCGGGGCAAAGGTGCTGCCTTGCAGAAATATATTGCGCCCCACCACGCGCGCACCTGCGCCCACAAAGCCATATATGCTAAAGCCACTGCCCACATAAGGCGCGCCTACAAAGCCGCTATTTAGATGCATTGGCGCAGTGTTTGGGCTAAGAGCGTAGCCAAAGCGTGCAAGCAGGCTTGCTTGAGAGTGGATTCTGGCATTTCCTAGGCTTAGGGCGAATTGTGGCATTAGATCTAAGCTATGGGCAGTGCGCTCTAAAATCTGTGGGATACTTGCACTTAAGCCCCAATGCGCATTTAGGATAAACTCGTTGCGCAGCTGTGTCCCCCAGCCTGCAAGATGGGCGTTGTTGGTTAGATCGTGGATTAGATCTTGCACTTCTTTAGCCCCGCTCGCTTTGCCCACAAGCCCAATATCAAACCCTAAGCTCTCAAATATATATGCACTGCGCACAAAGCTACTCAAACTCACGCCCAAATACCCACCATAAGGGTGGTCATCTTCAGGTGGGATAGGGGAAAATCTATCCCTTGGCGCATACATTTCTTGCTTGATAGCTAGCCCAAAGCTTGTATGCAGCACGCTAGGTGTAAAAAATTGCTGCAAGCTAGCAAAGCGTAAAAACCTAAGCGCGCTAGATTCTTTAGAGATAAAGCCTAGCCGCACGCCAGCAGTGTAGTATTTATCCACCCTGCTATCGAAGTTTGCGTCATTTTCATAATCAAGCCTGAGCAGTGCTTGTGCGCGGGGCAAAGCTAGATTATAGCTAGAATCTAGCCCTTGATCATTGCAAGCGTTATTCTCCGCGCGGCAATCCACCTGCACACTAGAATCTAGCTTTTTAGATTCTAGCTTATGTGGCTTCTTGGGCGGTATTGCTTTAGATTCTAGCTCATCTGCCAAGCACGCGGCACAGCATAGATAAAGGGCTAGTAATAACAATCGCATAAGATACATCGATTATAGTGTGTGGATAGGGATAGGGTGTAAGAAATCTCCGCGAGCGCGGAGATGTGTAGGAAAGCTATTTAGCTTCTTCTGTTTTAGGAGCTTGCTCGCCTTCTTTAGTGCCTGCTTGCGCAGCTTCATCAGCGTTTTGATCAGCAGTAGCTTGAGCAGCTTCAGTGTTTGCCTCTGCATTAGCCTCTGGAGCTTGCTCGCTAGCTTCAGCATTTGCTTCTGGAGCTACTGCTTCAGTGTTTTGATCAACAGGAGCTTGAGTCGTTGCTTGCTCTTCTACTGCTTGTGGCGCAGCTTCTTCTGCTTTTTTATCATCACCACACGCGCTAAAAAGCACTGCTACCGCCGCTACAATCGCCAATTTTGAGAAAAGACCTTTCATAGGAACCCCTTAAAGTGAAATAAGCCTGCATTATATAAAGCTATGTATTAAACTTTGCTTTAAGACTAGCGTAAGTGTGCTAGGAGGTAGAATCTAGCTAGATTCTAGCAAGCTCTTTGGCTAGCTTGATACAGGCTTCTAGTGTTTGCTTTGGGCTTACATAGCCTTGCACGCTAGGGGCAAACGCGCGCAAGGTCGTCTGCCCGATTGCTATGGCGATATAGCTAGAATCCCAGCCAAAGTTTTGCACAAAGGCGTGGTAGTTGCTTGGCGCACTAAAGATTAGCACAGAGCGTGGGGCGGGCTTTTGCGAGTAGGGTAGAGACTTTGGGGTGTTGGTATAGGCGATGATTTGCGTTAGGGGGATTTGGGCTTGCTTCAGTGCTAGATCAAGATTTGAGACAATGCTTTGTGCGCGCAAGTAGAGCAGCCTGCGCCCACAAGCGCGTGCGATAATCTCCCTAGCAAAGCTCTCTCCGTGTGAGCTGCTAGAGATAAACTCTATGCAAAAGCCTGCATTCTCTAGCACGCGCTCACACCCAGCCCCAATGGCAAACACAGGGATTTCTAAAAATGCCCTAAGCTCGCTATGCTTCTCCATCTCACACATAAGTGCGCTAATAGCGTGCTTGGAAGTAAAGACTAGCGCATCGATGCGCTCTTGTATCGCGTGGGGCGGGATATTAGATTCTAGTAAGGCATCATAGATGGGGAGATAGCAGATCTCACTCACACAGAGCGTGGGGATTTGCGTAGAAATAGTGGAGTTGATTAGCACGATCTCGCGCATAGCTTGTCCTACCTTCAAGGATTTTACACTTCAAGGATTTTGGTAGATTCTATGAAACACAGCAAAGCGCGGGAAGCCATTTTTAGTCGTGCCATAGAATTTGTAGGTGATGATAGAGCCTAGTGGTGGCGGGCTTTGACGCTCTGTATCACTAAAGCCGCTGCCGATTTTAAAGCGCATTAGCCCTGCTACGCCTTTGGTGGTGGTCTCTTGCTCGCAAGTAAGCGAGCCTAGCTTGCCTGCATATTTGCCCTTGCCTGCGTTGTGGGCTACTACTTTGCACTCTGCATCGCTATAAGTTTTAAGCTTTAGGGCATTGGGCGATCGTGTGCGCTCATAAGGTGCTGCAACCTTGCGCAAGACAAGCCCTTCTGCGCCCTGCTCACTTAGCTCTTGCAAGCGTTTAAAAAGCTGCTTTTCACTGCTAATTGGCTCGTGCTTGATGAGAGAAATAGGCATTGTCGGTGCGCTTGCAAGGTAAGATTCTAGCACCTTAAGCCGCTCAAAAAGTGTGCAGTGCGCACCCTTTGCGCCCTGCGCTGCCTGCTTGCTTGCTTTGTGGGCTTGATCTTGTGGTTTAGGGGCTTTAGATTCTAGTGCGCCACACATTGGCACATCAAAGACATAATACCTTGCCCTCCCCCAGCTAGAATCCTCCCGACTAGAATCTAAAGCTTCTCTGTCTCCGCCACAAGGGCAGTGCGTGCAGTCTTTTTGCACAAGGGCTAATGCCTTCTCAAACTCCCCCCTGCCTATCCACAGCTCCCCATCAAGCGCAAAGGGCGGAAAATGCTTAGTAAAGCAAGCAGGTGCTTTGATCACCCTGCCATTGCGCGTTAGAAGCTGCTTGCCATTCCACAGAGCGCGCACGCCATCAAGCTTCTCACTCATCACAAACTCCTGCACATTGCTTGGACGCGCTTTGTGGTAGTCCATAAGTAGCAGGACTTTAGATTCTAGTGGATCTTGCGTCTTTGCACTATCTGTGTGATCACTCGCATAAAGAGCCGCCCCGCATAGCACCATCGCTAGTAAAAAGTGGATTCTATATCGTAGGGAAGCCATCTTCGCCTTGCATAAATGTATAAAGCTTTTTATACAGCACTATTGCAGCGCGCTTTAGGGCATAGTCGTAGCTCGCTTGGCTCTCTTGTATGCTCGCTTGGAAAATGACTCTTTGCTCGCAGTCTTTAAGCGTTACTTCTAGGCTTATGGTGGTTGGACCTCTCTTTTTAGCGGTTATGGCTAGGTGTGGGGTGCTAGAATCCTTAGTGCTTGTAGCAAGCTTGGAGATCTCCGCGCTAAAGAGTGCTTCTTGGGCTTTAGTGAGTCCTTGATAGGTGGTGGTAAGCAGTGGCTTTTGGACTTGATTATACAAAGATGAGAGCTTGTGGAAGTCTTTGGGCAAGGGAGCTTGCAGGGCATCTAGAATCTGGGCTAGCCTGCTAGCTTGCTTCAAGCTAGATTCTAGTGCGCCAAAATCCCTTAGTGTAATGCAGCTAGGAGCAGTGGTGATGATGGGCTTTGCGCGCGATAAGATAGCTTGCAAATCCTGCTTAAGTGGTGCTAGTAGCTGCTCTTTGCTAATGCCTACTTGGACATAGTATGTGCCTTGCTTGTAAGCTTTGTTGCTCACTTGGAGATTAGGCAAGGAGAGCGCGCTAGAATCTAGCTCTATATGCTGGGAGAGCTTGGTTGTGAGCTTGTCATTATGCTGGGTGTTGTGGATATGTGTGGAGGAGCGCACTTGGGTTTGCACACTTTGGACTAGGTCATCAATGGCAGCCTGCTTGGCACTCTCAAAGCTTCCCCCGCTGCCCACACCATAGAATCTAGCCCCTTGCTTGGTAGAGAGAAACCAGCTTGGCGGCTTGCTAGCACAGCCCACAAGTAGCGCAAGTGCGATAAGCACGACTAGATGAGAAAACAGCTTAGACATAGCTACCCCTTTAAGAGATTGTTACTAGAATCTAGCGCGCGCTCGTTTGTGCGCTTGGCTTGGTGCTCCACTGCTAGCTTGCCGCCTAGAGCTTTATAGAGCACAATCACAGAAGAGAGCCTAGCAAAGCGCGCTTCATCGACACTTTGGTGCGCACTTAAGAGCGCATTATAGCTTGTAAGATAGCTTGACTCATCAAGCAGCCCTAGCTCATAGCGCGTGCGCGCAGCAAGCCACACTTCTTGTGAAGTGGAGAGCACTTGCTCTTTTGCCTGCAAGGAGCTTTGCGCGGTATTGACTTGTGTGATGGCGTTTTCTATCTCGCCAAGTGCTGTGCGCAGGGTGGATTCTAGCGCGTAGAATGCCTGCTTTACGCTCTCTTTTTGGATTTTATAGTCTTTGGTTAGGGCGGAGCGGTTGATAAGCGGAGAGGCAAGCGAGCCAGTAATATTCCAAATCAAATCCCCAACCCCGCGTGAAGAGAAGAGGATCTGCCCTAAGTTTCCACCTAGGTTAATCGATGGAAAAAGCGCGGCTTTTTTGGAGTTTTTTAGCATTACTTGCGCATTTAGGCTAGCAATGCTAGCGCGCACATCATCGCGGGAGAGCAAAATATCTTTAGGCAGGGCATTTATGCTAGGAAGCTTTATGCTAGGGAGACTAGAATCTAGGCTAGATTCTAGGCTTTGGGCTTTAGATTCTAGCTCACTGCCATTTAGCAGTAGTGTGAGTGCTTGGGTGTCGCTGGTGTTTAGTAGGATCATTAGGGCGTTTTTCATCTTTTCTTGCTCAAGGAGTAGGGAGCTATGCGTGCTTTTAGCAGCATTTAGCGCGGCGATTGTATCGCTTAGTATAGTGATGTCAATAAGCCCCAAATCGTGCTTATGACGCAAGGTGTCTAAAATCCTGCCGTAATTATCAAGCATTTGCTCTTGCAAGCGCGCTGCGTTGGTAATGCGCTTGTAGGCATAGTAATTACTCGCCACTTCGCCAATGAGACTTACTTGCGCTACGGAGAGATTAGAGAGCGTGGCTAGGTAGTCGTATTTCTTGGACTTTCTTAGCATATTAAGCTTGCCAAAGAGATCGAGCTCCCACGATAGCGAGAGATTGGCGTTTAGGGTGTTTTGATTGATGTTGATTTGGTAGCGGTTGTAGTTACCCGAGCTGTAGTTGTAGCCCATATTGATAGAGAGCTTTGGGAGCATATTGGCACTTGCTAGCCCTAGGGCTTCTCTGGCTTGGGCGATTTGGGAAGTGAGTGTAAGGATATTGGTATTATTAGCTAGAGCCATATCAAGCAGTGCGCGCAAGCTCTCATCATCAATGAGTGTAAGCAGTGATTGCGCAAATGTGCTAGGCGTATCTGTATCGCGCGTAGATTCTAGGCTAGAATCTAGCTGCTTGCTAAAGGTAGTGGGGAGGGAAATGGAGTCTGTAACTCTCTCATCTGTATAGGGCTTTGAGCAGCTACATAGCGCAAGCGCACACAAGCAGCCCACACTCAATCGCGCTATCATAGCCTTAGCTTAGGCAAACTCTTTGAGCAAGAGCTTTTGTGTATCCATCACGCCTATGCCTTTGTCAAGCACTTTTATGGCGATTTCTTGCGCTTCTTTGAGCGAGTGCATAGCATAAGTGCCGCATTGGTATTTGTTTGCTTCAGGGATTGTATCCACGCGCAAAATATCGCGCATACTCGCCTCCCACGCTTCTAACACATCATAGCTACAAGGCTCTCCAATGACGCTCATATAAAACCCCGTCCTGCAGCCCATCGGTGAAATATCGATGATCTCGGCATTTTTGCCATTGAGATGATCACGCATAAATCCGGCGAAGAGATGCTCTAGCGTGTGGATACCCTTTTCACTAAGAATGTCTTCATTTGGCACGCAAAAGCGTAGGTCAAAGACAGAGATCACATCGCCCTTTGGCGTTTGCATAGTTTTAGCAAGGCGCACCGCAGGGGCTGGCATAATGGTATGATCGACCTTAAAGCTATCTAGTAGTGGCATAAATGCTCCTTATTTCACAAGTAGGGGCGCATTATAGCAGTATTTCTATGAAGCCAATGTGAAAAAGACTTTTGCAAGAGATTTGCTAGTATAATGCCTGCAAAATGAGAATCTAAGGCACTCTATGCGTCTCCAAACACTCCTTGCAATGCTCGCACTCCTGCCTTTTGCTACAAATGCTAGCCAAACTGCTAATGTCAGCAGTGTAGAATCTAGTGCGCAAGAGTTAGGTTCTAGCCCAGAGTCCAAGCTAGATTCTACCCCTAAGTCGCTGCCCCCTGTCTATACCACTGCCACGCGCACACCTGTGCAAAGTGAGCAAATCCTAGCAGCCAAAGATGCCCTGCTGCACTCTGGTGATATAGCAAAGTCGCTTTTGTATGTGCCGGGCTTTTCTATGGTGCGCAAAGGTGGCTTAGGGGCTGAAGTGCTCTTCCGCTCTCAAGGGGCTTCGCGCGTGCCGATCCTGCTTGATGGGGGCAATCTACAAGGTGCTTGCGGGGGGAGAATGGACACAAGTGCAACCTACATTTTCCCAGAAAATTACGACCATATCCTGCTAATCAAAGGTCCCCAAGATGTGCGCTGGGGCTCGCTTATAAGCGGTGGAGCGGTGTTTATGCGCGATATTACAATGCTAGATCATAACACCTTGCAAGCAGATACAAGTATGCTAGCAGGGAGCTTTGATCGCCTAGATTTACACGCAAATGTGCTAGCTGGGGGCAAATACGGCTCACTGCGCGCGATTGCAAGCCACTATGAGAGCGGGGACTATCGCACAGGGAGTGCTAGCTTTAGCGGTGGGAGTGCCACGCACTCTGCCTACAAGCGTGAGTCCGCAAGCCTAATCGCCACACTCACGCCCACCAAATACACAGGTATAGAGCTTGATATGGACATAGGCAGGGGGTTTTCCTCCTACCAAGATAGGCAAATGGACGCGCGCACATTTGATCGCTTATCCTTTAGCCTAAAGGCGCAGCAGCAGTTTCAAAGTGAGATTGTAAGGCGGCTTGATTTGCGCGCTTCTTGGCACGAGGTTGATCACATTATGGATAATTTCTCTCATAGACAAGCTAGCGGAGACTATCAGCTCAATAACCCAAAGCGCACCAATGCCAACGCCCGCGCCGAGCTCACACTCTACCCCAGCCAAGCACTCACACTCTATCTAGGCGCAAGCTATGCCTATGATGATCATCAAATGCGCACTTCTGGCAAGCAGCCTTCTGCCAGTGCGGCAAATGCCTTCCTATCTCAAGCCTATAAGCCAAACTTCCACTTCAACTATGCCTCTATCTTTATGCAAGGCTCTTATGCGCAGCTAGATTCTGCTTCTAGTGTGTATTTTGGCGCGAGATATGACTATGCTAGCGCGCATAAAGCTAGCAGCGCAGAATCTAACAGCAATCACCTAGGCAGCGGCTTTGCGCGCTATCAGTATGAAAGGGGTGGGTTTTCGTATTTTATAGGGCTTGGCTTAGCACAGAGAAGCCCAGACTTTTGGGAGCGGAGCAAAACAGGTGGTATGGGCTTGGAGAAAGAGAGCAATCTCCAGCTAGATGCTGCTACTGCGTATAAGAGAGAGAATCTCTCCTTGCAAGCATCTTTATATGGCGCGTATATGTGGGACTATATCGCCCTACACTATGCAAGCAACACTACAAGTGCGTTTAATACCGACGCACTGCTTGCAGGTGCAGAGCTTGAGGCAAAGTATGGGGCTTTTGGGCTTGTTTATATCTCTGGCTCGCTTGCCTACACCTATGGGCAGAATCTAACGACAAGATCCGGGTTACTAGCAGGCTCGCCACTGCCCCAAGTAGCCCCACTGCAAGCGCAGGTGTCTTTGTGGCTTGAGCATAGGGGGTTTCTAGTGCGTGCGGATATGTTTGCTAATGCCGCGCAAAGCCGCTATGCCAAAGACTATGGTAATGTGATTGGCAAGGACTTTGGGGCGAGCTTGGGCTTTGCTACTTTAAGCATTTATGGTGGCTATAAGCGTAAGAATTTTAGCCTGCTTTGCGGGGTGGAGAATCTAACCAACGCGCTTTATAGCTATCATCTCTCTAAAGCTGGGGTGATGGTGGGCGAGCTAGCTCCTACTAGTAGAATCTATGAGCCCGGGAGAAGCTACTATCTAAAGCTAGCACTTGGATTCTAGTTTAAGAGACTTAACTTGCTTAGATTGAGCCTAGCTAGAATCTAGCGCGATTTGCCTGCCTTGATTTTTCTACGCCATCGCCACTCTATGGCACGCTTTATGGCTATGGCGATAAGCCCAGAGACTTCGCGCCCAGAGACTTCGCCCACGCCATAGCTATGTCCTAGAGAGCAGATCGTGCCCTGCGGCTTGTAGGAAAATGGCGGGATTGGTGCGCTAGAATCCACTTTAGCAGAGTCTTTGGCAGCGTATTGTTGTAGATATGTAGGTAAAATACTTGCTAGATAAATCCCTTGCTGCTGGGCTAGCTGGGCGGTTGGCGGATAGAATCGCTGCGTTTTCTCATCTAGCAGTGCCCCGCAATCCCCTAGCACAAAGATAGATTCTAGCTCTATATCCGCGCTAGAATCTTTAGTAGCATTAGAGTCGCTAGATTCTAGGGATTTGGGGTGGAGGTAGGGGGTGATTACAAGCTTTGATTTTGGCGTGCCAAAAGAATTAGCAATGACTAGGCTGCCTTGCACTCCTGCTGTCCATATTGTGCAAAAAGACTCTATAAGCGTGGTTTGGGGACCCTGCTGCTCATTTGCGCACGCGATTTGCACGCCATTTTCTAGCACGCTTAGGATTTTGCTAGCACTAAGCACTTTCACCCCTAGCTTCTCTAAATATTTTCGCCCCTTTTGCGCTAGAGTGGGTGAGAACATCGGCAGCACATTATCTAAGGCTTCTATACACACGCATTCTATGGGCTGTTGTATGCCTAGTTTTTTTGCTTGCTTTGGAATCTCTTGGGAAAGAGTTGCCACAAGCTCACACCCGCTAAACCCCCCACCGCACACCACAAAGCGCAAATACCGCGCATCATTAGTGCGCTTATAGGCTTGGAGATTTGCCTCTATCTTAGCGTGGATTGCTTTGGCTTGGTGGTAGTTGGTAAGTGGCAGGGCATATTCGCTTACACCTTGTATGCCAAAGCTATCGCTAGCAAAGCCTAGCCCAAGGATCAGCACATCATAGCTATATGTGCCACACTCGCAGATAATTTGCTTGCTAGAAGCATTGATTGTGCGCACACAATCTTGCACGATTTCTATGTCTTTTGGGAGAATATCTTGTAGCTTATGTAAAATCTCTCTATCTTTATAGCCGCTTGCCACTTCGTGTAGCAAAACACTCTCATAATGTGTAGAGTCTTTTGTGATAAGCGTCCATTTAGCAGAGTTGTAAATGGACTTTGGCAAGCTAGCGATACAAGAGAGAGTCGCATACCCAGCACCTAGAAATACAATATGTGGAGTTTTCATCAATGTCCTTGAAGTAGAATCTAGTATAGAGTGTAAAAGATAGGAAGAAGTGGCTCCGGATGCAGGATTCGAACCTGCGACCAAGCGGTTAACAGCCGCCTACTCTACCGCTGAGCTAATCCGGAATCTGTCTTAGCATTTGGAAGTAAAACGCGCATTTTATGGAAAAACACGCACCTTGTCAAGGGCTTACAAACACAAGCGCAGAGCAAGGCTTACAAAGGCTTGCTAGATCAATGTGCGCATCGCAAGTGTGCAGGACATTGCACAGCACGCCATCATAGCCGCTATCATCGCTAGCTGCTAGAAGCTGCTTAGATTCTAGCACGCTAATGCCATACTCTAGCTTCGCTCTATCTCTATCGATGAGCGAGTCTAGCACTTCTACTTGTAAGCCCAAAGATTCTAGCTCATAGCATAAATGCGGGACCTTGGTGTTGCGCATATCCCTGCAGTCCTTTTTAAACGCAAAGCCCACCACAAGCACCCTAGCTCCTTGTAGCTCAACCCCAGTAGACTCTAGCTGCTTGGCAAACTTGCTAGCGATGAAGCTTGGCATTGCTTCATTGACTATGCGCGCTTTTGTGAGAAGCTTTGGGCTAAAGCCTTGAAGCTTGGCGATATAGGAGAGATAGTAGGGATCGACACTAATGCAATGCCCCCCCACAAGCCCGGGGTAAAATGGCAGGAAGTTCCACTTTGTGCGCGCAGCTTGCAAAATCTCTGCCATATCAAGCCCAAGTGTGTCAAAGAGCATATACGCTTCATTCATAAAGGCGATATTGATGTCGCGCTGCGCGTTTTCTAGGGCTTTGCTCGCTTCTGCTATCTCTATACTAGAGACACAATGCGTGCCAGCAGGGATCACACTTGCATAAAGCTTATCAATGATCTCCGCAGACTCTTTACTAGAGCCTGAAGTAATCTTCACTATCTGGCTTAGGCTGTGCGTTTTATCCGCTGGGTTTATGCGCTCTGGTGAGTAGCCCACACAAAAGTCGCGATTTAGCTGGAGCTTGCTAGTAGATTCTAGCAGTGGGGCGCAAAAGTTGCGCGTGCAAGTGGGGTAGGTGGTGGATTCAAACACGACAATATCCCCCACCTTTAGCATAGAGCCTACAAGCTCACACGCGCTCTGCAAGTAGGAGAGATCTGGGAGCTTGTCTTTGGTGATGGGCGTGGGGACGGCGATTAGATAGATAGTCGCTTGCGCTAGCTCACTTGGCTCGCTGCTAAAGCGCGCTAAAGGGGCTTGCAGGAAGTCTTGTAGCCCGCACTCGCCACTAGAATCTAGCTTTTCTTGCAGCTCCTTTACTCGCGTGGCGTTGATGTCAAAGCCTATGGTGGGGTATTTTGCGCCAAAGGTTAGGGTTAGGGGTAAGCCGACATAGCCAAGACCAATAACAGCTATAGTAGTAGGCGTTGGCTTTTGCGCGCTTTTGCTAGATTCTGCGGCGCGGGCTTGCTCATTACCGCTTAGGTAAATCCCTGCGCCCGCGCCTTGAAAGCTAGCAAAATCATCGCAAAATCCTGCCGCCTGCGGCTTGGTTTGTTGGGGCGTTGGCTTTTTGCTAATGGATTCGGCTTTGCGCGATAAATCGGCGATTTCTGGCTGCTCTGGTCGGTTACGCACGCCAAGTGCGCGCCCTTGAGAGTCCTTGAAAAGCCCCGATTTTTCATCGCAAATCCTAGAATCCTTTGCTGGCTCGCTTAGGATTGCTGTGTTTGCGGAATCTAACTTTCTGTCATTGCGAGCCTTGCAAGGCAAGGCGTGGCAATCCATACTAGAATCTACCTTTTTTGCGGTATTGCTAGATTCTAGCTTTGCTTGGGATAAAGTCCTTTCAAGGGGGGACGGGGGGGCTTGAATTGGCAAGCTCGACTCCCTTATCCCCCCTCTTTTTTCACTCCTTTTGCCCCCAAGCCAAGGGCGACGCTTTCAAGGTTGCACGCTTTGCGTGCGCCATTGATTTGATTGGATTCTGCTTGCGCAGAATTGGATTGCTTCGTGGATAAATCCACTCGCAATGACAATTGGTTGGCTTGGTTTTCTTCTAGGATTCTAGGAATTCTAAAGAAACCTGCTTCAGCTTCGCCTTGCACCGCTGTCGCTGGTTTTGCGGTGGGGCTTTGCAAGTTTTGAAAATTTTCTAAAGAAACTTCGCTTCGCTCGTTTTGGGGAAGGTTGCTTTTTGATGTCAGCTGCTTGTCAATCTCGGCTGTTTTATCAAAGCCGCTATGGGATTCTAGGTTTTGCGATGAGAAATCTTTGCTTTGCGAGCCGCGCGCGGAGATAAGACTTAAGTGTCTATCGCACAAGCGTGGTGAAGCGATCAAAGATTTATCGCGCAAAGCCGAATCCCTTTTTTTACACTTCACGCACGACACCATTTTCTAGTATATAGCAATCTCCCCCACTCCTAGCCCTCCCACTGCTATCAAACCTAAGCCTAGCCCCAGATCTATCCACAAAGCCAATAAGCCTAGCAGGGTTGCCCACCATAAGCGCGAAGCTTGGCACAGATTCTAGCACCACACTGCCTGCACCAATGAGTGCAAACTCGCCTATTTCTATACCGCAAAGTATCGTGGCATTTGCGCCAATGGAGCAGCCTTTGTGCAAGATTGTAGGGAGAAACTCGCTCTTGCGATTGATGAAAGCGCGCGGCGTCAAAACATTGGTAAATACCACACTAGGTCCTATGAAAACCTCATCGCGCACTTCTACGCCTTGATAAACGCTTACATTATTTTGGATTTTACAGCCATTACCGATAGAGACATTCGCACCTATGCAGCAGCCCTGCCCGATGACACAATCACGCCCTATTACACTTCCTTGCAAAATATGGCAGAAATGCCAGATCTTACTGCCTGCGCCGATTGTTACATTTTCATCGATTATGCTGCTTGAGTGGATCAGCGCGCCATTTACTTCTCGCACCGCTACTGCCCTTTGGCAAGGAGCTTGCACGCGCACAAGGACTTTTGAGCAAAAAGCCACATACGCATATCGCGGTAGAATCTATGTAGCTCACGCAGTAGCACGAAGCGGTAGTAGAAGCTCCTATCCTTTGGCTGGTGCTCTGGCTTGCCTATGGTGGAGTGCTCATCTAGCTCGTTGATTTGCGCGATATGTGGGAGATAGAGCATCTCAGCGACATTATGCAAGTAAGAAAAGCTCATATAATAATCCACCGCGGTAAAGATTGTTTCCGCACCTTTGATGAGCTTGAGCGCGCCACTTGGGGAGATATAGTAGCCAGAAGTGCCAAGCATTAGCTTAGGAGCTAGGGCGAAATGCTCTTGCAAGAGATACATCGTATGCCAAGTCCGCCACGCTAGGCGCACATACTCATAGGGGCTTTGCGCGATTGCCTGCACGCCTACCCCAAAGCCATTACAAAAGCTTATATCATCTTCTAGCACGATGATCCCTTCTCCTAGCTCTACACACTTCTGCCATAGCGCGTAATGTGAAGCAAAGCACGCTAGCTCTGTCTCTCGCACCGCTCTAGCCTTATACACCCCAGCCCAAAATGGACAATACCGCTTGATAAAGCCATTTTCTCTAATGTCTTTAGGTGTTATAGCTTGGAAAAAATTAAAGGCAAGCTTTTCTTGCAAATGCGGCTCTTTGGCAAAAAGCTCGGCGATATTTGCCTCCATACTTGCCCTGCGATCAAGGGAGTGAGCAAGGTTTATGACAAAGCATTGCAGCATAGATCTAGTCTCCTTAATCTTTATATACGCGGTGTTTGCGTGGGCTTGGCTTTTAGGCGTGTTGTGGCTTAAGCTTGGCTAGCTGCCAAAGCCACCTTGCGCAGGACGCGTGCTTGGCGTGCCTTTAGCGGCGTTGTTTTGGTAGAATCCGCCTTTTGCATTACTTGGTGTGCCGCCTGCTCGCGGGGAGCTTGCGCTGCCTTGCTTGAAGTTGTTTGCGCTGCGCTCATAGGCTTGGGGGGATTTGTAGGTGCGCTGCTTGTTTTGCTGGTAGTTTGGGTTGTTAAAGAGCTTGTTGCCGATGTAGCTCCCTAGTAGCGCGCCTGCTGCACTCGCCAAAATCGCGCCACCTAGTCCTAAGCCCCCGCCACTCTCACCACCTGCGCTAGCAGCTGGAGCTAGCAGCTCGCTTGTGCCATTCTCCACGCGCGCGGCTTCTTTTTGGATAATTGCATCTACTTCCTCATCGCTCAAAATCCGCTCCACTCCATTTTTATCACGCACGACTACGCGTGTGGTGGCACTTGGGTATTCTTCCAAAACTTTGTAGCTCCCATCTAGCTGCTCTTCTACGATGACAAACGCCCCTTGCTTGATAGCTTGGCTTGACTCTTGGCTACCTTGAGTGCTGGGGCTATTTGCAAAGCTATCTTGTGGATTATCGCAGCCTAGCAGAGCGACTAGCACAAGCGCGCTAGAGCTACCTACCATCGCAAAATCTGCGATTTTCCTATATGGCGATGAAGTGTTACTATGCTTAGGCTTTTTCATCATTACTCCTTGTAGATTCTAGCCGCTAGTTTAGGGCTTCATAGATAAATGGCACGCCCTCTATAAGCCCAGAATTTTTAATGCTATTAGTTACGCGCACGACTTGGCTATATGCCTCATCGCTTGCGGTGGTGGGGGTATATGTGCGCGCATAGATTTTGCGCAGGGTTTGGATCTGCTCTTTGGGGGTTTTGGCACTGCGAATTTGGCGCGCAATATCTGCTGCTTTGTATAAAGAGTCTTGCCCAAGTAGCCCCACTGGGATCATTATAATGGTATGAGTTTGAAGCTTTTCTTCTATGCGTGCTAGCTCTTCTTGGCAGTGGCTGCACATAGGGTCAGACACGATGTAGAGCTTTTTAGAAGTCGCGCCGGTTATGGTTATGGCGTAGTCTTGTGGGATAGAGGCAAAGAGCGCGTTTAGCTTGGCGGAGTTTTGGACTTTAAAGTTATGGCTGCTTATGGCGTTTAGCTCTTGGGCTACGCGCCTCATCGCCGCCTCATCGCTGCTAAAAAACGCACTTGCTACGACTAAGTTTTTTTGCTTCTCATCGCTTATAAGGAGTGTTTTATAGCCATTTAGCTTATCTTGGATAGTGAGCAAAAACAAGCCACTAGAATCTAGCGGGCTAAAGCTCACTACTTCTAGCGTGCGCTTAGTTTTAGACTCTAGGAGCTTTTTAGCTATGTTTGCATCGTTGGCATTGGCTTGCGCGCTTAGTGCTAGCGCAAAAGCGCATAATAGCGCGCTTATCTTGCTTGCTTTCATCATAATATCTCCTTAGATTCTAGCTTTGGACGCGCAATAATGCCATAGAAAATCTAACGCTTGCCCACGCGCGGACACTAAAGCTTGCAGCGATACACTTCGCCATAGATGATGTATTCATCGATTTTGTTAGAAGTGTTATCGTTTGCTAGCCCCATTTTGAACTGATAGTCCGCCCCTAGGTAGCGCGACTCGGTATGTAGCACAAGCACGGCATTCCCACCAAAGCGCGCAGCTTTATTGCGCAAGTCATTTTCCGCACCTGCTATGGCAGCAAGCAGCTTAATGCCATAGCCCTTTGTATTGACAATGCCTGAAGACTCTGTGAGATAGGTGCAGTCTTTAAGCGAAGACTTCCCGCGATAGACTTTCACGCTTAAGGCATCTTGGGTGGGCTTTGGGGGCTTGTAGCACGCGCTAAAAATGCTAGCTATGCTAAGTAGCCCTGCTATGCTTATAATGCCAAAGGCTTTGGTGGTGTGGTAGAGTCTCATATATGTCCTTATGCGTCTAAGATCTCGCTTTACACAAGCTGCTTGATAGAGAAGCACTAGCAAATAGTATTCCTAGAATCTAGCTAGATTCTCAAAGTGCTGCAATGCCCTTGCTAAGTCCTCTGGCGTATCGATCCCTATGCTTTGTGTGCTAACGAGCACCATAGCAATGCGCTTGCCATAATACAGCGCGCGCAGCTGCTCTAGCTTCTCTATGTGCTCTAGGGGAGAGTGCTCTTTGGACTGCGGCAAGGCGCAAAACTCCTTAAGACTCTCCACACTATACCCATACACACCCAAATGCCCCAAATACTGCGCGCTAGATTCTAGCGTAGCACAATCGCGATCATAGGGGATAAGCGAGCGCGAGAAATACAGCGCATTCATACGAGAATCCACCACGACTTTCACGACATTTGGATCAAGGGCTTGGGCTTTGGTGATATGCTTTGCACAGCTTGCCATAAACGCACCTTGCTGCATTACCCCCTGCAGTGCCTGCAAAATCTCTGGCTCTAAAAACGGCTCATCAGCTTGGACATTGATGATGATCTCGCTGCTAGGAAGCCCTAGCTTTTTAGCAGCTTCATAGCAGCGATCTGTGCCGCTTTGATGATCTTTGCTAGTAAGGATAGCGCGGATATTGTGACTCTGGCATAGCTCTAGCACGCTGACATCATCGCACGCTACGCATACCTCATCGACTTTGGCGGCGTTTTTCGCGCTTGCTATCACCATAGGCAGCCCAAAAATATCTGCTAGAATCTTATTGGGGAAGCGGGTGGAAGCAAGGCGCGCTGGGATTATGATCATAGATTCTCCTTGTAAGGGCTTTATAGCTTGCGTTTCAAAGCACATAAAGCCACGCATTATATCGCAAAGCACCAAAGACTCAATCCCATCTATGAATGCTAAAAATACAATGATACTCCAGCTTTTATCTGCCACAAATGCTGCGTCTCATAGGCAATGCGCATATTGCGGAGTAGATTCCAATACGCGCTAGAATCCATAAATACATCAAGCGCGAAATGCCTACTTGCATAGAGATTTACCCCAAGAAATGCGCGCAATCTCGTATCATAGCCACGATTATTCCCCAAAACATCATAATATAAGTTTGATTCTATAATGGCTTTGACTCTAGGAAAGCGTGCAATCACACCAAGCTTCAAAGCAATGTAGGGGTTATGGATTAGCTCATAACGATAGCCAAGAAATGGCAGCGCGAAAAATGTCAAACGCCGAGCATACGCACTAAACCCAAGCCCGCCTTCAATCGTGGGAAAAAGCCTTGTGCTACGATTTATGGCAGCACCAAAAGCATTGCTATTTTCATACTGATAGAGATTAGATTCTAGGCGCAAGGAGATAAGCTTAGAGAGTGTGCGCGTGCGATAAAAATCCGCCAACGAATACAAATGCAAAAGCTCGATTTGAGAGAGAAAGGCACGCTCTTGGCGAGCACTCAAGCTAGAATCTAGCGCGATTTTCCCATCTAGCGCGAAAAGCCTAGATTCTATATGCTCCTTGTAGCTAGAATCTGCATTTGTGATAGCAGAATAAATTGGCGCGAGAGAGAAAGAGAGTAGATTGCCCTGCTCATAGGCTAGCGTTAGTTTGCTATTTGGATAAGAGCGCAAAAGATCATTTACTCCAAAACGATTGATAAATGGCTGCTTACGCGGCGGTGCTAGCCACTCTTGCGTGCCTATCTGCCCTACTGCATCTAGGTGCTTGATATAAGTAGCTGGCGTGGTAAAAGGCTTAAATTTTTTAAACCCATAGCTAGAATCTAGCACGCTAAGGATTTGTGCGACCCCATCGGTGCAGTTATGCGTGATGAAAGCATAGTGGATTTGCCTATCTTTTAGCTCCCACAAATGCAGCCTAAATAGCTCGCGCTGGGAAAAAGTGGATTCTAGCTTGAAGCGATAGAGCACGCGAGATTGATTCTCTAAATATTCTGTGGAGAGATTACCATAAGGAGTTAGCGCGTAGTAGCCTGTGAGATTGCCAAACATCGCACGGATATAATCTAGCGGATTAAAAAACTCGCTTAAAATTGCGTAGTAGCTCATACCATATTCTTGCATTTCACCCTTTTTACGCACAATTTTTGCACTCCCAGTCTCTGTGTCTATATCTTGCTCGCTTTTGCCAAGCAAGCGCAAATATATATGCCCCATACTAGAGCCCGGATATATGTCGCTCTCTGCGGCAAACTCAAGCCAGATTTCATCGATTGGCACAAGGCTTAGAAATTCTTGCAAGTCTTTGCAGGGCGTGGCTTGTTTATAGGCTAGAATCGCCTGCAAGGCTCGCTTATGAGCTAGCGCATTTGTCGTGCCACTTGCTACTAGATTGTGCAAATAGACTTGGATAAGCTGTAATCTCGCAGGATACAAGCAGACAAACTCTCGCTCATTGCCATTTGCCTTTAACCCACTAGATTCTATTGCATTTATTAGGCTATCTATGGTGGCGATATATTCTAATCGCGGATTTTTATGCCCTTTTTTATGCAGGAAAAATGTCGATTTTTGGGATTGTTTGGGGATACTTGAGCGATTGTTTTGATAGTGAAGCAGAGCTTTCCAAGTTTGGGATTCTGGGATAGGCAGGGATAGAAGGCTCGCGCGCAGAGAATCTTTGCCATGTGGTGCAGAATCTAGCGCGATGAGCCATGGGCTCATACAAGCCCACAATAGAAAAAAACCGATACGCAATTATTTCTTTTCTTGTAGTGGAATAGTCCAAGTCGTATTTGAGTATTGATACATACCGCCTGTGGCAGCATCTACACCAACGCTCGTAAGTCCGGGCAGTATAAAAAGAAAAATCCCAACTATATCTAGCCAAAATCCAACGCTCACATCACCCTGCCCGCCGATACTAAGAAATGAGTCTTCATAGTTTGGATTATCGATATGCAAAACTTGTATATTCGCACCTTTTCTGCTAATGCTTACTTCAGCTGGGATTTTCACCTTTTGCCCATCTATTGTAGCCATTACATTTTTTCCATTTGAAGTGGTGAGTAGCACCTTTTGCTTCGTCCCATGGGTTATGACTCCACAGCCGCTAAGAATAAGCACCAAAATTATTGCAAGACATACTCTCATCGTTCTATCTCACACACTTTGGATAGACAGGCAAAACAAGCTGTTTATTAGCATATTTAAAGGCACTGCCAGTGGCTTGATCTACTGCTAGGCTTGTAAAACCGGGTAAAATGAATGCCAAGACTCCAAATATATCAAGAAGCGCAACTAGATTTTGTGGCAGCATTACTTCGTTTCTGCCAATAGCTTGTGAATTGATAGCGCTATCTTGGTAGTTTGGGTTATCTTTTGAATACAGATAGATCATCTCACCTTTTCTTTTAAGCTTTATCGTGGCTGGGAGGCGCAATTTTCGATTATCAATGGTAACAATTACTTTATCTCCATTTGAGGCTCTTAGGGAGACTTCTTCTCTAGGACCGCTCGTAATAGTCGCACACCCTGTGAAAATAACGCTAGCGACAGCTATGCCTGCACCAAGCGATAGGGCAAGAGATAAAGCTTTGAGTCGCATTGCTGCTCCTTTTGTTTTTAAGATTAAAATGCTATTCAATCAAAAAAAAAAAAAAACAGCTTAAAATCCAGCATAAAGTATTGCTTGCAAGCATTTTGATACTTTTTGTAACATTGGCAATCCAGCAGAGCAGCAAGAGTGCGTAAAAACTTGTATGCCTAGCGTAATTGTTATTTAAGCATTAGGGGCTTATAATCACAAATTACTTTAACCAAAACTTAAGTTTAAAGGAGATTCTATGGCAGAAAGGACTCTTTCTATCATCAAGCCGGATGCCGTGCAAAAGGGCGTGATCGGCAAGATCATCGATCGCTTTGAGAGCAATGGCTTAAGAATTGCCGCGATGAAAAAGCTCCAGCTATCTAAATGCGATGCAGAAGTGTTCTACGCGATCCACAAAGACCGCCCATTTTTCAACGATCTTGTGGAGTTTATGATAAGTGGTCCGGTGGTTGTAATGGTGCTAGAAGGAGCTAATGCCGTAGCTAAAAACCGCGATCTAATGGGTGCTACAAACCCTAAGGAAGCCAAGCCCGGCACAATCCGCGCAGACTTTGCGCAAAGCATTGACGCAAACGCTGTGCATGGAAGCGATAGCCTAGAAAACGCGCGCAATGAAATCGCTTTCTTTTTCGCTGCTAAAGAGATTTGCTAGAATCTAGCGGCACTGCTTGCTATGCGCATACAAGCTAGGAAGATCTCTTCCGCACCAAAGGCGTTTGAGCTGCATTCTCAAGGGCTGTGCTTTAGGGGTGAGATTTTCGCTAAAGATCGCGGGCTATTTTGTATCAATGCAAATTTAGCAGGAGAGATCGCGCTTATATGCGATAGGAGCGGGGAAGAATTCTTACAAAGCATTGATGAAAAGTTGGTTTTGTATATTGCAGATGGACTCTGGGATACACAAAGCCAACGCTTTGAGGCATTTGATGTGATCGAGTGCTTTGATGGCTTTATCGACTTGGATTCTATCTTACAAAGCGAGATAGAATCTATTAAGCTTGATTATCATAGTAAAGGAGATTAGTATGGCAGTCCCAAAAAGACGAGTAAGTAAAACAAGAGCGGCAAAGCGCAGGACTCACTACAAAGTAGCCCTAGCAAAACCTATCAAAGACAAAGATGGCAGCTGGAAGCTACCGCACCATATCAACAAGTTTAGCGGCTCATACAAATAACCTGTGAAGCGCGTGAGCGCAAAGGCTAAGGAGCAGATATGTGGAAAATAGCTGTTGATGTGATGGGTGCTGATCATGGGGTTATGCCCATTGTGCAAGGTGCTATCGCAGCAGCCAAGGCGCGTGAGTGCAAGGTGCTGCTTGTAGGCGATGAGAGAGAGATTGTCCCGGTGCTTTCCCAAAGTGGAGTTGCGTATGGGGAGAGTGAGCGCGTGGAGGTGGTGCATTGTAGCGATTATATCCGTATGGAAGAGAGTGCCACAGATGCCCTAAAGCGCAAGGAATCATCAATCTATATCGCCACAGATCTTGTGCGAGAGGGCAAGGCAGATGCACTTGTATCGCCCGGGCATAGCGGCTCGACTATGAGTCTAGCGACTCTGCGGCTTGGCAGGATCGATGGGGTCTCACGCCCTGCTATTTGCACACTTATGCCAACTATCACGCACAAGCCTAGTATGATCCTAGATGCTGGGGCAAACACCGACTGCAAGCCAGAATACCTAGTAGAGTTTGCAATAATGGGCTATGAATACGCGCGTAGTGTAATGGGCTATGATGACAATGCTATCCGCGTAGGGCTATTAGCAAATGGCGAGGAAGAATCCAAAGGCAACGAGCTGACAAAAGCCGCCTTTGCTCTGCTAAAGGGCTATCCATTTTTCAAGGGCAATGTCGAGGGCAACGATATTTTTAATGGCAGTGTTGATGTCATCGTGTGCGATGGCTTTAGCGGAAATCTCGTGCTAAAAGCTAGCGAGGGCGTGGCAAGCTCCATTAGCCAGATTCTAAAGCAAGAGATAAAAACTAGCCCCTTGCGCCTACTAGGAGGCTTGCTGCTTAAGGGCGCATTTGCCAACCTTAAGAAAAAGGTCGATTACGCAGAATACGGCGGCGCACCGCTGCTTGGTGTGAAACAAGTAGCAATCATTAGCCACGGCAAGTCCAATGCTCGCGCCATAGAAAACGCCGTATATCAAGCATTGCGAGCGTGCGAAGCCAAAGTGTGCGAACGCATCGCCCAAGCGTTTGCTAGCACAAAGGGGTAGAGATGTATTATGCTGCTATGCGCTCCATCGCCTCCTATGTCCCTACGCGCTGTGTCCCAAATGCAGAGTTTGAAAGCACGCTTGATACAAGCGATGAGTGGATCACCAAGCGCACGGGGATTAAGTCTCGCTATTTTGCGCACGATGATGAAGGTAGCAGTGATTTAGGTGCTAAAGCCGCAGCACTTGCCATTGAGCGTGCAGGTCTTAGCGCGAAAGATATAGATCTAGTGGTTTGCGCGACTCTTAGCCCAGATTTTATGGCTATGCCTAGCAATGCCTGCTTGATTAGTGCTAAACTTGGGATCGCCGATGTCCCAGCCTTTGACATAACTGCCGCTTGCACGGGGTTTATCTACCTGCTCTCCGTGGCAAAAAGCTTCATAGAATCAGGCGCATATAGTAATGTGCTTATCGTGGGGGCAGAAAAGGTCAGCAATGTGCTAGATTTTAGCGATAGGGGCACTTGCGTGCTTTTTGGCGATGGGGCAGGAGCTGCAGTCATCTCACGCACACAGGATAAAGCAGAATCTATACTTGATGTCCATATCGGTGCAAATGGCGCGTATAGCGACTTGCTAATGACCCCTCAAAAATCTAGCGATGGCAGTGGCGGTAAGCTACAAATGAAAGGCAGCGAAGTCTTCAAGCACGCGGTGCGCACACTCACTGCCGATGTGATTCATATCTTAGAGCGCAATGAGCTAGCCCCCACCGCCATTGATCTCTTTATCCCCCATCAGGCAAACTTGCGCATTATCTCCGCAGTAGGCGAGCAGCTAGGCTTGCGCGATGAGCAAGTGATTATCACCGTGCAGAAATATGGCAACACTTCTGCTGCTAGTATCCCTATGGCTATTGATGAAGCCTACAAAACTAAGCGACTCAAAAAAGGCGATCTTATGCTGCTTGATGCCTTTGGTGGGGGCTTTACTTGGGGGTCTGCGCTTGTGTATTTTGGCGGCGCACCCTACAATGGATAAGCACGCTCCGGATAAGCACACGCAAAATACGCAAGAAAGAGCTAGGCAAACGCGCATCGCTAGCAATCTCGCCCTTATCACGCGCCAAATCGATGCCGCCACAGAGCGATACCAAGCTAAAGCGGGCATTACAGGGCATAAAGTTACCCTTGTAGCAGTGAGCAAATACCAAGATGTAGAATCTATGCGCGCGCTCTACTTAGCCGGGCAGCGAGCCTTTGGAGAAAATAGGGTGCAAGACTTGCGCCAAAAGGCAAGCGAGCTTGAGCGACTTCTAGCCCAGCCCCCATATCAAGTAACCCTAAAGCCCCAAGCCCCCCAAACGCCTATTGAGTGGCATTTCATCGGCACACTCCAGCGCAACAAAATCAACCACCTCCTAGCCCTAAGCCCCACGCTAATCCACTCTATCGACTCCATAGAGCTTGCCCTAAGCCTTGATGAAAGGTGCAAAGCCCAAGGCAGAATCCAGCCCGCTCTTTTACAAGTCAATGCCGCCAATGAGCCTAGCAAGCACGGATTCTCCCTAGAATCTACTTGCGATGCTTTTGCCCATATCCGCGCGCGCACTTCACACTTACGCCTACAAGGGCTAATGACCATAGGCGCGCACACGCAGGATATTGGCGCGGTAGTAGAGAGCTTTGCTAGGACAAAAGCCCTATACGACACGCTTCGTGCCGCATATAGCGATGTAGAGACTTTGTCTATGGGTATGAGTGGGGATTTTATGCACGCCATTGAGCAAGGCGCAAATATGGTGCGCATTGGCAGTGCGCTATTTAGATTCTAGCTAGAATCTAAGACACAAGCTTGCTAGTGCGCGTTGTCTTGGGGATCTGTCTTATTGGATTAGACATCTGCCACTTGCGCATTGATTGATCGCTTGCGAGAGGGGGAACGCTCCGCTCCCCCTGCGCCCATCGCCATCGCCACTGCAATTATTGCTTGAAATCTCTGTGTTTAGAGGGTTTCTATAAGGCTCTCTTAGGCGCAATGCTGCAAACATATAGATATTAGCAATGCCTTGTGTAGATAGGGCGTTGATCGCTTCTTGCAAGGTTGTAGCCATAAGGGTGTTTGAGAGTAGTCCGCTAAATGCCTCATAGCTAATCCCACCTGTAACATTTGTGGGGATAAATAGCACGCCTTGCTCTAGCCGCAAAACAGGGATCGCGTGTCCGCTTGCTCTGCCTTGCGCATCGCGCATATAGACATTGATAATCCACACGCTCCCAACAGGCGCGTTAAAAAACCCTTGCAGAATATTAAGCATTTCAATTTGCGTCCTTGCATACTCTTGCATAGTCCAAAAATACCCCGGAAACATACTTAGAGCAATGGAGCGATACACCTGCGTGGCATACACTGCCGCATCTGCCCAAGACTGGGTGCTAGGCGCATTTGCCATTGTATAGGATTCTAGCTGCTGTGCTAGCAGTGGGTAGCGAGCGCGAAAGGAGGGGAAAGGGTTTGCCCCAGCTTGTGTGTCAAAGAAATAGCCCCCGGATTCTAGCGGTGCTTGAGCGTGGGCGATAAGCTCTGCTACCATTTGATAGCTATGCAGCAAGCACACGCCGCAATCTCCTGCTCGTTGTAGCACACCATCTGTGCTAGTGGCGATCTGCCACAGCCGCCTTCTCCACGCATCATTGAGAGCAAAATGGCTAGGCAGTGGTGGGTTTGTAAGACTAGAGCGCACGCTGCTGCCCGGAGCTGGACAGCTTACTAGCTCCTTGCTAATGTTTGCTTCTACAAATCTCTGCCAATCTTGCATAGCATTATCAAAGTGGAAAAAGGAAGTAGGTGTATTGTAAGTATCTTTAGCGATATAGGCACTTGTAGCAGTATAAGGCGCACCCCAATTCACGCCATATTTGGTTACACGCAAAAAATTGCCAAGATAGTCTTTGAGCATTGCTTGATTATTCTCCCCAAAGGCAAAGATCTCCCATTGTTGTGATTTCTGCCCTTTGGCGCACTCTTTGTATGCCAGCCAGTTCCACTCCTGCTTGCTTGTTTGCGTAGAGGTTAGGCAGAGAAGCTGCAATGATTGTGGGCTAAAAAGCGCGATTTGCTTTGTTTCAGGGTTGTAGATGAAGTCTGTGGGCTCATCTTTGCTAGCGGCATTAGCTAGATAATACATATCAAACCCACTAGGAGTGATAAAGCTCCAGCCTATAAAGGTGCTAAGATTAAGCCCAGCGGGTGTAGCAAGGGTGCTTGCCCACTCCTGCATACTAGAATCTAGCGTGTGTGGAGTCGCGCCCTTTGTAGCTAGGGCTACAACCTTGCCTTTTGTGGCTACTTGTAGGGATTTATCCTGTGTGTAGAATGCGCTATCCCTTAGCACAAATCTCTGCTTTGTGTCATTAAGCACACAGGGCTTTAGCACAATATCCACTTCATTATCCGCCACGCTCATACATAGCCACGCATTGTTGATAAACCACGCCACACGCGCAAAAACATCATAGCGCGCAAGGGGGGTGGCATTTGTGCAAGGCTCTAGGGTGATGGCATTGTGCGATGGAGTGTAGCAGAGCTTCTGCCCTTGCATAGCTACTACAAGTGCTCTGTCTTTAGGCTTATCGGCTAGCTTTTGGGCGGGGGCTTGGCGCGCTAGACTCTCACTAGCACCAATGGAGCAAAGAATTGCTAGTAGCAAGATAAATGGTCGCAGAAGATGTAGGGGCATAATCTCTCCTAGTCGTGTCTTATAAGCAGCAGATGCCTAAGCGATCGCACAAATGGGCATTATACTCTATATGCTACAATGCGCAGCTTCAAACCACCCAAAGGCAGAGTATGAGCAAAAATCTCGCGTGGCTTCTTATCATCATCGGCGGTATTTGTGAGATATTTTGGGTAAGCGGGCTCAAATACGCAGACACGCTAGGCTTGCAGGCTCTAACAGGGCTTGGCATTTGCATTTCCTTTGTGTGTATGCTGCTTGCGATTAAGGCTATTGAAATTAGCGTGGCATATAGTGTGTTTGTCGGCATTGGGGCGGCTGGGATCGTGCTAGCAGAGATTGTGGTCTTTGGCGCGGCGGCTTCTTGGCTAAAGATCACGCTCATTGTGGTGCTGATGTGTGGGGTCATTGGGCTAAAGTTTGCCACAAGCGATAAGGGGGCTTGATGATACACTGGGTAATGCTGCTTGCCGCTGGGCTTATGGAGATCTTTGGCGTGATTGTTATGAAGCGATTTGTCGATGGGCAGAGGCTCTATCTGCTAGCGATTATTGGGTGCTTCGCACTTAGTTTCACTTGCCTATCTGTTGCTATGCAAGAGATCTCTATGGGCGTGGCGTATGCGATATGGACAGGCATAGGCGCGGCTGGGGGCGTGATCGTCGGGGTGGTGTTTTATAAAGAAGATCGCTCGCTTTTGAAGCTTCTATGCGTGTGCGTGATCATCGCTGCAAGCATTGGGCTAAAGGCGATTGGCTAGAATCCACTTTTTACACTAGCGGCGTTTTATCGTCATTGCGAGCCTTGCTTGCAAGGCGTGGTAAAGCAAGGCGAAGCCACAGCTTCTTTAGTAATCCACTTTTTGTGCTTTGTCTTTGTGGATTGCTTTGTTGTGGCTATCGCCACTGCCTCGCAATGACGGAGAAAGGGTATTGTCGCTAGAATCTAAAAGTTTGTCATTGCGAGAAGTCGTAAGACCTCGGCAATCTATAAGCCTACGACACTAGAATCCTGTCTTTCCATATCACATCTTCTATCAAATACCTTAAGCTTGTTTTGCTTGCTCGATAATGGCAAAAAGCTCTTTGATGATTTTTGGGTGGAGAGTCTGCCCTGCGTGATGGGGTAAGACCATTCTATAAATGTGTTTTTGTAGATTCTATGACTGCCCTTTTGCCTATCTATGGCAAACCCTTCTTGCAGTAGCAGTCTCTCTGCTTCTTTGGCACTTAGTCGCGGAAGTTCAGGCATTGGCTAACTCGATGGGAACTATGGCAGTGTGTCTGCTTGCTATATTTGCTCTCTCATCATTAGCTAGGCTCTCTAGGTAGAGCTGCGCAGCTTCTGTGATATTAGCCACAGCTTCTTCGTGGCTTTGCGCGCAAGTTACACAGCCTTTAAACTCTGGGACAAAAGCGAAATACCCATCTGTATCTTTCTCTATAATGGCATTGATTGTCATTGGCTCTTCCTTATCATTTTGTGTTGTTTAGATTCTAGCATTAGTTTTTTATGTTTTGGAATCTATTATTGCTATCTCATCGTTTGTGAGATTGTAGAGTTTATAGACTAAAGAGTCAATTTTAGATTCTAACTTGCTTGTGTCAAGGGTGGAATCTGCTTTGTCATTTTGAGCCTTTGAAAAAGGCGAAATATCTTTTTTAGATTCTGTATTTTTAGATTTTTCGCTATCGCTCAAAATGACAAGTTCAGTTTCTGTATTTTTAGATACTTCGGCTAACGCCTCAGTATGACAAGCTTTAATTTCTAGGATTTTATCTACACATTTTATAATCTCATCGCACAAGGGCTGATTAGATTCTGTGATTTGTGGGATAGGGAGATTTTCTATATATATTTTTGCCCCATATATACCATCTCCTAGAGTAGCAGAATTATTTTTAATCCAATTTTTTGAAATGCTTGAATTGAGAGTTGCTAATAAATATTTTGTTGTTATTTGACAATTGCTTGTAATCATAAACATAGAATCCAATATTGTATAATTGGAATTATCATAACTAAAACAAAGTTCGCTTGAAATTCGATTCCACACAATCTTTTCTTTTTCAAACTCTTGGTAATACGCAATATTATCTTGCGTTTCAAACCATTTGTTTGAAGTCTTTTTTCTGCACCCTTTTTCTCCGCTTTGGTCTATGCGTGGGCGGTAAGATTCTAAATAATTTCTTAGTGCTGGATAGTCATCAATGTTTAATTTTAAAGCTGGGAAAGTGCCTATTATCCACAATCCTGCCCACTCATAGCTATACCGCTTAATATCCCTGCCACGCAAAATGGGCTTTATAAGCTCACTTGTCCTTTGCCTTTCATTTTCACTCACACAATTCCTTAAAATCTCATCTCTTTTATTAGAATCTATAATAAAGGCTTCGTTATAGCCTGTTTTGATTCCATAATTTATAGAAATATCCCACTCTTTTAGCGGTGTGCCGATGGCTTCAATCTTAGCTTTAAGGGCGGCGTTGGTGCTGTCTTGGAAAATAAAGCTTTCTTGAGTTAAGCTAGATTGCAAAAGGCTTTGTGGTGTGATGTATTCTTGTAGTGGGGCATTGGCTTTAGTATCGTAGTCTTTGGGGTGTGCGAAGTCAAATGTATGTGTAGAATCTGGCGTTGTTTTGATAAAGCTTAGGATACTTGTATCCACAGAGGCGGAGTCAAAGACTTTTATACCATTTAATTCTATGTAGTAAAGCAGGGCGGTGGCTTCAAGCAAAAACTCTCTTAAAGGCTCGCCATATCCTGCTCGGCAGTATTTGTTGCTTGTGATAAAGCTTAAGATTCCATTGTGTTTTAGAATCTTGTGTCCTTGCTCGTAGAAGTAGGTGTAAATATCGCTTGTGCCTTTGTAGATTCTAAAGGCTTTTTGAAGTTGTGGCTTTAGGTGCTTTATCTCTTCTTGGCGGATATAAGGTGGATTGCCGATGACTAAATCAAAGCCTAGAAAGTCGCCATTAGAATCTAGCACTTCAGGGAATGCAAACCGCCATTCAAATGCGTTTTTGTAGCCTTCACCACTTGTTGTAGAATCTAGCTTTTTACGCAGGGCGACTATTTTGCCATAGGAAATGTAGGCTTCATCTTCTTGCTCTTTATTAAGCTGTGGATTACCAAATATATTGTGTGCGTAGGATAAGCCATCTAATAAGCTTTCATTATCTAAAAGCGAAATGCCATAATTTGTGATATGTATCTCAATAGCTTTTTCTAGCTCTTTTTTGGTTTTTGGGTCTTTGAGTGTGAGTGTGAAAGTTTGCTTGATAGATTCAATTTGTGCTTCAATCTCTTGCTTTGAAATGTTTAATATATTTTGGTCGGCGTTTTTGTAGTCAAAGACAAGCTTTTTGTATCTTTCTATTTGATGTGTAATATTTGGAATATGTTTGAGTGAATCTTTTAAATCAAAGCGGCTTACAAGCGAATTCCCACATTTAATATTTATATCAATATTTGGCAGGGTTTCTAAATCGCCTGTATTTTTACCATTAGAATCAAAGATATAAAAGCTGTATTTAAGCAGCTCTATCCATAGTCTTAGCTTGGTGATTTCACAAGAGTTTGGGTTTATATCCACGCCAAAAAGGCAGGATTCTATCAAAATGCGTTTGTTGTGAAATAGGGCTTTTTGGATTATGTGAGATTCTAAATTTTGGTGGGCTGGGGTTTGATAAGTATGCAGGGTGTTATTAGAATCTTGTATTAAAATCTCATCATTTTCTAGGCGTAATCTTATGTCTTTTAATCGCTTATAGTCTCGCTCTCCATTATCATCAATGTGAATCTCGCAGAGAATCTTAAGGCGGAATTTTAGCTCTATCATAGCATTGAGCATAGATACAAGGAAGTGTCCGCTACCAACGGCTGGATCGCAAACCTTTATAGAATCAAAAATGGCATTTGCCTCTTTATAGCCATCTTTTGAATCTGTGAGTTTGTCTAGCTTTTGTGCTAAAGATTCTAAGCTATCGCATTCCCACGATTTTCTTTCATTAAACTTATCTATAACGACTTTTTCTAGCGACTCTTTACACATATAGCTTGTGATAAAGCTAGGTGTGTAGAAACTGCCCTCTTTGTAGCCATTTAGCTTTTCAAAGACTAGTCCTAACACAGCGGCATTTATCAGCTTGTCGTGGTTTGTTTTGGTGTGGTTTATAATGTCCTTTGGCGTGGTGGTGAAGTCATAGGCGTGTAAGAATTTAAAGAGATATTCTAAAAGGGGCAGGGACTGCGTGTCTTTATAATCTTTGTCTTTTTTAAGGATTGAGTGCTTGAAAATGGCGAGATGATTAGAATCTAGTTTGCTTATTTCGTTATTTTGCTTTTCTAATTCTGTTTTGTCAAAAAGGCTTGAGTTAAGATAAGGGATAGAATCTTTTAGCTTTAAGTCGGTTTTTCGCTTCTCTTTTTTAAGGGCTAATATGTCAAAAAAGAGTGTGTTTAAGTCTGTGAAGTTTTGCAATGTGTCAATGTCTAAAAAGGGCTTTGTAATATGCTTGAAACTTAAAAGCATAGATTCTAAAAGTCGCAGGAATAATATGCGGTTATTCCAAGTGGTAAGCAGGGAAAAGATTGTCTCAAAGTCATCTTGTGGGGAGAGCTGGAAAGCTTTGGTGATAGAATCTAAAAGCGTGTTTTTTATATCATTTGCTTGTATTAAAACTTTAGAATTTTGACTTATCTCTTTTAAGCCTAGAATATAGAGTAATTCATCATAGAAGCTTTGATTGAGTGTGTTGGCGTCAATGCAATTTTTTTGTTTGAGTAGCACTTGTGGGCTTAGGGCTTGATATAGCAGGGGCAGGGGTGTAGTCTGTATATGAAAATGGGTGAATTTTAGTGTGGAGTTAAGGGAGGGCAAATAGTCTTTAAGTGTGGCGTAAAACTTGCTTGTGCTTGTGTCTGTGCCTTGATTCTTATCGCAGTTATCAAAGGCTTTTAGGATTGTTTTATCTTTAGTAAATGTGAGATACTCTCTAGCGTCTATGAGATAGAAATCTCGTGTATTTGTTAGGATAATGTGCTTTATGTCGTTGTTGTTATGGGTTTTATACTCGCGTAAAAAGTAGAGAATGGATTCATAAAAGGCTTTGGATTCTAGATTGTGTAGTGTGGGTAGTGTTCCCCCCCCCCCCCGCTAGAAACAAACTCTGCTTTATTGCTTGGTTTTTTTACTTCAAAAAGCACTTTTGCAATCCCATCTTCATAAATGCTTAAATCAATGAGATTTTTTGTATTGCGCTCATAGTTAAAGCTATCTTTCAAAAAATCCATAAAGATGATTTTTAAATGCTCTTCGCTCTCTTTATTTTTCTCCGCCTTATCCAGAGCGTTTAAAAGATTATCCTTATGTGTGTCAAAAGATTCTAGCTCTTTTATGCTTGGGCTGTGGGCATTTGATAAGAAGTCTTCTAAAGGGATAGGTGTATAGGTCATTGTGGCTCCAGGGTTATGGGTTTGCTTGTGGGGATAGGCATTATAAGTGCTAGGTCTTTAAGCGCGCTTAAAGACAGCAAGTAGCACTACAATCACGCTAGATTCTAGCTATAGGGTATTAAACAAATCTGTAGAGAGATACCGCTCGGCAGTGTCATTGAGCATTGTTAGCACCTTTTTACTTGGATTTTCTTTGGCGATCCTTTGGGCGATGGCGACATTTGCCCCGCTTGATATACCCACCATCACACCGACTCTAGCGAGCTGCTGGGCACAAGCGATAGCTTGCTCATTTTCCACACACACGATAGAATCTATCACGCTAGTGTTTAGGATTTTGGGGATAAAGTTTGCCCCTATGCCTTGGATCTTGTGTCCAGCGGCGCACCCTTGGCTAAGTAGTGGCGAGGCAGCAGGCTCGACACCAATGACTTGCAAGCCAGAAATCTTCTCTTTTAGCACCTCGCCCACACCGCTGATCGTCCCGCCTGTGCCAAAGCCTGCGACAAAGTAGCCAAGATCCCCGCTAAAGCTCTCATAAATCTCCAACGCCGTGGTGCGCTTGTGCGCTTCTTTGTTGGCTAGATTTTCAAACTGGCTTGGCATAAAAGAGTCAGGGATACTCTCTAGCAGCTTGCTAGCTTCATCAAGCGCGCCTTTCATACCCTGTGCAGCTGGGGTTAGCACAAGCTTCGCGCCAAAGAGTGTCATCATCTTGCGCCGCTCTATGCTCATAGATTCTGGCATTGTGATAATGATCTTTAGCCCAAGGCTAGCGCAAATCATCGCAAGAGATATGCCCATATTGCCGCTGGTGCATTCTACTATGGTGGTGTCTTTTGTGATTTGCTTGCGATCAAGCGCATCTTGTATCATCGCAAAAGCAGCGCGATCTTTAACAGAGTGGCTTGGGTTGAGAAACTCGCACTTGCCATAGAGATTGGGAGCAAATTGATGGAGATGGAGAATAGGCGTGCGACCGATTAGATCCGTGATATTATGAGCGATCATAAGAGTCCTTTGTGGTGAAATGAGTCAAGCTACCAAGATTTGTGGCACATTGTCAAGCAAGCGCTAGAATCTAGCGCGCCCCTTGAGCCCACTTGTTACCAAAGTGCCTGCGCCAATAGGCGTGCGAGCTAGAATCTAGCTTGCTTAAAACTTCTTCGCATTAACATCATCAAGGATTTTAGCTGCAACGCTATCAAGCGCGGTGCTTATATCGCGAGAGTGGTTAGCGATTTGCACATTTTGCTGGGTTATGTCTTCAAGCTGGGAAATGGTGTCATTGATCTGGCTTACACCTTCAGTCTGCTCCTTGATAGATTCTGCCATTTCGTTGATGCTTTGCACCAAGAGATTTGTATTTGCCTCAATCTCACCTAAGCTTTTTTGTGTGCGCTCTGCAAGCTTGCGCACTTCATCTGCCACGACTGCAAAGCCTCGCCCGTGCTCGCCAGCGCGCGCAGCTTCAATAGCGGCATTAAGGGCTAGCAGGTTTGTTTGATCTGCGATGTCTCTAATAATGCCAATGACATTTTTAATATCTTCACTTTGAGCGATGACTTCGTTTGTATGCTCGCTGACACTTTGCATAGATTGGGCGATTTCTTCTGTGAGTGATGCGGTTTGCTGGAGTGAAGAGCTTTGGGTGTTGGCACTTTGGGTAAGCTCATATACAGAAGATTCTAGCTCCTTGGACTTTGCTTCAAGCTCTCTAGCGTGATCGCGCGAGATAGCAAGCATACTTGCCATAGAGTCCCCAAGGTTATTGATAGCTACTTCAAGCCCTCTTGGGTTTTCTACCCTATCAGTGAAGTCGTTGTTTTTATACGCGTCAAAAACACGCGCCGAGTTGCTAAGGTCATCTCCCACGAGATTTAATAGCGTGCGCGACATTTGGTTGATCGCATCTTTTAGCTCATTGATTTGCGGATTTAGGCTTGTGTTTTCAATAATTGTGCCAAAGTGTCCGTTTTTCGCTTCTTCTACGACACCTAGCACATCGCGCACGAGATTGGAGTCTTTTTTAAGCCCTTCTTGCGTGCGCTTGACATTATCATCAATCGCCTGTGCCATACGCCCAATTTCATCTTTAGAATCTAGGGGGATAGAGTCCATCTGCTTGCTCTCGTGATTAAGGTAGGCAAAAAAGGCAAAGACATTATGCTGCAAGCTTAGAATCCCGCGCAAATGCGTGCTATAAAACAGCCACATCAATGGGAAAAAGATCAGCAAAAATGCCACCATAGAAATAGCGATATTGTTATAGATTGTTTGAGAAATATTCCCTAGAATCCCTTGCGAAGTGGCGTGGGTGTAAATATCTAGCGTATCAATATACACCCCTGTTGAAATCCAAATATCCTTCGTATTTGGGATAAGCTTGGCATAGGCGACTTTCTGCGCATCGACAAACCCGCCCTGCGGCAAAGGCTTAGAGAAAATGTAATACACAAATTTACCCTTTTGACTCGTGTCTTTAGAGATCTCAAAAAGCTCTCGTATGTAATACACACCATTAGGGTCCTTAGCGTCCCAATACGACACGCCAATCATATCTTTGCGATTAGGGTGGGCGACATTTATGCCCTTTTGAAAGGCGAAGTAGTAGCCAGACTTGTCGTCTTCAAAGTTGAATTTATCAATGGCTTTTGCGATGATGGCGATTTGATCCTTTTCATCAAGTCCTTTTACAAGCTCACCTAGCGAGCTTGCCATAGAGTCTGTGCCGAGCTTGATTTTTGCCTTAATCTCTTGCTCTAGCATTGCGATAATTTGCTCTTGCGTATGCTTGGAGAACTTTGCCTCTCCTAAGATCGTTAGCACCAAAAATATGACAAATGCCACACCAAAGCCGACAATCAAGGTGAAAAACTTTGATTTAAGTGAAAGGTTTTTATAAAACTTCATAGCCATTCCTTCAAGCAGGGTAGTAAATAGCACTGCAAAAAAAGGTAGCATAAAATCCAAGCAAATCAAGCAAAATCTACCCCCAGCCTTAGGCTATGTGTAAATAGTAAGCAAAGAGCAAGGGTTAGGAGCGTTTGAGATAGATTCTAGTGCTTTAGCACATTTGCGCTATAATCCCAGCTACCACCACTTCAAGGAGTAGCAATGCCAAGAGATGCCAACGGAAGCCCGCTAGATTCTGGCGATAGCGTAACTATCACTAAAGACCTTAAAGTAAAAGGTGTTTCAAGCACGATAAAGCGCGGCACTATGGTTAAAAATATCCGCTTAAATGGTAATGATGATGAGATAGAAGCCAAGCTCCCAAAGCTTGGCACCATTGTGATAAAGACCTGCTTTGTCAAAAAGGCATAGCATAAATGGCAAAAAAGTCCTACCTCATTGATACTTCTATCATACTTGATGACCCAGAAAACATCATCTATCTCTACGACAATGCCAAAAACACCCTATGTATAAGCGATGTCGTGCTAGAAGAGCTTGATAAGAAGAAAACCTCACACGAAGTAGGCTTTTTAGCGCGAGAGTTTTTCCGCAATATTGGGGACTTTGATAAGCGCGCCACAAGCAGTGCTAAAGCAAGCAAGCAAGAGCTGCCATTCCCCCCAAAAGAGCAGGACTTTTTATACATAGCCTACTATGAGAGCAAGCAAGGTGCGATCCCCATTACAATCATCTACCGCGCAAGCTACAAAACCAAGCACCTAGAATATGGGCTAAATGACGCAAGGATCGCAGAAATCGCCAAAGACTATGGGCTCACTCTACTCACCAATGATATAGCACTAAAAATCCGCACTAAAGCAAGCGGGCTCAATGCCCAATCTCTCTTCCGCGATCGCGTGGAAAACCCCAGTGAAATCAACTTCTGGCATAGCTTCTTGCTCCATAAAGACGCGCCTTTAGCCCAGCTTGAGAAAACAAAGGCATTTAAAACACTAAAAGAGTGGAGTCTAATCCATATCGATGAGCAAGATAATACCGATAGCTCGCTCTATCTCACGGGGAAAAAACGCTTTGGCATAAAGCTACAAGGTCGCTTTGAAGAATGGGACTTAGATACAATGATAGATGAAGCTGCCCCCTATGTAACGCCCATAAATTTAGATCAAAAAATGCTCTTTTGCCTACTCACCCACCCGCATAATGTCGCCACCATAGCCACAGGCTCAACAGGCTCTGGGAAAACACTTATCGCACTTCAAGCAGGACTAGAGCTACTGAAGCAAGAAGTAGTTGATGGCATTATCTACCTGCGCAACACCATCACCGCTAATGACAAAGAAGCCGAGCTTGGATTCCGCAAGGGTGATGAAGACCAAAAGCTAGGCTACTTTATGTATCCGCTCTATAGCGCGATCAACTTCATCATCGACTCCTTGCGCTCTAGCTCGCTAAAGAGCTACCTTGAATACCGCGGCAATGTCAATACAATCCACAAAGAAGATGCCACGGAATATTTTTTAAAAAAGCACAATATCCAAGTCGTTGATATTGCGCACGCTAGGGGGATCACTATCCGCAAGAAGTTTGTGATATTTGATGAAGTGCAAAATGCCTCAAACGCCACGATCAAGCTCATTGGCACAAGGCTTGGAGATGATAGCAGGATCGTGTTTCTAGGCGATTGGGCGCAGATTGACCACCCATATCTAAGCAAGTTTCGCAACGGCGCCGTAAGCCTACTGCAAAAAGCCCTAGCCACAGACATCATCGCTGGAATCCAGCTGCGCCAGACGATCCGCAGCTCCATAGCGCAGTGGTTTGGCGAGAGCTTTTAGGCAGGGCGCGTGCAAACCTACTACATTTTTGCTAAAATCACGCACAAACTCCCTTTCTAAGGCTAGCAATGATAGATATTAAACTTTTACTCCAAGATTTTGACTCTGTGGCTGCTGCCCTAGCAAAAAGGCAAGTAGATTCTAGCACCTTGCAAGAGTTAAGCACGCTAGCCAGCAAGCTAAAGCTTGCCAAGCAGTCCCTAGAATCACTCCAAGAGCTACAAAACAAAAACTCCAAGCTCTTTGGCGCACAAAGGGCACAAGGGGTAGAATCTAGCGCGCTAGAGACACTGCGCAAGGAGCTAGAATCTAACAAGCAAGCCATTGCCCAAGCCCAAGAAGTCGTGCGAGCCTTGCAAGAAGAGCTAGAATCTAGCCTTGCCACTATCCCCAATCTCCCAGACTCCCACACGCCAAGTGGCAAAGATGAGAGCGAGAATGTCGAGCTAGAGCGCATTCTAACTCCTAGAGAGTTTGACTTCACTCCTAAAGAGCATTTTGAGCTAGCAGAGCAAAATGGCTGGATCGACTTTGCCGCTGGGGTAAAGCTGGCTAAAAGTCGCTTCTCAGTCCTGCGCAAGGAAGGCGCGCTACTCTCTCGCGCACTTATAAACTTTATGATCGATAGCAATCGCAAGGCGGGCTTTGAGCTTGTTAGCACGCCAGTGATTGTTAATAGCGCAATGCTCTTTGGCACAGGACAGCTGCCAAAATTTGAAGAGGATATGTTTAAGCTAGCAAGCTTTGAAGAGCCAGATTCTAGCGCGGTAGAATCTAAAGGCATAAAGAAAAAGGGGCATAGTCTCTACCTCATCTCCACTGCGGAAATCACGCTTACAAATCTCTATAATGACTGCATTATTAGTGCTAATGATCTGCCTATTTGCCTAACTGCGCAAACGCCCTGCTTCCGCAAAGAAGCCGGCAGTGCTGGGCGCGATACAAGGGGCATTATCCGTGAGCATCAATTTGACAAAGTCGAGCTAGTGGCGATCACGCACCCAAGCCAAAGTGATACAATGCAAGAGAAAATGCTCCGCACCGCTAGCAAAATCTTAAGCGATCTAGGGCTGCCCCACCGCTTTGTGCGCTTGTGTAGCGGGGATTTAGGCTTTAGCGCGAGTAATACCATTGATATAGAAGTGTGGCTGCCCGGGCAGGGCTGCTACCGCGAGATAAGCTCTGTTAGCAACACGCGCGATTTCCAAGCAAGGCGAGCCAAAATCCGCTACAAAGAAAATGGCAAAAACCACTTCGCCCACACACTTAATGGCTCATCTCTAGCCGTGGGGCGCACGCTTGTAGCCATTATGGAAAACCACCAGCAAAAAGATGGCACAATCGCTATCCCCAAAGTCCTAGAATCCTACTTATAAGATTAGAGCTATGGCAGATGTAAATAGTATCCAAGAAGAGCAAGAGCAGACCCAAGCCACCGAGTCTAAAGGGCTTAGTGAAAAGCTGCAGAAGATTCTAGCTCCTATGCAAGGGCTATTTGCTAGCCTTAGCCCCCAGATCCAAAAGCTTAAGCAGAACAAAATCGCCTTTTATAGCGTGCTAGGAGGGGGAGCAGTGCTAGTTTTGCTGCTGCTTTTGCTGCTGATTCTAGCACTTATGCCAAGCAAAAAGACAAAAAAGCCCGAGCAAGAAGCGACACAAGAAAGTGTAGTCAATGAAATCTCCCAAGAAGAAGTGCAAAAGCTCATCAGCACGCCACTTCCTGCCCCTGATGAAGATGCCCCAGATTCTAGCGTGGATAATCTTATCATTAAAGGCAATGTGCTCTATGATCAAGGCTACCGCCAAGAAGCGTATGAAGTCTTCCGCAAGATCGCTGACTTTTCCCAATCAATCGCTAGCTACAACCTAGGCACAATGGAGCTAAAATCCCAGCTCTATCAAGATGCCATCGCAGCTTATAGCGACTCGATCCAAACGGGGCAAAATGTCTCTGCAAGCGCGATCAATGCGGCAGTGGCTGCATTGAAGCTAGATCGATTTGATTTATATGGGCACTATGTCAAAGTCGCTAATGACAACCTAAGCGAGATTATCAACGAGCCATTTTACAGCTATGCCTACGCTCTTGTCTCCTACTATGAAGACAAGTATTTTGAAGCCCTAAGCCCCTTACTTAACCCAAACTCCCTAGACTTTAGTGCGCAAAACAACCGCCTAGCCGCCCATATTTTCACTATCTTTGGTGATGATACAAATGCCCTAGAGCACCTACAAGCTGCCGCAGACCCAGAAGACAACAAATCTATCGGGCTACTTTATGCACGCAAGGGCGAATACACTCCAGCAAGAAATCATCTAGTCAAGTTCCTGCAACAACACCCAAATGATGTAGAAGCCCTTATGGCACTGCAAATTATTGAGCTAAAGCTTGGCAACTATGCAGCAGCAGCAGCAAGCTTAGATTCTATCGCTTCAAGCAAGAAAATCCACGAGCAGGCAAAGACCACCTACCCCATTAAAGTCACCATCAATCCAGAGCTCTTTGATGTGGGCATCGCGCAAAAGACCTTTTGGGAGCGCGACTTTGAGAATAAGGACAAAATCGGCTACAAAATGCTCTTTTACTTCGCACCATATCGAGTGTTTGATGCAAAGCGTGCATTAGAAGAAATCACACAAGCAAGCAACTTCGCCCAGCTCAATATCACAGAGGGGAAAAATATCCTTCTACGCTCTGCCACGACCTCTAAAATCGACAAAGAAATTATCCGCACGCTTGTCGCACTTGAGAGTAAGGATCTGCGGCAGGCGTTGGTATTTCTCAAAAATGTTACAAAAACAAACCCAAACCACGCGATTTTATACTACAACCTAGGGCTAGTCTATGCACAGCTTGGGCAGTATGATGATGCCTATGCGCATTTTATCCGCTCATATTATCTTGATCAAAGCGACTATCTCTCTGGAATCTTTGCAGTGCTCACAGGGCGATTTAGCCACAAAGATACCGAGCGCGTGGTATTTGATATGGTGCAGTCTTTCCAAAACCACGAAATCCAAGACCACACCCAAGACCCAGCCAAGCACACATTTGTAGAAAACTTCCTAAACTACCTAAATGACAACCAAATCCAAGAAAGCGACTGGATCGCACAAGCCAAGGTCAAAGAGCCTATTTACTACGCACTAGAGTTTGTCTATGCGCTTAAAAACAAAGACAAGCAAGGTATGCTAGATAACATCAACGCACTTAAGGCTATTTTTCCAAATGATGTGGTCGTAAATATTTTAGCCGTGCTTACTAAGAGCTTTGGCGAGAGCTTGCAAGATATTAGTATCAATATGTATAACTTATTTAACTCCAATACCCTAGATCTACGCCCGCTGTATTATGGCGGGGCTTTGCCTAGGGAGCTCTATGTCTATACGGGCTTTATCACAGGCTCTTTGCAAAATCAAGCACGCATTATGCAAAACCACCTAACCGCTAAAGATGACGACCCGCGCGGCACTTTGCAGACACTTGGAGCAATTAGTATCTACCAAAAAGACTTCCAAAAAGCCTATACGATTTTTAATATGCTTGTTGATGAGCTCAAAGAAGACGACAGCCACACGCGCTTTCTCACAGCAGTTTCTGCCGTGGGTGCTGGGAACTATGCTGATGCGACCTTACTTTTACAACTTGCTAAAATGGAGACCCCCACCGCCTATGAAGCGCGCTACGCACTAGGGCTACTCTATCAAGCCGCTCAAAACTACAAAGCCGCTGCCACAAACTACAACTTCGTGTCTTTAGCGGATTTTCGCTCTGAGTTTTTTGACTTCCAAATCGATACGCAAAAGATCTACTCCTACGAGCTAGAATCTAACGCCACCACGCTTACAAAGTAGCTTATGGACGCCCTACTCTCTACACTAAATCCTGCCCAAGCAGAAGCTGCCAAGCACATTGATGGGGCATTGCTTATCCTAGCGGGTGCTGGCAGCGGGAAGACAAAGACAATTACCACGCGCCTAGCCTATCTCATCAAAGTCGTAGGTATCCCCCCGCAATCCACCCTAACGCTCACTTTCACCAACAAAGCCGCGAGTGAAATGCGCCTTAGGGCGTTGCAGCTCTTAGGCGAGCGGATTTCACACCCGCCCTTGCTTTGCACATTTCACCGCTTTGGGCTACTCTTTTTGCGCGAGCATATCCACCAGCTAGGGCGCAAGCACGACTTTATTTTGCTTGATAGTGATGACCAAAAGCGTGTGGTGAAAAAACTGGATTCTAGCTTCGCGCATTTTACCCCAGCGCAGATTCTAGGCTATATCTCTGCGTGTAAAAATAAGCTAATCACCCCAAGCCAAGCGCAACAACAAGCAAAAAGCCCAAACTACCGCGATCTAAGCAAAGCCTACCAACGCTACCAAGCATTTTTAGAAGACAACAATATGCTTGACTTTGATGATTTGCTGCTAAAAAGCTATGAGATTCTAGCGAGCAATGCCGAGATTGCCACAATGATGAGCGAGCGATACCAATACATTATGGTCGATGAATACCAAGATACCAACTTCCTACAAGTCTCCTTGCTCCAAAAGCTCTGCACCACGCACAATAATCTCTGTGTCGTGGGCGATGATGATCAAAGCATTTATAGCTGGAGGGGGGCGGATATTTCCCATATCCTAAGCTTTGCAAAAACTTTCAACGCCCAAACCATCACCCTAGCGCAAAACTACCGCTCCAAAGAGCCGATTTTACGCGCGGCAAACGCCCTTATCGCGCATAATACCTCTAGGCTTGGCAAGGAGCTAGATAGCACTAGGGGAGATGGTGAGGAGATTATGCTCCTTAGCAGTGCTGATGAAGTAGCAGAGGCAAACACCATCGCTAGCCACATTACCACGCTTTTAGCACAGGGCATCGCCCCTACGCAAATCGCCATACTCTTCCGCTTAAACGCGCTTTCTCGCAGCATTGAAGAGGGCTTAAACCGCGCCAAAATCCCCTACAAACTTATCGGCGCGACACGATTTTATGAAAGAGCGGAGATCAAAGATGTGCTGGCATATTTCCGCGTGGTGCTAAATCTCAATGATAATTTCTCTCTCTCACGAATCATCAATGTCCCCAAACGCTCCCTTGGCAAAATCGCGCAAGAAAAGATCTTTGCCACCGCAAATGCAAAGGGGCTTAGTGTCTATGAAGCCTATAAACAAGGGCTACTAGAATCCACTTTATCACCCACGCAAAATAAGCAGCTAAAAATGCTCTTTGACTCCCTAGAACTCCTGCAAGCAAAGCTCCAAGAAAGCGCGCTAGGCTTTTTAGACGCTTTTGATGAGAGCTTCGCGCTGCGCGTGGAGAGAAGCCTTGATGATATTGATAGGCGTGCGAATATTGAGGAGTTTTATGGCTATTTCCGCGACTTTTTTATGCAAAACCCACACTACTCCCTAGAGGATTTGCTCTATGAGCTAAGTCTAAGCTCTAGCAGCGATGTTGAAGTGGGCGAGAGTGTGAGCTGTATGAGCGTGCATAGCTCTAAGGGGCTGGAGTTTGACTATGTGTTTATCGTGGGCTGTGAAGAAGGCTTTTTCCCCCTGCTGCGTGAAGAGGGCGATTTACAAGAAGAGCGGCGGCTAGGCTATGTAGCCTTCACCCGCGCTAGGGAGAGACTCTTTGTCTCACACGCGCATTCACGCTTCTACAAGGGTAAGCGAGAGACCCTAGCCCCATCGCGCTTTCTCAAAGAAGCCAAGCTTACCCCAGAAGCAGATATATATAGCAAGCCTAGCATAAGCCAAGAAGGGCTAGAATCTAGCCAAGATTTTAGCAAGGGCTGTGCGATTAAGCACAAAATCTTTGGGCTAGGCGTTGTGCAAGAAGTGCGCAAACAAGGTGGGCAGGTGTATTTGCGCATTAACTTTGGTGGGAATGTCCGCTTGATTTTAGCAGAGTTTGTGCAAAGGGTGTGAGATGAGATATATCGCCTTTTTGCTGCTTTTTTGCGCCACACTTTTAGCACAAGAATCACTCAAGCACCATATCGCCCAAGCCTACACCACCGCCTATAAAGACTACGACATACACATCACACAAATTAGCCTGCAAGCTCCGCAATCGCTACAAGGGCACAATCTCTCCTGCCAAGCTCCAAATATCTGCACACTCTCACCAAATGCACTTGCAAAATCTAGCGGCACACTTATTGCCAAAATCCACAATGGCGCAAGTGTGGTGTCTGTGCCCATCTCGTATAGTATTGATGCGGAGCTAAGTGTCATCAAAGCCACAGCACTCATTAGCACAAATGCGGACATAACAAGCCAAAACACCGCCACACAGCGCAGCAAGCTAGCACTGCTTAGAAACACCAAGCTTTTGCCACAAAGCGCGCTGGGCAAGGTCTCTGCAAGATCACTTATCGGCTCTGGGAGCATTATCACGCTAGATAAGGTCAAAGAGCGCATTCTCGTGCGCAAGGGCGAGATGATCACAGCAATTATAAAAAGCCAGAATCTATCTCTACAAACCCAAGTGCAAGCCTTGCAAAATGGCACACAAGGGCAGATTATCAAAGTCCTAAACCAAAGCACGCAAAAGATCTTGCGCGCACAAATTATTGATGAAAATACCGCAGAGATTCTCTAAGCACTTTAGCCTAGATTCTACCTCCTTGCCTAACACTGCCTAGCTAGAATCTATTTGGATTCTAGCTAGTGGGCGCGCTTAGCTACTTAAGATCTGCCCAGCTATCACCGAGTGAAATACTAGATTCTAGTGGGATAGCTAGGGGGTAGATATTATCCATAATATGGGCAATTTCTTTGGCGGATTCTAGGGCGTTTTGTTTAGGTAGCTCAAAGATTAGCTCATCATGCACTTGTAAAAGCATAGCAATATTTGAGCCTTGGATATGGGCGTGGATTTTTAGCATAGCCATTTTGATAAGATCAGCCGCGCTACCTTGGAAAATCGTATTAACCCCCTCTCGCAAGTAATTAGCGCGCATAAACTCCGTGGCATTACTAAAGTCAAAATACCTTCTATGCCCCAGCAGTGTCTGCGCATAGCCATTGTGCAAAATCTCTTGCTCTTTAGATTTTAGAAATGTCTTTACTGAAGGGAAAAAGTCAAAATAGCTTTGGATATAGGACTTTGCTTCGCTAAAGCTTATGCCTAGTGTTTGGGCAAGCTTGCGTGCGCCCATACCATAGATGAGACCAAAGTTTATGCTTTTAGCAATATGCCGCTTCTCTTGCGCTTGTTTTGGTGAAAACAAAATGCTTGCCGTTTGTAAGTGAATATCTAAGTGATTGCAAAACGCCTCGACCAACGCAGAATCCTGTGAAAAATGCGCAAGCAATCGCAGCTCAATTTGTGAATAGTCGATTGAAAGCAGCGTATAATCCTCACTCTTAGCGCGGAATCCCGCGCGGATCAGCCTGCCTTGCTCGCTACGCACGGGGATATTTTGGAGATTTGGATTCTTAGAGCTTAGGCGACCAGTGGCAGTGCCGCTTTGCAAAAATGAAGTATAGATTCTACCTTCATCATTATGCTTCAATAGCGGCTCTACATAGGTGTTTTTGAGCTTGCTTGCTTCTCGGTATTCTAAGATTTTGGGGATTACAGGGTGGGCATCTAGCAAGGCTTGCAGGGTCTTCTCATCAGTGCTGTATCCGCCCTTGATCTGCCGCTGTGCCTTTAGCCCAAGCTTGTCAAAGAGCATAGTGCCTAGCTGCTTTGGGGAGTTTAGGTTAAAGACATCATTGCAAAGGGTGAAAATCTCTTGCTCCAATGCCAAAAGATCCTTGCTAAAGCGTGTGGAGAGTGCTTGGAAATATTTGGTATCAATGCTAATGCCATTACCCTCCATTGCCACAAGCACTTGGATAAAGGGAAACTCCAAACTTTGAGCAAGGGAAAATAGCTGCTGCAAGCCTTTAGATTCTAGGGTGGAAGAGATTATGTGAAAAAGTGCAAAAGTCGCAGCGGCATCTTCTGCGGCATACTCTGTGGCAGACTCTATCAGCACTTCAGCGAAGTTCTGCTTACTGCCAAGCACCTCGCTAAAAGGGAGCATTGTGTAGCTAAACCACTTGCGCATTTGCTCATCTAAGCCCACCTTGCTCGCACTATCATAGAGCCACGCCAAAATCATAGAATCATAAATTTCACGCTTTGGCTCTATGCCTAGCCTTTTGGCGATCTGCAAGTCGTATTTGAGATTATGCCCGATGAGTGGATAGGAGAAAAGTAGCTCTAATGCCGCTTTTGTATCCGCCAAGGAGAGCTGACTTGGTGCGCCTAGGTAGGTGTGCGCCACGGGGACATAGTAGGCATTTTTACCATCAAAGCAAAAGCTAAATCCCACAAGCTCCGCCTTTCTTGTATCAAGCCCAGTGCTCTCACAATCATAGGCGATTTTCGTATCTTTAGGCAGGGGGGCAAGCAGGGCTCGTATCTGCTCCAAACTCCATAAAGTGTGTGCTTTGTAGGTAAAATTTGTAGAAGTAGATTCTAGGGCTTTGGGCTTTAATACTGCTTCGTGTTTGACATTCATAGGCTCGCCTGAGAGTCGCTGGACGATTTTGGTAAATTCATAGCGGCTTAGCTCATCAATGATTAAATGCAAGGGGTTTTTCTCTGGCATAGCAAGTGCTTGGAAATCCACATCTAAAGGCAGGTCTTTTACAAGCGTTACAAGCTTTCTGCTAAGAAGCGCGCTCTCTTTTTGCTCTCTTATAACTTGAGCTAGACGCTTGCTAATGACTTCTTCTAGCTCATTTTCTCTTGCATACATCGCATCAAGTGAGCCAAAATGCTCCAAAAGCTTGCAAGCAGTCTTAGCACCTATGCCCTTAACACCCGGGACATTATCGCTTGTATCCCCTACTAAGCTTTGATAGTCGATAAACAAATGCGGCAGCACGCCAAACTTCTGCTGACACTGCTCCTGCCTAATCTCTACTTGCCGCACAGGATCGAGCAAAAACACATCATCATCAATAAGCTGATAAAGATCTTTATCGTGGCTGATGATTTGGGTTTGTATGCCTTTGGTCTTGGCTAAGTGCGCTAAAGAAGCGATCACATCATCTGCTTCATAGCCCTCTTTTGCAATTTTGACAAGCTGCATTTTCTCAATCCACTCAATGGCGACAGGAAGCTGCAGCAATAGCTCTTGCGGGGTTTCTTGGCGGTTTGCCTTGTAGTCTTTGTAAATAGCTTTTCGTATATTTTGCCCCCCGCCTTCTAGGGCAAAGATAATGTAGTCGTGTGGATTACTTTTATACAGCTTCATAATGAGATTGGCAAAGCCTGTGAGCAGCCCTGTGGGGAAGCCTTGAGAGTTTTGCAAAGGTGGAAGCGCGTAAAAACTACGGAAAAAAAACCCAAATGTATCAATAATGATAAGCTTTTGCATAAAAGTCCTTTGACACGATAAATCTTAACAATACAGCCACAGAAGTATAGCTAAAGAGCGTTGCAGATATGATATAGCCTAAATGCTTTTAGTTCTTAACTTTAGCTATTTTTAGGAATTTGTAAGGACTATCTCTATAAAATCTCAGGTATTCATACTTTGTAGTTATAGCGCGGTTGCAGGATTATGTTGTAGGATTATTTGGGTTAGCAAGGAGAGTAAATGAGCAAAAAAACTTCCCTTTTCGTATTTGCTCTAGTTTGTATATTTGGCTTTATCATCGGCAATGGTATTTATGGGCTATATAATGCAAATGCGTTGAGCTATCTCTCCAATGATTCTGCCGCGTGCAATAACTGCCATGTGATGAATGAAGTCCATCGCGATTGGACAAAAAGCTCACATCAAGGCGTAGAGTGTATCGAGTGCCACTTGCCACACTCATTTACACGCAAATGGCTGGCTAAGGCATATACAGGGCTAAATCACGCCTACCACTTTACATTTGACAAGCATCTACCGACAAACTTCACTGCTAATGCAGACACCAAAGCGTGGGTCAAGGAAAGTTGTATGCGCTGCCACGGCGACTACGCACATAATGCAATCGACCCTACAAAAGGCGATAAGGGCAGTAAAAATCCAGCTGAAGGCAGCTTGGATTGTATGTCCTGCCATCACAATGTGGGGCATTTGCGGGATTTTTAACACACATTAAAGGAGAGTAAATGGGCAAAAAGACTTTATGGATCGCACTAGTTGTAGCGATCCTTGTAGGAGCATTGGTCGCATATATCACGGCAGATATAGGGCAAAAGAAAGGCGAGCAAACTGCGCTTAACATAGGGGCTTCTGCGGGGCTTAGCGATAGTGATCCGCGCCTAAGCACTTGGGGCGCAAAATTCCCAGACTATTTAGATATGTATTTAAGCGGTGCAACGCTTACACCCAAATCTACCGACTTTGGCGGGAATCTCTCTTACAACAAGCTTGATAGATTCCCACAGCTTGTAAAAATGTGGGCTGGGTATCCCTTCTCCAAAGATTTCAATGAAGAGCGACACCACTTCTATATCCAAGCCGACCAGATGAAAACAGCTCGCAATAACAAAGACTTCCTTAATGCTTCTGGGCTTAAAGCATTTGGCGGGCAGCCCACAGCCTGTATGAACTGCCATAGTGGCTGGAGCTCTTGGCTTTTAGAAAATGTCTCTAAAGGCGATTTTTTGGCATTTAATAGTGCGAAATATTGGACGATGATCAAAAATGTCCCAACCTTTGATGAGCAAGCACCAGATAGCCCAGAGCACCTAGGGCTTCACGGCGGCACGAGAATGGGGCTTACTTGTGCGGACTGCCACTCGCCTAAGGATATGAGCCTGCGCATCACTCGCCCAGCCCTTGTCAATGCCCTTGTCTCTAGGGGCTATGAGGCTGATGAGAATCAAGGCGTGAAAGCCACTCGTCAAGAAATGCGCACACTTGTTTGCTCACAATGCCATGTTGAATACTACTTCGCTCCTGCGGGTAAAGTTACCACAATGGGCGAGAGCATCGCCAATGATCCAAATGCCAAATGGCTTGATGGCACGCAAAAAACTTATGACCAAATTGACTATTGGCGCGATGGCAATAAGCCTACACAAGTTAGCGTAGATGGGACAATGCTTGTTTTCCCTTGGAGCGAGTGGAAAAAAGGCGAGCCATTTAAAATCGAAATGTTTGATGACTACTATGAAAAAGTCAAAGACAAATTCCCACAAGATTGGGTGCATAAAGACACTAAAGCCCCTATGATCAAAATCCAGCACCCAGAGACAGAGCTAGCAAGCGGTGGAATCCACGCGCAAAATGGTGTGTCTTGCGCAGATTGCCATATGCCATACACACGCAATGGTGCCAAGAAGGTTACAAACCACCAGTTTGTCTCTCCGCTTAATGATGTCAATGCATCGTGCAAAACTTGCCATAGACAATCAGAAGAGTATCTTAAGCAGCAAGTATTCAATATCCAAACTTCTATCGCCTCTATGCAAAGAAGTGCGGAGTATGCGATCGTAAGCCTAATCGAAGATATTGCTAAGGTGCGTGCGCAAATGGGTGGGCTAGCCAAATACCAAACTGATGGCGCAGCAGATGACAAGAAAATCTCACAAGCCCTTAATGCGGTGCTTGATCTTCATCGCAAATCACAAATGCGAGCAGATTTTGTCAATGCGGAAAACTCCACAGGATTCCACAACCCAACAGAAGCGGCTAGGATTATGGGGCAGTCAATCGCTATGGCAAAAGAAGCGCAAGCTCTGCTTGTCTCTCTTGCAGCAAAAGACAATATCCATATCACGCCATCAAACCTAGGCTTTAAAGATATGCAAAAATACGCGCCCGGCGAGTTGCGCTACCCAGTAGATATGGAAGGACACAAAAAAGGCGATCTCTACTACAACGAGCCTGAAGAGAAAGATGTAAATCGCGCGCCAAATAAGCGATTGCTTGAGCTTGATGAGAGCCTATCACCCTATAACTACACCAAAATCCACGCGAAGCCTTAAAGCCCGCCGCCTTTAGGCGGACTTTATCGCACTAGAATTCTCCCATAGCCTTAGACTACCCAACCACACCACAAACTATAAAGAAGTTTTTAGCAAACTCGTGGTAGAATCCGCCCTTACGTTGCTTTGAAAGCATCTATGCCTATCTTATGAAAGGAGAGAAGACAATGCCAAAGATGAAGACAAATCGCGGGGCAGCCAAACGCTTCAAGTGTAAGAAAAATCTTATTAAGCGTGGCTCGGCGTTTCGCAGTCATATTTTGACAAAGAAATCGCCAAAGCGTAAAGCACAGCTTAAGTCCCCTCATTTCGTGCATAGCGCGAATTTAGATTCTGTGAAGAATCTATTGTGTCAAGCATAAGTTCAAGTCCCCCTAAATAGGGAAAGATTAGCGAGAGCTACACCTACATAAAGGTCAAGGAGAAACAATGAGAGTTAAAACAGGCGTTGTCAGGCGCAGACGACACAAGAAAGTCTTAAAACTAGCGCGCGGATTTTACAGCGGGCGCAGGAAGCATTTCCGCAAGGCTAAGGAGCAACTAGAGAGAAGCTTGTGCTATGCGTTTCGCGATAGAAAGCAAAAGAAAAGAGACTTTAGAAGTCTATGGATCGTGCGCATAAATGCTGCGTGTAGGATCAATGATATTAGCTACTCTAAATTTATCCACGGATTAAAACGCGCTAATATCGAGCTTGATAGAAAAATCCTAGCGGATATGGCTATCAGCGACCCTCAGGCTTTTGCCGCGATTGTCCAGCAGGCTAAAGCAGCGATATAATCAATACCGCCCATATATGGGCTTTGTTATACTCGTGCAGCCCAACTTCCTTCAATATATTTAGATTCTAGGTCCCTAGAATCTAAGCTAAGTCTTACCCCAAGCGCAAGCCTATCCCCCAAACACAAAAAGTAAAAAATTTTTTAATTTATTTATAAAGGCTTTTGGGCTACTATGTGGGATTTTAGAGTTAAGGAGTGTTAATGCAAGAGACACAATCACACCCTAAAGTCCTTATCATCGGTGGTGGCTATGGCGGGCTTAAAGCCGCTCTAGGCTTGCAGCGCAAGCTCAAAACGCAAGCAGACATCACGCTTATTAGCAAGCACGATTATCACTACCAAACCACACTTTTACACAAAGTCGCCATAGGCACTCTAAGCTCGCGCAAAGCCAGAATCTTCTACCGCAAGATTCTAGACCCTAAGAAAATCCGCTTCATCAAGGACAAAATCATAGAGCTTTGCCCAGAAGAAAACAAAGTCATAGGCAATGGCGGAGTTTATGAATATGACTACCTTATCATAGCCCTTGGTTTTCGCCCAGATCATTTGGGCGTTAAGGGTGTGGGGAAAAACACCTACCGCCTATCCTCACTCAATGCCGCGCTAAAACTTATGAAAAACATTGAAAACAAATTCAAAGAATACACCCATACAAAAAATGTCCAAGATCTCTCTGTGATCGTGTGTGGCACGGGCTTTACAGGGATAGAATTTACCGCCGAGCTCGCCACGCAGCTTGATGAGCTATGCCTTATTTGCGGGATTGATCGCTCCTTGCCTAAGATCACTTGCATAGGGCGATCGGAGCATATTTTGCCCGTGTTTAATGACAAGCTTGCCACAGCAGCAGAATCTAAGCTTAAAAAACTTGGCGTGCGCATTGTCTCAAATGCCACGATTGAAGAAGTGCGCGATGACCGCGTGATCGCTCGCTACAAAGGGCAAGATGAGCCGCTGGAGATTCTGGGGAATACGATTATTTGGAGTGCTGGGGTCAAAGGTAGTGAAATCATCGAGCAATCAATCCTGCCAAACAAAAAGGGTAGAATCCCCGTTAATGCCCAGCTACAATGTGAAGCCTACCCAAATATCTATGTCGTAGGCGATAGCGCGCAAGCTAGGGACAAAGACATTATCCACGCACCTACCGCCCAGCTCTCCGCCCAAATGGGTGATTATATCGCTGAGCTTTTTGTCGCCAAGCTTGCTAATAAGCCCTTTACGCGCCCCTTTGTTTTCCACCATAAAGGCACGGTTTGCTCCATAGGGCATACAGATGGCGTGGGAATGGTCTTTGGCAGGGGGGTTAAAGGCGAGCTTGCAGCTTTTATCAAAAATACCATAGAAAACAAGTGGCTATATAGTATCGGGGGCTTTGATATTGTCTTTAAAAAGGGGCAGTTCCGCTACCGCACAAGCAACTAGCCATAGCAAAGCTAGAATCTAGCCTAGATATAAATATGGGCATTTAGATTCTACTTGATAAGATAGTGAGAGAAGGAGTGAGTATGAAGCCCTTAGTAATGGTGATGATAGCGTGTGTAGTGGGTCTGGCTAGTGAGCTGCGTATCAAGCCTCCGCTCCACCCTATGGACTACCATAAATTCTCCCAAACACTAAATGGTGATCCCAAGCAAGATATGCCAAGGATCGCAGGGCTAATCGCGCGCAATCTCTCTGCTTGCTATGTGCGCGCCCACACCCTAGCTGGCAACGCACAAGAGAGCCTAAAGCGTGTGAAAATGGGCTGCGAGATAGAAGCCTACAATATGGCAAATGTGCCAATCCATAGGCACTATGCTATGCGTGGTGAGCTATTAGAGCACGATGAGATACAAGCGCGCAAGGAGCAGTTTTTCACCAAGTATAAAGCTCACATTTATGAGAGTGCTAATGAGCTGACAGAGCTAGAGCTTGGGCTATAGGCAATTCTCAAAATAGGCTAGATTCTGCTAAAATCACGCTCCTACAAATCTATGGGAGTGCAAGATGAGCCAAAGCACCATATCAAGCCCAGAAGAGTCAAAGCCTAAGCTAAGCCCACAACGCAAGGCGACAATAATCTCAAGCTGTGTCGCGTGCGTGCTTATTGTAGTGAAGTTTGTCGCTGGGATTCTAAGCGGCTCAGTAGCGATCCTTGCAAGCGCGATAGACTCCTTACTCGATCTATGCGCCTCAAGCTTTAATCTCTATGCTATCACAAAGGCAGAGAAGCCTGCGGATATGAAGTTCAACTACGGGCTAGGGAAGATCGAGTCGCTTGCAGCGGTGATTGAAGGCAGTGTGATTCTAGTCTCTGGGGTTTTTATCATCTATCAATCTGTGAAGAAGCTTATGCTAGGGAGCGAGCTAGTGCGCCTTGATCTTTCGCTCTATGTGATGGTTTTCTCTCTCGTGCTCACTATCGCGCTGGTGCTTTACCTCCAATTTGTAGCAAGAGTGAGCGGGAATCTTGTCATTAAAGCTGATGCCCTGCACTATAAAACAGATATTTTAAGCAATGGCGTGGTGCTTGTATCAGTCGTGCTTGTCAAGCTTACAGGCTTTAGTGCTATTGATGCGATATTTGGCATTGGCATTGGGCTATATGTGGGGTATTCTGCCTTTGGGCTGTTGAGAGATGGCGTGCTGGTGCTGCTTGATCACGCGCTAGAAGATGAGAAGCAAGCAGCGATTAAAGCGATTTTAGATTCTACTAAGGAGATTAAGGGCTACCACGACTTAAAGACACGCCAAAGCGGTGGGCTACACTTCGTAGAAGTGCATTTGGAGTTTAGCCCAGAGATTTTGCTAAAGGACGCGCACGCTGTGGCAGACTCTATCGAGTGGCAAATCAAAAGCCTGCAAGTGGCTGGGCAAGGTAGCTGGGAGGTGATCACACATCTTGACCCCTATGAAGAGTAGTGCGCAAAGCCTAGAATCTAAGCGCACATAATACACCCTAGCAAGCCCCACACACTAGCACGATAGAGACTATATAGATTCTGCTTTGACAAAGTGCAAGGAGAGAGAATTCACACAATGGCGCGTGTTTTTCTCTGTGAAGCCTTCTCCTATAAATATATGCCCCAAATGCCCCCTGCAGCACGCGCAAAGAATCTCCACGCGCTTGCCATCGCTATCAGGCTCTTTGGCAATAGCCCCTTGTATCTCATCATCAAAGCTCGCCCATCCGCAGTGGCTTGGGAACTTATCTTTAGAGTTGTAGAGTGCAGCACCGCACTGGCGGCAGATATATACGCCATTTTCAAAATGATCAGTATAGATTCCGCTAAATGGCGGCTCGGTGGCTTTGTCGATAATGATTGCGCGCTCTTTGTCATTAAGCGGAGGCATTGCAGGCATACTCGCTCCTTATCTAAGATATAGGGCTTGCTAAAATAGCGAGCTTGAGAGATTGAAGCTCAAAGGTGTGGGGTAAGTTTTACTAAGCTTTTGGCAAATCTGTGAGCTTGGCACGGGCTGGACTCTCACTTGCAAGCTTTGGGCGGTAATGTCGATCATCACACAATTATTGGCTACATCTTGCGCGCCATCTTTCCCAAGCCGCACGCCATTGCCCTGAGCGACCCAGCGCGTAGGAGATAGCCCAGCAGCTTGCATAATGAACGCACCATCAAGGGGGCTTGCACTTAGATCTTGCGTGAGTGCTGCTACTTGCACGGAGCTAATGACTGCTTGTATATCGCTATTTACTGCCGCATAGAGCGCGTCTGTGCGCGTGGCGACAAGCTTTGGGATCGCCACTGCTGCAAGTATCCCAACCACAGCTATCACAAACACAAGCTCAATCAAGCTAAATCCACCACTCACCCCAAGCTTTGGTGCGTGGATTCTAGCGCGCATTACACAAGCCTATCGACCATCTTTTTGACAAAATCCGCGCCAGCTTTAGCCGAAGACTCCAAAAACTCATCAAAGCTCACATCAGCACTTCCATCGGCACTATCGCTAATAGAGCGTAAAATACAGCAGGGCACTTTGAAGCTATCGCACACCACTGCCACACTCGCTCCCTCCATCTCCACTGCTGCTGCGCCAAAGTTATCGATGATCCACTGCTTTTTCTCCTTGCTATGGATAAAGGCATCGCCTGAAGCGATTATGCCCTCTTTTAGCGTGAGATTAGATTCTAGGGCTACTTGCCTAGCGATTGCATTCAAGCTCTCATCAGTCTCGATAAATACCCGACTCTCTGGGATAAAGCCTAGCGGGTGTCCAAATGCGCTAATATCCACATCGTGCTGGCATAGCTTAGTCCCAAGCAGCAAATCCCCCACTGCTAAATCTTCTCGCAAGCCTCCAGCCACCCCGCAGAAGATGACTTTCTCGCAGCCAAAGCGCAAAATCATCGTGCTGGCTGTGATTGCAGCATGCACCTTGCCGATCTTGCTATAAGCGATATGTATCTCCGCATCTTTATGCACAATATGGTAGAACAGATTGCCCCCTAAGAGCGTAGTGCGACTTGATGGGAAAAGCTCTAAAAGCGGTGTGATTTCTTCTTGCATTGCCCCTATAATGCCTATTTTTTTCATTACTGCTGCTCCAATTGCGAAATAGACTCTTGTAGGGTTTGGGTGTTGGCGATTGTGAGCGTGGGCTTTTGGCTTAGGCGTTTGTTTAAGCCCTTTAGCACGCTATTATGCCCTAGCTCGATATAGGCATCAATATGCTCATCAACAGCCAAAATTGACTGCTTATACAGCACAGGAGAGATAAGCTGCAAGCGCAGAAGCTCGTAGGCTTGTTCGGCGGTGTCATAGGGCTTTGTCGTGGCGTTTGAGATGATAGGTAGTGCGAACTTGGGCTTTAGATACTTGCGCAAAAGCTCTTCAAATGGCTCGCACATAGATTCTAGCAAAGGGCAGTGCGAGGCTACAGACATAGGCAGTAGCAATGCCCTTTTAGCTCCTAGGGCTTTGATGGGCTCTTCTATGCTCGCTAGGTCGCTCTTTTTCCCCGCTAGGACGATCTGCCCATCGCCGTTGTAGTTGGCACACCAGACACTTTTGCCTTGATTGCGCCACGAGCTTGTGGCTTCTTCTGCTACTTCATCGCTAAGCCCTACGATGACCATCATTCCTGCATCTTTGCCCTCGCACGCCTTAGTCATCATCTCTCCGCGCGCTTTGGTGAGCCTAAGCCCATCTTCAAAGCCCACGCCCAGTGCTACGCACAGCGCGCTTATCTCACCAAGTGAATGCCCTAGGGCAAAATGCGCGAGAAGCGGGGACTCTTGCTGTAAGATTGTATGCGCGATTTGGCTTACAAGGAAGATCGCTGGCTGGGTGTATTGCGTTTGATTAAGCAGGTCGTTTTCTTCAAAAAGCAGCTTTTTGAAGTCAAGCCCCAGCACATCGCTAGCGGTTTCAAACATCTCCTTCGCCACGCCGAAGTTCTCGTAAAAATCCTTGCCCATTCCTATGGCTTGAGAGCCCTGCCCCGGGAAAACAAAAGCATATTTCATCAATAATCCTTATCAAATTGTAAATAAGCTTGCATTGTAGCAAGTTGCCGCTTATTGTCAAATAAGTTTGTATTGGCGCGTGGCTAGCACATCTCCTTTATCATCTCTTCAAACATCGCCCTATCATCGCCCTATTCATATTCTCGTGCAAAGTTTGCCCATTTTTCGCACACCATATCTGCCAATCTTGCCCCACTTTTACAGGCAGATATAAAGATATAACTAGTGATTTTACTCGCACTTAAATATGCTTGTTTTAGCTTTTGTATCTTTTGCTTATAGGCTTTTTCCTCTACGCTTTGAGATTTGCTTGCATTCACACTTTTTACTTCAAAAATGTGGATTCTATCTCCCTTGTCTTTAAAGATAAAGTCTGGATAGCTCACGCGTTTTCTCTCATCGTAATATTCATATTTTATATTTGATTTATCTATGAAGTTTTTGCCAAAAAGATAGATTTTCTCCCCATTTATCTCTATGCTTTTCGCACAAGTTTTAGCAAGATTTTTAAGGATTTAGCTACGATTATTTTTTTCAAACACCCATAAGTATTCAAATACACTATTTTTCTGCACTTTAGCATTGCTTTTAATCGCCTGTAAGGAATTTCATAAAAACTTACTTTACCAAAGGATTCTAAAAGCTTAGAAATGGAATTTTTATCCATAATGCCATCGCTATTGTAACTTAACACTAAGTTTTTATAGCAAGGGAGTTTTGCGATATTTTCTAGCTGTATTAAAGCAGTTTTTGCGTTGCAAAATAGGCTTTTTTGCTCCCCCCACTCACGCATTCCAGCCACGCCTTTAATGCTAGGATTATCATATCTTGCAAGGGTTTCTAGTAAATGATAATTTGGGGCGTATTGTCTTTGATTATAAGGTGGGTCAAGATAAAGTATATCAATAGACTTTTTAAAACCTTGCAAAATCTTCACGCTATCCCCGCAAAAGCACTCCCCGCTTATGCCCTGCGAAAACTCAATAGCCTTTAACATAAAAGGCTTTAAGGCTCTTTTATCCCAACTCTTACAAAATGCTGCATACACACCTGCCACATTTGCAAATAAAGACACAGATTCTAAAAGCGTGGCAAGGAGGATAAAATACTCACTCTCATTGATATGATTTTCATTTTTCCATTGCTCTATTTGCAAACGCATCGCATCTATTTTTTGTGCGTTTTCTTGTGTGAAATACATTCTTGCATTTGTCGGGCTGGGCGCATAATGTGTGCTAATAAAGCCTTGCACACCACGCAAAGAATTTAAAAAATTTAGCACCTTTTCATAAGGGGTGTTAAAAAAAGTGCGACTTTGCAAGGAATGTTTTTCTATAAGTGGCAAAAGCTTTTCAAAAGTTGGAATCCCATACTCCAAATATGCTTTTTGCAAACAATAAGAAAAATACAGCATATCACTACCATACACTTTAAAGCCTTTATACCTAAAGAATTTCCCCACACTCACACTACCGCTAAAAACATCAAAAAAGCTTTGGTTTTCTGCCTTAACAAGCCTAAGTTTTTGTAAAAAGTCATAAATGATGGGGGCTAATTTTTCTTTATTGCCAATAAAACGCATTATCCGCCTTGTAGTTTGTAATGAATACTTCTTGCGTGTGTTGTTTATCCCTATATTTTGCTTGATAATTTGCATTTGTATAGTGTGCTTGTATAGTGTAGATATAAAAATTATGCGTCTCTAACCATTGTTTTAAAAGCTTATTTTCTTGTCCTTTGTGGGTAAGAACATTTGAAAGCCCAAAGAGAATGCCTTTAACATCCAGTTTGCTAAGATAGTTTAAAAGCCGTTTTTCTAGGCTTTCATTCCAGCCACTAAAACCCCTTTTACCATCATTATAAGTGCCTTGCGTGATAAGATAGGGTGGGTCGCAATACACAAACAATTCTTTATCTTGCATAGAATCTAAAGTGCTAAAAACTTCACTAAAATCAAGGCTAGAAAATGTGATATTTGTCTTTTGTAAAAATCGTATGAAAGCGATGAGATTTGTCCGCATTTGCGGATTAAAACTTGAGCGATTTCTGCCAAAAGGGGTATTAAAATGATGTGCGTTATTAAAGCGTATTTGATGATTAAAACTAAAGGCAAGAAGTGCAAGTAATTTTAAAGGAGGCTTATGGGTATTATAATCATCTCTTAAAAGTTTATAACCCTCTGCATTTTCTTTGCTTAAGGCATAAAAATGTATGATTTGCTCTATTTCTTGCAGTGTTTTTTCTAAAGGATTTTGTTGTAAAAATTTTAAAAGAGCGATAAGATAACTTAAATTATCATTTGCCAAAATTCGCTTAGCATTGACATTGATTGCCACATTACAGCCTCCGCAAAACACATCTATAAAAGTATCAATTTTTTTAGGAAATAAGGGTAGGATTTGGGGTAAGATTTTGTATTTTCCGCCAATGTAATTGAGTGGGGATTTGATATGGTGCATTACTTCTCATATTTTCTTAAATATTCTATCACTTTCTCCAAAAACTTTGGGTTATCTTTAAATCTGCCAAGTCCCGTATTGCAACTATCACATATCCATTCCCTACCTTCACCTGTCTCGTGGTTGTGATCCCTAACAAGATTTGCTGTTACTCCTACAATACTTCTCTTTTCGCAAATTGGGCAAGTAAAAATACTGCCTTTAGGTGGTGCAATTTTGTCCATTCGCTTTTTTTCATTATTAGAAAGCTTTACGCCATCAATATGTTTTCTACACTCTCTGCAACTTGGTCTAGTGGTTTTGTTACCCTTTGCATCGGTTTGATTAATTTCAAAACTACCAGTATCTTTCCTGTCTCTTATACACATCTGACGCTGC
>OWHX01000035.1_pt1 | contig 70667 bp, 73 predicted proteins | sample 1732801 | NCBI WGS metagenome assembly OWHX01 (sample SAMN05065755, study PRJEB22554) | human gut metagenome | biome: ENVO:2100002; feature: ENVO:00000062; material: ENVO:00002003 | host: Homo sapiens | place: USA
GTGCGATTTATGCAAACTAGAATCTATATCCTGCTTTGCTGGATTCTTACATTTAATTTTATCAATATCGCTTGGGTGTTTTTTAGGGCAGAAAATCTACAAGGAGCGGTGAATTTATTACAGGGTATGTTTTTTGGCTCTTTAGTGCTGCCAAAGAGCCTAGAGTCTAAGCTTGGGGCTTTAAGCGAGTGGGGGGTGGAGTTTGGTGTGATGTGGATCGCAAATGTAGTGAAGTTTGAGAGCTCTATTTTTATGGTGATTTTCTTAGTCGCTGGCTTTGTGATCACGCTATTTTTACGCAATAGCTGTGAAATTGTTAGCAACTTGCGACTAAGAGTCTATAACGCCACTTTCTGCGCCATTTTACTGAGCATTTCTCTGTGCTATATCGGTGGCAATGATTATAGTGCGTTTTTATACTTTAATTTCTAGGAGTTGTGATGTCGCATAGATCATTTGTGCTATGGGTGATTGCGCAGGCGGTGGCGTGTGGTGTGGTGATTGTGGGGCTGCTTTATATCTATGATCCTTTGCAGCTCTATCATAAGCCATACTTCCGTGAAAATGCTTTCACTGATGATACGAGAGTGCAGAATAAGGGCATTATCACGCATTATGACTTCACACACTATATTCTAGGCTCGTGTATGCTGCAAAATATCCTAGCAAGCGAGATGGAGCAGAATCTAGATGGAGCGTGGGTAAATATCTCTATGGCAGGAAGCTCATTTGACACAAGGGCGGTGATTTTGCGCTATTTGCTAGAACATAAGCAGCCAAAGCATATTGTGTATTCTTTAGATGATTTTTCTCTCATATCACCAAGTCCTAGCAAGACAGACTCCTTTGACTATCTCTATGATGAAAATCCATACAATGATATAAAGATCTATATGAATAATAAGTTTCTTCTCTGTGCGCTTAGCTTCTCTAGCGCGAAAATCTGCACAGGGGTAAAGGATCTTAATATGCTTCTGCCGTGGGCGTTGGTCGATGAAAGTGGGGTGACAGATCTCTTTGGCGGGTTTGATAATTGGATAGCACACGAAAATGATAGGGTGCAATCGATGATGGAGAGTCTAAGGAGCTTTGATCACGCACCTTTTACTAAGCTTGATAATACTTCTAGCACTGATACAAGAGCCACTAGAATCTATCTACAAACTTACCTTTTGTCCTTCATTAAGGAGCACCCAAATACGCATTTCTCTCTCATTATCCCCCCATACTCGCGCTTACATTGGCGGATACACGGGAGCGATAAGCTCGCTAAATGGCAAGAGTCTATCACCTATCTCACCCAAGAGATTGCCGAGCTGCCAAATGCTAGTATGTATGGCTTTGATGATTTAAGCTACACTACACAAATTGCAAACTATATGGACCCAGAGCACTATAATATCGATATGAATAGAATCTTTATCCAAGCCTTGAGAGAGCGCACGCATATTATCGACAAAGCCAATGTCTCTAGCTACCTTTGGCAAATGGAGCAAAATATCCGCGATTATGATGTTGTGCCATTTACCACTATGTTAGCCAAGTAGCTTGCGCTTAAGTCATCTTGTGCTAGAATCTGCTTTCCACTACACCCAAAGGCAGCTTCAATAATGCGCGCTTATCAAGACATATTTGGCATAGTATTTTTGTTTGTTAGCATTGTGCGGGCATTTGCAGCGAGCGAGCCACCATCTAGCCAAGTAGCTTGCGATGATCTCTGTCAGGCAGTAACGGAGCGCACCGCCATAAGCCGCCAAAAAAGCGGGAAATACATAGGGCTAGGCGTGGGCGTGAGCTTGCTTAGTAGTGCTAAGGGTGATGGGGGCATTAGTATCAACAACAACATTGCTAGTCCGTATGATAATCTTATCCCTATTCCGTCATTTGGGATACGCGCAGGCACGATGAGTTTTTTTAATCGCTATATAGGCGTGCGCGGATTTTTTGGCTTTGATATGGGGTTTGGCAAGCATTCTGGTATGCTCACTATGCTTTCTTTAGGGATTGATGCGATCGCGGAGTTTGCTGTTTCTAAGGAGCATAATGTCTTTTTAGGGGGGATTTTGGGGATTGGAGCTGATGCCTATCTCTACTATGACCAAAAGGACTATAATCGCTGGAGTAGAATGAAAAAGGCTGGAGAGGTATTTATGCAAGCGGGATTGACAGCAATGGTAGGCAAGCATAGTCGCATTAACCTTATCTATCGCTTCTTGCCATCGCGTAGGGCATCGCACTTTAGCCCTGCTGGGATAGTGTCGCTGGAGTATGGGTTTAAATTTTAGCCCTTTAGATTCTGTCTAGACCTAGAATCTAGCTAGATTCTAGCATTTGGACTCTTGGGCTAGATTCTAGGCTTGTGGGAGATCGCGCAGCTTTCTTGCGGGATTGCCTATATAGAATCCAGACTCTGTAATATCTTTTGCCACAACCGCTCCTGCGCCAATTACGACATTATCACAGATACTAACGGGTAGAATCGTTGCATTGCTCCCTATGCTGACATTTTTGCCTATATGCGCGCCTTTCCACTGGCTTTTATGCTTTGCTGGTGCGCCATTAGCAAAGGTGTCGTTGATAAACATTACTCCGTGTCCTATGAAGCAGTGATCATCAATGTGTGTGAGTGAGCAGATGAAGCTGTGGCTTTGGATTCTACAATGGCTACCTATGGACACATCGCTTTGGACTTCGACAAATGGACCGATGAAGACATTATCACCAAAGGTGCATTCATAGAGATTCACAGGCTCGATCACGCAGAGATTCTTGCCGTGCGTGATGTCGCGGATACAAGAGTGCTTGATGGTTAGATCTTGCTTATTGGTTTGCTGGGTCATAAGGGCGTGCTTTGATGGAGTGGATTGTGGAGTGGATTACTTGGAGCTGGTCGCGCAGGGCATTAAGCTCTTGTAGGGTGGCTTGGGCATTGTGTGCATAAGTGCTTGGGATAAGTAGGCTGGCTAGATTTTGTGTATGGATCGTGCCATCAGCACCTGTTTTATACAAATGTGCTAGGGCTTGCTCCCCTTGCTGTGAAAACAAGTAGCAATATAAGCCTTGCGCTATGGCTTTGCTAGGAGCGCGTAGCACGATGATCCCAGCATTGACGACACTTTTATGCGTGATTTTTCCTAGGATTGTAAGTTTTGGGCTAATGCCACGAAGTGAGAGCAAAATATCATAGGAGCGCACTTGGTATTTGTTGATTTTATCCTTATTGCCGCGCTGTTTTTTGGTTTGAAAGCTCTCTGTGTAGCCACAAGGCGCAAAATCAGCAATCCCTATGTCAAAAAACTCTATCGCCTCATCTTTTTGCGTGCCATAGGTTCTCTGCCCGCGGAAGATTTCTATGCCAAGATCTCTAAGTGTGTGGGCTGTGGATTTTGCCGGGGTGGCGCGCTCTTTGACATAGCTGTGTGCGCGTAAATCTTGGGGGTTTATGGAGATAATTGGCGTTAGGCTTGAGTAGGGGCTTTGGGATTTGGTGTGGTAGAGATGCAGGATCTCTTGGATATTGATTAGGCGATTATACTTGCCATCTTTGGTGTAGAAATGCTCGCTGCTTGCATCAATATGCAGAATCTGCTTGTTGTTGTGCGAGATTACAAGCAGGGAAAAATCGTGGCTTTGGTGGGGGAAGATGTTTTTAGGCAGCTCGATGATGGCTTCTATCATCTCATCTTCGCATAATTTATCGCGCAGTCGTTTTTCTAGGGAAGATTTCATCAAGGTTTGATTGCGCACGATAAATACGCCCTTTTTCCCAAGGTGCGCGAGTGAGTGGAGTAAAAATACTAGCTCGGGGTAAGTTTTAATCAAACTGCCAGCAGTGCTAAATCGCTCATCATCTTTGAGCAGCTCTGTGCCTAGGTGGGCATTTAAGGGAGGGTTGCATAGGATTTTATCAAACTTTTTGTAGCCAGAATCTTGCGTGAAAATTGGGTGTGCTAAGATGTCATTGACATAGAGCTGGCTAGATTCTAGCGCACTTAGCTTGGCGACAATGCGTGCAATAAGCGAGAGCTTAGGATCAAGCTCTTCACCATAGAGCGTGATAGACTCTGCAATGTATGCAAGACTTAGAAACACGCTCCCCATACCATAGCAAGGGTTGTAAATGCTCTCTCCTACTTGCATATCCAAAATCCCTACCAAGAGCTGATTGATCTCATAGGGTGTGGAGTAGAAGTAGAGCTTGTTGGCTGTTTTTTTCTGCGTGATGATATGGAGAAACTGCTCTATGGTGCTGTGCGATAGCTTGGCAGTAGCAAGGAGCTTTAGAATCTTGTGCGGATTGATTTTAGGGCTTGGCTCTATAAGCAGCTCTGGCTCAATGAGTGCTCGTAGCTCCTGTGTTAGTGCCTCATAGGCTTTGGGCTTTTGAAGCTTTAGTATTTGCTCAAGTCGCTCTGGCTGCTTAGATTGCAAGAAAAATAGCTCCATCATCACTGCTATGGCATCAAGCATATCGATATGGTAAGATTTGAGATACTCAAAGCACTTGAGCAGATTCTGCATAGGAACTCCTAGAGATGCTAATGAAATAAGGCAAGAATTGTAATATAAAGACTATAATTTGTAAAACTATCCAATCTACTAAGGGGGTGCTTATGCTGGAGATTTTCCCAGCGATTGACTTACAAAATGGGCAGGCTGTGCGATTGTATAAGGGCGATATGCGGAGTGCCACGATCTATGGAGATCCGTGTGGGTTTGCCAAAAGGTTTGAGCAAGATGGGGCAAAATGGGTGCATATAGTCGATCTTGATGGGGCATTAAGTGGTAAAAGTGAGAATCTAGCTGCCATAGAATCTATCCGTAAAAATACAAAGCTTTTGCTTCAGCTAGGCGGGGGGATTAGAGATGAAGAGAGCATTAAACGCTATCTTGACTTGGGGATTGATCGCTTAATTTTAGGCTCTCTCGCTGCGAACTCGCCAGAGCTTGCTAGGTCGCTTGCAGAGAAATATCCCATAGCAGTAGGGATTGATGCGATCAATGGCAAAGTCGCCATCAATGGCTGGGTAGAATCTAGCAGTATAGATGCGCTGGATCTAGCTAGATTCTACCAAGGCAGCAGGGTGCAAGCACTTATTTGCACAGATATTGGGCGAGATGGCGCGCTTAGCGGGGTGAATGTGGATTTTAGCGTAGCTATGGGGAGGGCAAGTGGGCTGCCCATCATCGCAAGCGGAGGGCTTAAAGACGCACAAGATATAGCCTCTCTCTCGCAAGCTTTTGCCGCGCATAGTCTGCAAGGTGGCGTGATTATCGGTAAAGCATTGTATGAGAAACGAATCGATTTGCCAGAAGCTTTTATGCAGGCACAAAGAAAATGAGATAAATTTTGTAGTTTTATGCTATGATTCCAAATTATTACTATCCATTGAATTATCTCTGTGGTGTCTTTGCAAGCGTTAGGGTTGCGGAGATTCCTTGATGATCCATATAAGGAGTTGCTTTGAAATTGTTAGTTGTTGATGATAGTTCGACTATGCGCAGAATCATTAAAAACACTTTGCAGCGTTTGGGCTATGAAGATATTTTGGAGGCTGAGCACGGCGTGGAAGCGTGGGAGATTATGGATACAAAAGAGGGGATTGGCGTGCTAATCACGGATTGGAATATGCCAGAGATGAATGGGCTTGATTTGGTGAAAAAGGTGCGCGCTGATGATCGCTACAAGGAGATTCCTATCATTATGGTAACCACTGAGGGTGGGAAGTCCGAGGTTATAACCGCACTTAAGGCTGGTGTGAATAACTATATCGTCAAGCCATTTACACCGCAAGTTTTGAAAGAAAAGCTTGAAGTTGTGCTTGGGGTTAATGACTAGCCCAGCACTTTTGATCCGCTGATTTATCTTGCATTATTTGCTTCACTAGGACCTTGTCTAAAGCTCAAAGCCTATGCCACAGCACGCTAGCACTAACTCTCACACCTATGCAGAGATGGTATGTATCCCAACGGATTGTTGCGAGATTTTCGCGGATTTTATCGTGCAGATTACAGGCGAGGCACTTGAAGAGATAGCCACTAGCACATTGGCTGATTTGTCTGCATTTAGATTCTATAATGTTTCACAAGATGATAGAGATTCTATGCTTACAACACCGAGGCGAGTGTTACCGCGCCAAGCTCTTGTGATCCGCTCTTTGTATGACCCTAGCTCTACGCCTTTGCGTGATTATGCGTGTGGGGGGTCTGTATGGATAGATGATGAGAGCGATAATCTTAGTGATAAGACGCTTGTGCAGGCACTGGAATCTTTCGCTTGTGTGGTGTCGCAGCGACTCGGGCGCAAGGTTGGGTTCGCTTATGCAGTGGAGCATAAGTCTAACCAAGACTGGATCGCACTCTATCAGGCTGGTATTACTCCTTTAGAGTGTGGTAGATTCTATATCCGTCCATCGTGGCATTTGCCTAAAAATGGGAGAGAAAATATTGTGATTGATCCAGCCTTGGCGTTTGGGTCTGGACATCACGCAAGCACTTTTATGTGTATATCATTGCTATCTGCTATGGATCTTGCTAGTAAGCATTGCCTTGATGTAGGGTGTGGGAGTGGGATTTTAGGCATTATTATGGCAAAGCAGGGTGGCATTGTCGATGCGTGCGATGTGGATATGCTGGCTATGGAAGAAACACGCAAAAACTTTGAAAAAAATGGCGTATGTGCGCGTAAAGTTGAGCAAGGCTCTTTGGCAGATATGCTACTAGAATCCAGCGCGCCCCATTCTTATGATGTGATTTGCGCAAATATTGTAGCTGATGTGCTTGCGTGTATGCGTAATGACTTTGTTGCTGCCTTAAAGCCTAGTGGCGTGCTGATTCTCTCTGGGATTCTTGAAGAAAAATGTGAATGGATTTTGGAGATTTTTGGCGATATGCAGCTTTTACAAAAAGAGCATAGAGATGAGTGGGTGAGCCTTAAGTTTGCATTGGTAACATAAACATTATGCAAAATATACTATAATGCAAGGATCTAAGCAGTTATAAAGAGGAAGAAATGGCGCAAAATGATAATCCAAATAATGATAAAAAGCCACCAATGAAGCAAAATCCTATCTTGCTTTTTGTGGTATTTGCGATTGTGGCTATGCTTGTAGTGAAATTTACAAGTGCAGATTCTAGCTTAGGTGGCTTTGGTGCGGGTGCTAGTAGAAATATCGAGTATTATGAGCTAAAGCAGCTCATTGCAACCAAGCAAGTGCAAAATGTCAGCATTGGGCAGACAATCATCAAGGCAAGTGGGATTGATGCAAGTGGTGCAAAGGTCGTATATGTCGCGCGCAAGGTCGCTGATCCTTCACTTGTGCCATTGCTAGAAGAGCATAAAATCAGCTATGGTGGTTTTAGTGAGTCGAATTTCTTTACTGAGACGCTTGGCTGGCTGCTGCCTATTTTTGTATTTTTGGGCTTGTGGATGTTCCTTGCAAGTAGAATGCAAAAGAGTATGGGCGGGGGGATCTTTGGTATGGGTAGCTCTAAAAAACTCGTTAATGCCGAGAAGCCCAATGTCAAGTTTGATGATATGGCAGGAAATGAAGAGGCTAAAGAAGAGGTTGTAGAAATTGTAGATTTTCTCAAATACCCTGACCGCTACGCTGCTGTGGGCGCGAAAATCCCCAAAGGTGTGCTGCTTGTGGGACCTCCGGGGACTGGGAAAACTCTCTTAGCTAAAGCTGTGGCTGGGGAAGCGAATGTGCCGTTTTTCTCTATGAGTGGAAGTAGCTTTATAGAGATGTTTGTAGGGCTTGGGGCGAGTCGTGTGCGTGATTTATTTGAAATGGCGAAAAAGGAAGCCCCTAGCATTATCTTTATCGATGAGATTGATGCCATAGGGAAGTCGCGCGCTGCTGGGGGAATGATTAGCGGCAATGATGAAAGAGAGCAGACGCTCAATCAGCTTCTAGCAGAGATGGACGGCTTTGGCAGTGAAAATGCTCCTGTCATCGTGCTAGCAGCGACCAACCGCCCTGAAGTGCTAGACCCTGCGTTGCTGCGTCCGGGAAGATTTGATCGACAGGTGCTTGTAGATAAGCCAGATTTCAATGGGCGTGTGCAGATTCTTAAGGTGCATATTAAATCTGTCAAATTAGCGCGTGATGTGGATTTAGAAGAAATCGCCAAGCTCACAGCAGGACTAGCTGGAGCAGATCTAGCAAATATCATCAATGAAGCCGCCTTGCTTGCAGGGCGCAATAATCAAAAGCAAGTCTCCCAAGCCAATCTTAAAGAAGCTGTCGAGCGAGGGATCGCTGGGCTAGAGAAAAAATCTCGTAGAATCTCCCCTAAGGAGAAAAAGATTGTCGCCTACCACGAGAGTGGGCACGCATTAGTAGCTGAGATGACAAAAGGTGCTTCCAAAGTTAATAAAGTTTCCATTATCCCACGCGGTATGGCAGCTCTTGGCTATACGCTTAATACCCCAGAAGAAAACAAATACCTTATGCAAAAGCACGAGCTGCTTGCAGAAGTCGATGTGCTGCTTGGGGGTAGGGCGGCTGAAGATGTCTTCTTAGGTGAGATTTCTACTGGAGCGAGCAATGACTTGGAGCGCGCTACTGATATACTTAAGGCGATGATTAGCTACTATGGTATGACTGATGAAAATGGGCTTATGGTGCTAGAGAAGCAGCGCAATGCGTTTTTAGGTGGGGGGATTGGAAGTGCTAGGGAGTTTAGCGAGAAAACGGCTGAATATGTGGATAGCTTTGTGCGAAAAACGCTTGATGAGCGGTTTAAGGCTGTCAAACAGCTACTGCAAGACTACAATGGCGCGATAGAATCTATGGTCAAAGAGCTTTTTGATAAAGAAGTCATTGATGGTGATAAGGTGCGTGAGATCATTGAGGCGTATGAGCAGGAAAACAATATGCCATCGCGCATCATTAAGGAGCAAGAAGAGGAGGTATAGATGAGCAGTATCCAAATCATCACGAGAGAGTCTTTTCTTGGTATTATGTGGTTTATTGTATGGATTGTGCTTTGTCGCGTGTTTGATTTTTCTCTAGGGTTTTTGCTTGGTGTTGTGCTGCTGCTTGCTTGGCTTTGGGCTTTTAGAAATCCAGAGCGAACACCTATTGATAGGGGTGATGATATTGTGCTGGCACCTATTGATGGGACTATTAGCAATATTGAGCATAGGCAAGGCACTACGCGTATTAGTATTGATGTATCATTCTTTGATGTTGGACTTGTGCGCGCACCCCAAGAGGTTGAAACTATTACACTTGAGAAAAAATTTGGGCTTGTGGCGTATTTTTCTCCATTGCAAAAGGAGCTAAATGAAGTGATGCGTGCAGATATTATCGGCAAGATTTCTTGCTCGATATGGTTGTATCCTAAAGTGTTTAAACATACTAGATTTTATGCTCCAATCGCCTATCGCTTGGGCGAGAGAATGGGCTTTATGAAAGTTGGCACATTGGTCTTGGAGCTTCCAGATTCTGTGGAGATTCGCGCGCATATTGGTGATAAGCTTAAAGGCGGTGTGAATGTCTTAGGATATATCAAATGAATATCAATCCTTTGTATGCTCTGCCAAATTTTTTTACAGCAGGGAGCATATTCTTTGGGATTGTGAGCATTATGCTTGCGTCTAATTCCTTGTTTGAGCAAGCGGCGTGGCTTATTGTGCTATCGATGATTTTTGATGGGCTAGATGGGAGGGTGGCTCGGCTTACAAATACCCAAAGTAAATTTGGCGTGGAGTTTGACTCTCTGGCTGATATTGTAGCATTTGGTGTCGCTCCTGCTATGCTTGTGTATTATTATCTGCCAACAACAGGGGCAAACTATGGGCTTGATGGCGTATATGGCTTGTATCGTGTGTTTGTCTGCGCACTTTTTGTGATTTTTGGCGCAATTCGCTTGGCGCGATTTAATGTAACGACTTCAAATACTGAGCCAAATACTTTCATCGGGCTGCCTATACCATCAGCTGCTGTGATTGTGGTGCTATGGATTCTAGCTGATTTGCGCTATGGGTTTTTAGCACCACACTATGGCTATGTGCTTTTGATTATTGCCTTTATTGTAAGCATTCTTATGGTGAGCAATATTCGCTACCCTAGTTTTAAAAAAATCGCGTGGAATCTAAAAATTTTTGTCATAATGCTTATTGTCATCGCAGCTATCATTAGCTCTAAGTTTTATGTAGAAGTGCTGTGTGTGCTGATGAGTGCGTATGTGTTGTATGGGGTTGGGCGGTGGTGCTTTTTGCTATGTAGAATGATGATAAAACGGGTATAGATTCTACTTGTCCCGTGTCTTTGGTGGAGTTTATGCGCTCTTAAGGTTCGTATTTGATAGATTCTAGGTGTGTTAGGATCTTATTTGGCATATAGGGGGAGAATATGGTAAATGATATTGTGATTTTTGATACAACATTGCGAGATGGGGAGCAAAGCCCGGGTGCTTCTATGAATATGGAAGAGAAAGTAAAGATAGCTTTGCAGCTTGAAAAGCTTGGGGTTGATGTGATTGAGGCGGGTTTTGCGGCTTCGAGCAAAGGCGATTTTGAAGCGATTAGTAGGATTGCTGAAGTTTTAGAGCGCACTATTGTTTGCTCACTTGCGCGCGCCATTCCTAGTGATATTGAGCAAGCAGCAAAAGCTACGCAGCAGGCTAAAAGACGCAGAATCCACACCTTTATCGCTACAAGCCCTATCCATATGCAATACAAGCTCAAGCTCTCTCCAGATGCTGTGATGAAAAAGGCTATTGAAGCGGTGCGATATGCTAAGACTTTGTGTGATGATGTGGAGTTTAGCTGTGAAGATGCCTTGCGCAGTGATATGGGATTTTTGCGTGAGATTATCCCAGCTGTGATTGAAGCAGGAGCTAGCACGATCAATCTCCCTGACACCGTGGGCTATCGCTTGCCTGCAGAAATTGGAGCTTTTGTCGCTCAAGTGCATAGTTTTGTTAAAGATTCTGCAATGCTCTCTATGCACTGCCATAATGATTTGGGCTTGGCTGTGGCAAACTCCATAGCAGCCATTGGCTCTGGGGTTAGGCAAGTGGAATGCACGATAAATGGGCTTGGCGAGCGTGCAGGCAACACTGCCTTAGAAGAGCTTGTGATGATTATCAAAACACGCAAAGAGCTTTTTAGCGTTGATACACATATTAACACAAAAGAAATCTACCCCACAAGCAAGCTTGTGGCAGATATTACGGGGATTTGCCCACAGCCAAATAAGGCGATTGTCGGGAAGAATGCATTTGCTCACGAGAGTGGCATACATCAAGATGGGATACTAAAGCATAGGGAGACTTATGAAATCATCAAGCCAAGCGACATTGGTATGGTAGAATCCACTAGCCTTGTGCTCGGTAAGCATTCTGGGCGCGCGGCATTTAAGGACAAGATTGCTGATCTTGGCTTTAGCCTTAATGACGAAGAGCTGCAAGCAGCCTTTACGCGCTTTAAGCATTTGTGTGATAGCAAAAAAGAAGTGTTTGATGATGATATTCGTGCAATCATAGGAGAAGAGACTACGCATATTCCACAAGTTTTCACGCTCTCGCTTGTGCAAGTGAGTGCCTGCTCCAATGCCAAATATTGCGCTGCAGTAAGTGTTGTGCGTGATGGGATAGAGCTAAGTGATTCTGCGCTTGGCAATGGTGCGGTGGATTCTGTGCTAAAGAGTATTGATAGAGTTAGTGGGATAGCAGGCACGCTTAAAGATTATAAGGTAGAATCTGTTACAAGTGGTAAAGATGCTTTGGCAAAAGTCGTTGTCAAGGTGGAGTTTGCGCAGGCAAATCGCGCGGTTATTGGGCACGGAATTGATGTAGATACGATGAGTGCCACGGCAAAAGCCTATATCTCTGCGCTAAATAGCTACCTATCTATGCGAGAATTGATGAACAATAAGTAGATTTTTGTGTTTATGGCGCAGTTTTAGATATTAGTGTGCTAGGCTGCATTGATAGATGAGATTATTGTAGCCAAAGATGTCGTGGGCTTGTGTATGGAGTATAAACCCAAAGCGTTCATAAAATCCCTGTAAGTTAGTGCAAAGATACAGGCTAGTAAATCCTTGGGCTTGGCAGTCATTTTTAGCTTGCTTGATGAGTGCGCTTGCGATGTTCTTGTTGCGATAAGGCTCTGCAACATAGAGAGCGATCAAAAATGGATATATATCCGCACAGGAGACAAAATCCTGCAATGCCACGCCCACGCAGCCTACAATTTGCTTATCCAACAAAGCAAAGAGAAAATGTGGAATAAAGCCTTTGGTATTTACGCTACATTGCAAGACTTCTTCATAGAATTTTTGTGTTTTTTCATCTGCCCACGCCTTGAGCAAGAAAGCTTGAGCTTGGTCTAATAAATGCGGGTTATCCCGCAAGGAGCAAATAGCAGGAGACAAGATCGCACCACCTTTTGTAGTCTCTAGTAGGGTGGATTACTTAGCAAAACATCTAGAGATTTATGTGCTTTTTAAAAAGTTTAGCACATAGTAGTAAGCTCGTGAGTGAAAGCTAGCTTCTATCTTCTTTGATTCTGGCGGCTTTGCCTTTGCGATCGCGCAGATAGTAGAGTCTAGCTCTTCTTACACGCCCTACACGAAGCACATTGATACTTTCAAGACTTTCACTATAAAGTGGGAAAGTTTTTTCTACGCCGATATTGTTCGCGCCGATTTTGCGCACGGTGAAAGTCTTGCCCACGCCATTACCACGAATGCAAATGCACACACCCTCAAAATTTTGGATTCTAGTCTTATCTCCCTCTACAATGCGGATCCCTAGCTTAATGGTATCGCCAGCCTTAAAACTAGGCACTTGCTTGTCTTTGATTTGAGCTTTTTCAAAGCTTTCTATATATCTATTTTTCATTGCGCACCCTTTGTGTAGTTTTCCATCGCTCAAATAAATCTGGTCGAAAATAGCGTGTCTTGCACAGAGCTAAATGGTTTTTCAAAGCGGCTATTTTATTGTGGTTTCCCTTTGAATACTCTGAAACAGGAGCAAAATCCTTAAAATTTTCGCTTGTGCGTGCAAAGACCGGTGCTTCAAGTAGGGAGTTTTCAAAGCTCTCGCCTTGAAGCGAGCTAGCATTGCCCAGCACTTGTGGAATCTGGCGCGCAATGCTATCGCATAAGCATAGTGCAGCAAGCTCTCCACCTGTTAAGATAAAATCCCCAATGCAAAACACTTCATCTGCATACGCCTCAATCACTCGCTCATCAATCCCTTCATACCGCCCGCACACAAAGACAATATGCTCCTTTGTGGCTAGGCGGATTGCATCGCTTTGTGTAAAATGCTTAGCGCAAGGAGTGAGAAATATAATGTGGGCATTTTTGGATTCTGCTTCTTGTGTGTGCTGCTGGCTAGCGGCGTGGTTGATCGCTCTTTCTAGCACATTGGGCAAGAGCACTTGCCCAGCTCCACCGCCAATTTGCGGAGCATCGACACTTTTGTAAGAATCAAGTGCAAAATCGCGCAGCTGGATTGTGCGCGTGGCAATTAAACCCTTTTCCCTAGCGATTTTTAAGATGGAGTCTTGAAAGTAGCTTTCAATAAGTGTGGGAAAAAGCGTGATGAAGCTAAAGGTCATTACATTACTCACAGAGTGATTTGGCATTTTGCGTGAAAACCCCGCCACTTTGCGTGGGGCTAGCAAGTGTGATGGTAAGCACATAGGTATCGATGTAGGGGATATAAAATATCTTGGATTTCTTTTTTGTCGCTTTGTTTGGCTTTGGGCTTGTTTGGCTTTGGGCTTGGCTATCTTGCTTGATAAGCAAATAGTCCGTAGTGCCAATGCGCTCTATGTCAATCACTTTACCTAGCACTTCACCTTCTTCGATCACTGCTAGCCCAATAATATCAAAGTAGAAAAACTCATCTTTTTTCAGTGGGCATTTTGCACGGGTTTCTTGCTTACTGGTGAAAAGCCTCACATTGACAAGCTCTTGCGCTTTCTCCCTAGAATCTACACCTTCAAAGGTGATGAGCATACTGCTGTGTCTTTTAGTGATAGATTCTACGATAAGTGTGCGGCTAGGCTTATGCGCTACGAGCATTGTGCCAGCTTGGATAAACTCTGCGAAATCGCTCATAAGGTGGAAAACTAGTGCGCCCTTAAGCCCTACTGCTCTGCCGAGCTTGCCTACTTCAATTGTGTGGCTTTGGGTTATGTGGCTTTTATCTTGGGGGAGCTGCTGTGTGTGTTTTTCGGGAGACTTAGCTGCGCTGTCATAGAGAGTGGTGGTATCCATAAGCTATGGCTGGCAGGGATGCACAGTGATTTTATAGGTCATTCCATCTTTTGCCTTACAGCCAGAGACAAAAGTCTTTAAAGAGACGATCATTCTGCCATCTTTTCCAATGACTCGCCCCATATCATCAAGTGCGACAAACACATCTAAGAGTCGCACGCCGTCTTCTTGCTTGGATTGTATAGAGACTTGCTCTGGGAAGGCGACAATCTTTTTCACATAAGTTTCTAAAAATTTCTCAACCATAAGTCTCAAGTCCTTGAGAGTTGTAGTGCTTGCCTGACTATTTTCCGCTCGCGAGCTTCTCTACACGCTCGCTCATTTTCGCACCTACACCCTTCCAATAGGCGAGTCGCTCTGTGTTAATTTTAATTGTTGCAGGCTGAGTTAGTGGATTATAGTAGCCAATGGATTCTATCCAGCCCCCATCGCGTCTCTTGCGAGAGTCTGTAACCACTACGCGATAAAATGGCTTTTTCTTTCGACCCATACGAGTTAGTCGTATCACAGTTGCCATATTTTCTCCTTAGATTATCAAGTAAAGTGCGGATTATACACACAAAAATATATTTTTACCCTTAAATGCCTGCTCTAACGCCTTACATTGCCTTTCATTTGCCCCATTAGCCCCATAAAATCCTGCATACCACCTTTTTGGCTAAGTTTCTTTGCCATTTTTGATGCCATATCAAATTGCTTGATGATGCGATTGATGTCGGCTACTTCAAGTCCAGCTCCCTGCGCTATCCGCTTGCGTCTTGAGCCATTGAGTAAGTCTGGATTCTCACGCTCCTTTTTCGTCATAGAATCTACCATCGCGCGGATATTTTTTAGCTCTTTAGAATTATCCAAATCCACATTTTTAAGCTGTCCAGCCACTTGGGAGAGACCCGGGATCATCGATACAAGCGAGCTCATTGAGCCAAGCTTTTTGACATTTTCGATTTGTGCTAGAAAGTCTTCAAAGCCAAACTGCCCCTTTTTGAGCTTTTTGCTAATGGATTTTGCTTCTTTTTCATCAATGATTGTGGCGGTTTTCTCTGCAAGTGAGACTATATCTCCAGCTCCCATAAGCCGCGAGACAATGCGATCAGGGATAAAAATGTCAAGATCGGGGATTTTCTCGCCATTACCAATAAAGCGCAGCGGAATTTGCAGCTGATAAGCGATATTTAGAGCGATACCGCCCTTAGAGTCGCTATCAAACTTGGTGAGAATCACCCCGCTAAGCCCCACGCGCTCGTGGAAGCTCTGCGCACTTCTAATGCCATCTTGCCCGCTAAGAGAGTCTGCTACATAAAAGATCTCATTAGGCTCTAGGCTCTTGCGTAAAACTTGCAGCTCGCTCATTAGTGCTTCATCAATCGCCAATCGCCCAGCAGAATCCACAATCATCACATCAAAGCCGCCTTGCTCTGCGCGCTTTTTGGCTGCTTGCGCCACTGCTACTGGGCTAGATTCTGCTGACATAGAATCTGGGCTAAAGACTTCTACTTCGATTTGCTCTCCTAGCACTTGGAGCTGCTTCACTGCGGCAAGGCGTGCTAAATCACAGGCTACAAGCAGCACCTTTTTGTTGCGTGTTTTTAAGTAGTTAGCAAGCTTGGCGGAAGTGGTTGTTTTCCCGCTGCCTTGCAGTCCGCACATCAGCACGATTGTGGGAGGCTTTGGCGCATACACAAAGCCATAATGCCCACTTGTGGTGAGAATCTCTAGCAGAGCAGCTTGCAGCGCGTCTAAGAAGCTTTGCTTGCCTATGCCCTTCTCCCTTGTTTGTATAGCAATTTGATCGAGCAGAGATTTGGTAACTTTGTGATGAACATCGTTTTTTAGCAGGGTTTTTTTGAGCTCATCTAGGGCGCGAGTTAGAGCCTTTTCATCATCATTAAAGCGGATTTTAGAAGCAATGGAGCGCAGAGAGCTGCTAAGCGTGTCAAACATCAATTCTCCTTCATTAGATTCTAGCTATTGTAATACAAGCCTACTTAAACTACTGCTTTATGCCTAAGTAGTGGCTTGATAGACAAAGTCTAAATACTCTTGGCTGATCTCATCAACAGCTATGGCGAGATACTGCGGCACTTCATAGCTATGGAGTGAGAGCAGCATTGCCTTTGTCTCTTCTAGCGCGCTTTTGGTGGTTTTAAGCCGCAAGAGATATTCTTTATCACAGCAGATTTTGCCATCAAAGCGATAAAGGCTCTGGATTTTGCTCCACTGTGCGCAGGCGATGAGATTGCGCTTTAGGAGAGCTTTGGCGATGGTCTTTGCCTCCTTTTTGCTACTTGTGGTGGTAAGAATTATATACATATCCATAGTATTGCCTTAGACAATCTCGTGCAAAAGCCCAACTGCTGCGATAACTAGCACGACCCCCACATAGCCTATGGCATTAAGCCTCTCTCCAAATAAGATTCTACCCCCAGCAATCGTGCCGATAATCCCTATCGCCCCCCAGCTAGAATACGCCACTGCAAGCTCCATAGAATCTAGGGCTAGCATAAGCAGATAAAATGCCCCAATCACCACGCCCACCGCTCCTAGCCCATAGCCCAGCTTAGAGAAGCCATTTGAGGCTTTAAGCAAGAGATTTGCCACCACATCAAGCACCGCTGCTGCACATACTAAGAAAAACCCAAAGAGCGCGCTATTAACAAGAGAGCAAGCCCAAGCAAGAGCTACAATACCAAGCAGCCCTGCTGCAAGAATGGCTAGGGCTTTTATAGATGGCGTAGTGTGCTCGCTAGAATCTATCTCGCCAAAGTTGATTAGCATAATCCCAGCAATCGCACACGCAATCCCAGCATACTGCACTAAAGCTAGATTTTCATCAAAATACCAAATCCCAATCAAAACAATACATATAACACCAAGCACTTCCCACATCGCATACGCTACGCTCACGCTTATGCGCTTAATGGATAGCCCAATGAAGTAGTAAGATACACAGATGAAAAAGGCTGTAACCAAAAAGCCATAGCTCATATTTTGCGCGAGTTTTAAAAAGCTTGAGCCTAGCACTTCTGTGATGATAGCAAGCAGTAGCCATAGCCACGCTAGAAGCTTAGGATTTAGATGAAGCATTGCGCACTCCTTGCAAATTGTTTTGCGAATTATTTCGTAGGTTGTTTTGCATAGCATAGATGATGACCAAAACCCCTAGGATAATCATTATCAAAGAGAGAATCTGCCCCATACTCAAAGAGCCAAATAGCCCAAGCTGCGGGTCAGGCTCTCTCCAATACTCCGCGACAAATCGCATAAGCCCATAGCTTACCCCATACACGCCAATAAGCGCATTTGTAAGGAGCTTTACGCGCGAGCTTATTATGATGATGACAAACACCACCAATCCCTCAAGGATCGCTTCTAGTAGCTGGCTTGGGTAGCGCAGCACGCCATCGACCAAAATCCCAACCTTTTGCCCAAAGGCGTCAGTCTCGCTCACCACTCGTCCAAATAGCTCGTGGTTTAGGAAGTTCCCCACGCGCCCAAAGATATATGCTAAAGGCACGCTAATGGCTACTAAATCTAAAAGCGGCAGGAGTGCTACGCGCTTAGCTTTGATAAACACATACGATACAAGTAAGAATCCAATCACCCCGCCGTGAAAGCTCATACCGCGGATACCGATAAACTTCCCATCTATATCAAAGGGGTTAAAAATCTCTAGTGGGTGGGCTAGATACCAGAATCTATCAGGATCATAGATAAGCACATAGCCAATCCTAGCTCCTATAATCACGCCAATTTCCGCCCAGATGAAATAGCTATCTAAAAGCTGCTTTGATATAGGGAAGCGCGCTGGATTTATGCGGATAAAAAAGTGCGCGACAAAAAGCGCGAACACCAGCGCGCACACATACGCGATCCCATACCAATGCACACTAATGCCAAATATGTTAAATGCCACAGGATCAAAGTGCATATAAATCGTGTTCCAAAAGCTGTAATGCTCTATCATAGATATCCCTTAAGTGCTTTTATACACGCGCGGATCGTGCTCGATACTGACAGAAAACATCGTGGAAAACTCCACAGATTCTAGCAGCTCAAGCAGGTGGTAGTCATTGGTAGCAAGAGTAAAGTCGTAGTTGTTGTAAAGCTTTAGGCGCAGTAAATGCCCTAGTGCGTAGGTGTTAAAGGGAAAGGCATCAAGGAGCATAATGCGCCAAGAGCTAAAGCTCTTCTCGCTAGAATCTATATGCTCTGCAATAAGCCCATCAAGCTTGTGCGCAAACTCCAAATACTCTTCATAGGTTTTCACGCGCCCTTCACAGCACAGATACAAAATGTCATTTCTCTTTGCCGTGCTAAATTGCAAGATATTGTCCTTTGATTGTCATCGATATGGTGCGATGTCGTGCGGAAGTGATCATAAATTGCGGCGCATTGTAGCAGAAAATTTCCGCATATCGTTTAATGACCTTGTGTCCTAGATTATGGTGGTGGGCAAAATCGCGCGCGCTCTTTGGGGCATAGAGAGTGCTCTGGAGTATATGGGGCGTGGGCTTAGAGACTAGGTAGAATCTAGGAAGTGCTACAAGGTAGCTAAATGCAAGCTCAAGCGCGCCTTGTGGGAGATGGCAAGTGAATATGTGCAGGCTAGAATCTAGCGGGCGTGGGGAGCGGGAGCTTACTAAATGCGTATGCACCACATTAGCGTATAGGTTATTTATGCCGTATTTTAGGATATTTGTGCCTAGCTCCCAGAGTAGTAGATACACGCTATCGCGCCACTCTTTGGCTATGAGCAGGGAGCTAGATTCTAGTGCGCGCTCCAAATTAGCAAAGGCTAAAGGGCATTGGGGCTTCAAAGCTCTCTCCAAGCACGCAAATTGCTCTTGCGTGCAGCATAAGGCGCGCGGCATTTGCTCCGCCATAGAGGCTATCGCCTAGGATTGGGTGTCCTATATGGGCTAAATGCACGCGGATTTGGTGGGTCCTGCCTGTTTCTATCTGCACTTTTAGTAAAGTCTTTTTACCTACAATGGCTTCTGGGGTGATGTGGGTTATGGCAGGGAGTCCATCTTTATGCACCTTGCTTTTAGCACTTTTATCCTTTTTGGTAAGGATAGGGGCATTGATGGTGCTAGATTCTGGGACAATGCCGCTCACAAGCGCGTAGTAGGTTTTCTCTACCTTGCGTGCTTTAAAAGCGTGGATAATCTCTAGGGCTTTTTGGCTTTTTGACTTAGCAAGCAGTAGCACGCCACTTGTTTCTTTATCAAGCCTATGGAGTAGCTCATAGCCCTTAAAGCGCACTTGGATAGCATAGCTCTCAAGGAATGCTGGCTTATCGACCACGAGCAAATCGCCCTTTTGCTCGATTATACGCAGTGGCGCGACTTCTTGGACTTGGAAGCTTGTGCTAGGCTCAAGCAGAGTGCGTGCAAGGGTAAGTCGCTTGCCATTGGCACTAACAAGCCCACTATCGATGAGCGATTTTGCTTTGCTATGAGAAATGCGCTTTTGCAGGCTTAGGAGTTTGTAGGCTTTATCCATTATTGTCCTTATGCTGTGGAGATTGCTTTGGGTGCGTGATGATATGCACAAGCGAGAGAAGATCTATAGGCATAGGCTTATAGGCTGCTTTAGGCAAGCTTTGATGAGCTAGGAGCGTTGCTTCTAGCTCGCTTGCCTCACATAAGGTATAGCCATCAATGCAGGCAAAGAGAGCTTCTTGATTGAAAATCGCCTTGCCGCTGATAAGCTTAGTGTGGAAAAATGCTGGCTCAAGCGGGTTATGCCCCCCTGCTTGGATAAATGCGCCGCCTAAAATCACTATATCTGCTATGGCATAGCAGTTATTGAGCTCCCCTAGCGTATCAAGCAGCACGACATCAAGGCTAGAATCATTAAGCACTTGTGCGCTTTGCGTGAATCGCGCGCTTGCAAAGGGATAGGAAGCAAGTTGTGTGGCTACTTCGTCAAATCGCTCGGGGTGGCGCGGGGCTAGGATTAGCAGGCTAGAATCCACTTTACTAGATTCTAGCTTTTTAAGCGTGCTAAAGGCTTCTAGCACCAGCTCTTCTTCACCCTGATGGGTTGAAGCAGCGACAATCACTAGGCGATTGCTGGGCTTAGGGTAGGTAGCACTTGTGGCAATCGGGCTTAGTAGCTTTAGATTGCCAAGCACTTCTATATGGCGCGCGCCAAGGGTGCTAAGGCGATCTTTGTCGGCTTGACTTTGGGCAAAGACTCCATCAACACAGCTAAAAAGCAGGCGATAAAAGAATCTAAAGCGGCGGTATTTGGGATAGGAGCGCGTGGAGATTCTGGCGTTTATCAGCAGTGTTTTTGCCCCTAGTGTCTTAGCCGTATGAAAAGCTCCTAGCCATAGCTCCGCTTCGGTAACCACAAGGGCTTGCAAGCCTTCTAAGCGGTGTCTATACAAAGGGAGAAAGATTTCAAATGGCAGAAACTCCACGCGGATTGTAGGCTCACTAGCATAGCTGCTTTGGGCGAGATCAAAGCCTGTTTGCGTGGTGGTGGTGAGCAAGATATTGCGCGTGGGGGCTGCTTGGGCTAGGGCTTGTATGATTGGCTCTAGGGATTTGATCTCTCCAAAGGAGCAAGCGTGTAGCCAAATATGTGGGCTAAAATCTTTGCAAAATCCGCTAGATTTCGGCATAAGCGAGCGCAAAAATGGGAAAAATCTAGCAGGGATTGAGCGGCGGTATTTGGGCTTAATGCTAAGGTAGAGAAGCATTGGCATAAGCAAAAGCCACGCAAGAGCACAGAGCAGATAGTAGAGAGCTATGCTTATGCGCTTTGGCTTGCTTGCCACGATTAAGATTCTAGGTAGAGAATCCTGCCGCAATGTGGGCAGGTGATAATATCAGAGGTATGGGAGATGTCGCCTAAAAGTTTGTCATTTAGGCGGATAAAGCAGCCCCCACACGCTTGGCGTTTGATAGGCACGACACTGGAGTTTTTCGCCCATTTGCGGATTTTCTCATAAAAGGCGATGATGTTTTGATCCATAGAAGTAATGCACTTTTCTTTCTTAGCAAAGATAGCTTGCTGGGCTTGCTTGACTTCTTCAATTTCCCCATCGACTTTGCGCTGCTCTTCTTCAATGCTAGATTCTAGTAGCACTAGCTGCTGGGCGATCTCTTGCTCTTTTGGCGTGTAGGATTCTAGCTCTTTGTTTAGGCGCGCTATCTCATTATTAGCGTGCTTGATCTGCTCCTTTGCCAAGTCTTCTTCAATCGCAAGCGTGCGTGCTTCTCTATCGGAGCAGCCGTCTTTAATGCGCTGGGTAATGGACTCTAGCTTGGCGCTGTTTTCAGTAATCACTGCTTCATTGCGCGCGATGGCTTGGAGTTTTTCTTCTTTTTCCTCGGCGAGACGGGATTGGGTGGCGATGTGCTCGTGCTTGGTGGCAAGTAGCTTATCTAGATTCTCGTGCTTTTGCTGCATTACAGGCACAAGCGCGTCGGCTTCTTTGTCAATTTGTGCAATTTGTATAAGCTGTTGTAAATGTTTGTTCATAAAAGTCCTTATAGGTAAGAAAATGGGGAAAAGTTAGGCAGTATTGTAGCACTGAGATTCTTAATTTTCAAAAGGCTTTGCAGGATTTTTGCAAAATGCTTTTCACTTGCATAATGCTCCACATCGATGAAGCTTAGCCCATTGCTTTTGCCAATCATTGCATCGTGGTATTTAATATCGCCGCAGATTAGGCAGCTATTTGGCGTGGTGATCTCCCTAGCGTAGCTAGCCCCAGAGCCACAGACAATATAAATATGCTCTATGCTCTCCCTTGCTTGCACAAAGCGGATATGCTCTAGTGATAGAATCTCCTTGCAGGTTTTAGCAAGCTCTAGTAGTGGCGTGGGTGGGATCTGGCAGTGCTGGGCTATGCCTTGCTCTGTGGTGGCAAAGCCTAGAATCTCTTGCGCGAAATAGGCGTTTAAATGTGTGTGATCAAAGTTTGTGTGCATAGCGATGAGGGCGCAGTTTTTTTGCAAAAGTGTGGCGATTAGGCTTGCTGGGTAGGAGGCGGTGTCTAGGGATTTGAGCGCGGAGAAAATGAGCGGGTGGTGGGTGATAAGCAGGGTGTTTGGCTCTAAATTTTGCGCCATAGTAGAATCTAGCTCTAGTGCTAGCGCGATAGATTCTACCTTCTGCCCCATAGAGCCGACATTTAGCCCAGAGTTATCCCAGCTTGCCTGCAGGTTAAAGGGACTTAGCTCATCAAGGATCGCATAGATCTCGCCCACTTGCATTGGGGTAGCTAGAGTCTCTAGCATTGCTCTAGTCGCTTAGCGCGCTCTGGCTCCTGCTCTTTGTAGAGTAGGGCGCATTCTTTGGCAAGCTCGCGGATTTTTAGCACATAGCTTTGCCGCTCGGTTACAGAAATCGCCTTGCGCGCTAGAAGGATATTAAAATAATGTGAAGAGAGCATCACGCAGTCATAGGCTGGGAGTGGGAGCTTGGCTTCTAGGCAGACTCTAGCTTCATCTTGGGCTTTGGCAAAGAGATCAAAAAGCATTGGCACGCTGGCTACCTCAAAATGATAGCGTGAGAACTCATACTCACCCTGCAAATGCACATCTTTATAGCGCACGCCACTATCGTTCCACGCGATGTCAAAAATGGATTCTACCCCTTGGATATACATCGCAAGCCGCTCTAGCCCATAAGTGATCTCCACTGCCACAGGCTCGCACACAATCCCCCCCACTTGCTGAAAGTAGGTAAATTGCGTAACTTCCATACCATCAAGCCACACTTCCCAGCCAAGCCCCCACGCCCCAAGCGTTGGCGACTCCCAATTGTCTTCAACAAAGCGAATATCGTGGATTTGACTATCGATCCCTAAAAGCTCTAAAGAAGCTAGATACAAGCGTTGGATATTGCTGGGACTTGGCTTGATAAGCACTTGGAATTGATAGTAGCTGCCTAGGCGGTTTGGATTCTCCCCATAGCGTCCATCACTTGGGCGGCGCGAGGGCGCGACATACGCCACACTCCACGGGGTAGAATCTAGCGAGCGTAGCAAAGTGGCTGGGTGGAATGTCCCCGCACCTGCTGGAATATCATAGGGCTGGACAATCACGCAGCCCTGCTTCGCCCAGAACTCCTGCAAGCGCAAAATAATCGTAGAAAAGCTATATGCCATAGTGATCCTTTGGGCTAGATTTTAGGCTAGATATTATCCCAGCTGCTATCGCGCTTTTTCACGCTAGTTTGGGGCTTATGTTGTGGGGTGGTGGAGGGCGCAGAGTCCGTAGAATCCACAGAATGTTGGGAGCTAGATTCTTTGGCAAACGAGGATTGCAGGCTAGAATCCACTTTATCACCGCTTGTATCACCGCTTTTGGGAGATTTAGAAGCTTTGGGCGCACGAGATTTTGGCGAGCTAGATTCTAGCTGCTGCAATGTGTCTATATAGGCTTGCTCACACGCCAAAAGTGTGGGCAGCAGTGCGGCTTGGGGCTTATCCTTTTTACGCGCATTGGCACAGAGCTTTTGGATATGGGTGAAAAAGACTTGCTGCAAGCTTGCTTGAGTTTGCTCCTTTTGCTCGCTCAATACTTGCTCTAGGGTTTTTGCAGCTTTTAGTGCTTCATCGCTGCTAGGCTCTAGTGTTTCAAAGCTTTCATAAAGCGCGTTGAAGTCAGCATTATCAATCTCCAAAAACGCCGCAATATCTAGGATTATATCTTGCTCATCGTGGTTTAGCTCTCTATCGCTCCACGCAAGAGTTAGCAAAAGCTCGACAAACTGCAAACGCTTTTTATACTCGCCATAAGTATTGTCTAAAAAGATTTCAGCAAGATGAGCGATACTTGGCTGCTCTAGGGTGCTAAAATCTAGGCTAGATTGTTTGGCTTGGGTTGTGGTGTAGGCAGGCACGTAGTGCGTGAGCAAAGCGCGCAAGCTTTGCTCATACTCTGGCTTCGTGGAATGCAGCGACAAAGAGCGGACAAACTCTTCTACAAGCCCTATTTGCAAAGGAGTAAAAGTGGATTCTAGCTGGCTAGGGTCTTGCTGGTTTGTGGGCTTTGCCTGCTTGCGCACTCCTGCTTGTAGCATATATGCTAGCAGTGTTATGCTAGCTCCTTCATAGGAGTTTTGCAACTTTTGCTCCGGGGTTTGCGCGGTATGAGGGCTAGAATCTAGCGGGTAGGGGGTGGGGCTTGGCTCTTTTGTAGGGGGTTTTATCGTGGTTGGGTTTTTTAGGTATTCTTGTAGGGTGATGTAGAGATAATACACTACAACGCCCGCTAAAATTAGTAGTAAAATGCTCATATTAGTCCTTTGTGGTGTGGTTTTAGGATCGGTTTTTCATTCGCGCGTGGAATTCTTTCTGCTCTTGGGCTTCTCTATCTTGCTTTTCCTTTTTCAAGCGCGCTCGCTCTTCTTTTTGCTTTTGGGCTATGGCGAGTTTTTGCTCCTTTTGCTTGCGGAGCTTTTGTATGTATTCTTCGCGCTTTTCAGGGGATTGGAACTTGACAGGATTCATCAAAAGCACCGCTAGGACAAAGAGAAAAAGCACGATCGCTACGCCAGCTGACTCATTATCAATTTGATGCCAAGTGCCAGCGATGAGTGAGGCGATGAGAATCTTTAAAAATATCTTCACAAAATACCCTATGCAAGCTCTAAGGTGCGGTATTTTCTATCTAGCTTCTCTTGCATACCTAGTGCAAGTAGCGCGACTTGCGGCAGATAGAGTGTGGGGACATTGCTCGGGTCTCGCCCTATGCTTTTGGCACTTGCTTTTGCTAGGGTGGTAAATGCCCTAAATTGCCCAACATTAGAGACCACAAGCATATCTGCCCCCGCATCAATGCCAGCAAAGCGCGCTTTGGCAGACTCTTTCAAATACCCTTCGTAGTTGTAGGCTTGCAAATGTGAAAAGTCCTGCCTACTCTCTACAATATCTAGCCACTTGCCCCCAAGTCTGCTTGCGATGGGGCGATAGTGCGCGTGGAGATCTTCTGCCGCGCTAATAATCTCTTCTTGTGTGAAGTTTGGTCCTGATAAATGCTTAAATAAAGCCTTAGGAAACGCCATAATGCTAGGATCAAATCCATATATCATTTGCTGGTGGGTATCAAGAATATCAAAAGCAAGTAGGCTTGGGTATGCTGCAAGCTTAAGATGATTTAGGGGGGATTTTGCTTCCCATAGCTTGCTTTGGCTGCTTGCGATGATGTTTTTGATATGCTCCACAGGGCTTATGTAATAATCAACCTGCCCATAGAGTGCGCGCACTTCATCAAGCAAGGCTTGATCTCTTAAGAGTGCAGTTTGCGCAAACAGCATAGAGTAGTAGCTCTGGCAATCGCCAACCACCAAAACCGCGCGCTCTTTTGCAGCAAGGGCGAGATTATAAGCGGCGCGCTTGATAAACTCCCTAGTATCCACTATGCGCCCAAAGTATCCACCAAGTGGGAGTAGCTTGCTTCTAGGCTTTATAAGTGGGTATCCCAAAGCTTGCAGTAGGGCTTTGGTGCTAGAGATAAGTGGCTTTGCGCTAGGGCTTGCATAAGCGTCAAACACCATAAATGCCCTAAAATCTTGGCTACTCTCTTTATCTGCTTCGCTCTTTTCTTGCGTGCTTGCTTGTAGGGCATTTAGTGCTTGCAGGGCAGAGCTTGGGATAGAATCTACCTTGATAGATTCTAGCTCATTGATCCACGCTCTCCCACAGCCGGGGCACTGCCCAAAGCGCACGACTTTATTGATAAGTGCGTGGATTGTGTGTGTGATATGGGGGGCATTGGGCTTGTTTATGTAGATAAGAGCTTCAATGGGTGTATAGCTCATCACCCCGTTTTGCGCGCTTGCTAGCGTGTGGATAAGGGTGTCAAAGTGCTTGGGATAGCGCGTAAGTAGCCAGTCTATGTAGAGGAAAAACCCATCACCTAGGTAGGAGTCATCGCTTTGGAGTGAGATGGTGTTTGCCCATAGGTATTTATACAGCTCATAGCGATCGCTTGGAGCGATGAAATCATACTTGCTAAAAAACCACTCATAGCGCGCAAACATCGCTTCTTTATCAAGGGCTAGGTCCTTGCTCACATATTTTTGGCTTAGTGGCTCAAGGTAGAGATTTGCCCCAAAATGCTGCACAAGCTTATAAAGTGGCACATCATCAAAGACACAAAGCCCCTGCACTCTAAGCCCCATTGATCTATCAAAGCCTAGATTCTCTATGGACTCAAGCGCGCTAAATAGCGTGAGATTGTGGTCATAGGCTATGGGGTATTTTTGGAAGTAGTATTCATAGCTTTCTTTGGCATAAAAGCGGAAGATGGATAGTTCTAATGTTTGCATAGTTTCACTCCTGTTTGGCTGGATATTATAGCAGGTTCTTTATGTGTATGGTTATTTAGGCTCATCGCTTTGCATAGCGAGCTGCTCAAAGACCTTGCGATTATGCGAGCTTTGCAAGATTGCCTGCAGGGACTGCTGCTCTTCTGGGCTAAAGAGATCGTGGCTAGGGTTTGTAGATTCTAGTGGGCTAGAATCTGCTGGGAAAATCAAGCTAGAATCCACGCGTGTAAAAAGCGCGCAATCCTCGTGTGAAGTGTCTTTGATGAAAATCTGGTAGATCCCACGCACGCGCACACTCACTAGCTCGCCATCGCCACCCGGAGTTAGCCCCACGACAAAATGCACTGATATTTGCCCTAGGGAGTCTTGGCGAATGTCTAATGACTCAAATGTGCTGCCAGAGATGAGAAACTCTAAGCTTTTGCCCATTTTTTTTGCTTGCTCTTTGGCTAATGGTGGATCAAATCGCACCTTTTGCTCATCGCACAAAATCCCAAACTGCCTGCCACTTTGCTGCAAAAATGTCAGCATTTGCGCGCAATAGTGGTCATAGAGTATCTCAAATGCTTGGCTTGGCGTGTATTGCATAATGCTCCTTTATCGTTTTAGCTTGCGCACTTTGTAGCCACTAGCGTGCAAAAGCGAGTGGAATTCTTCTAGCATAGCGCGCACCTCTTGCATACCAATTTCCCAGAATCTATCGCTTTCTATATCAAAGCCAAATGCCTTGATAAGCTCGCTTGGTGCTTTGCTCCCACCAAGGGATAGAAACTCTGTATATGTGGCGACAAAGTCTTTGCATTTGCCACTTTTGTAAAGCCCAAAGAGTGCTAACACAAGCAGCTGCCCATAGCTATAAGCATAGCAGTAAAAGGGCGAGTGGATAAAGTGAGGGATATAGCTCCACCAGCGCGCGTAGTTTTTGGTAAGCTCTACGCTCTTGCCAAACATTTTGGCATTTTCTTCTTGCCAGATTCTATCAAAATCAGCGATTTGTAGCTCCCCATCTTTGCTGTGGATCGCTCGCTCAAAATTTGTCATCACTACTTGACGGAAGAGTGTGGAGAATATATCTTCAAGCTTGCCGGCATAGATTGGTAGCAGCTCTTGCTTACTTAGTGTGGATTTAAGATGATCAAAAAGCAGCATTTCTCCAAAGACGGAAGCAGTCTCTGCGGTGGTTAAGGGTGTGTCGTGGCTTAGTGTGCCTACTTTCTTGCTTAGCTCTTGGTGGATCATATGCCCAAATTCGTGCGCTATGGTGAAAGCATCCCTGCGATTACCTGTCCAATTAAGCAAGACATAAGGGTGTGCGCTAGGCACACTGCCGTGGCTAAAGGCTCCTCCGCGTTTGTTTGGCATAGGGTGGGAGCTTATCCAGCCTTCTTGCAGGGCTTTTTCAACGATTGTGCCAAACTCTTTGGAAAACTCCTTGTAAGTTTGTGTAACAAGCTCTATTGCTTGATTGTAGTGCATAGTGGAAGCGTGGGAAAAAAGCGGCGCATATCTGTCGTAGTCTTTAAGCTTTATGCCCATAAGGTCGGCTTTTATGCGGTAGTAGTCTTGCACGATGTGGTAATGCTTGGTTGTGATGTCTATCATAGAATCTACGCTTTTTTGCGTGATGTGGTTGCTTAGGTGGCGTGGAGCCTCCTTGCTAGGGTAGCCGCGTAGCTTTGTGGTAATGGCTACATCTTTGCGCACCATATTTAGGATATAGCAAAGCAGCGGGCTAGAGTCTTCTAGGCTTTTGGTAAAGGCTTTTTGCGCTTGCTTGCGCTTTTTGCGCTTGGGGCTATGAAGCTCTGCTAGCACTTCTTCTTCACTTTGCTTGTTTTTACCAATTTTTAATGCGCTTAAATGCTCATCAAAGAGCCTGCTAAAGGCATTGACCCCCACGCTTGAAGTAGCAATTAGGGCTTGCTCTGCACTTAAGGGAAGCTGATAAGGCTTAGCTTGCAAAAGTGTTTGCAAGTAGAAAGTATGCGTGTGTGCTTGCTTGATGAAAGCTTGCTGCACTTTAGATTCTAGCTCGCAAAACTCTAGCTCAAAAAACACAAGCAAGCTATGAGCATCGTTGCTCTTAAGCTCATATTGCGCGTAAATATCGCCCTTTTTTGTATCTTGCGCAAAGAGTAAAAACGCATAAGTCATCACCCTGCTAATGCGCTCGATTAGCTGCTCGTATGCAAGTAGTGCAGTGTAGAAATCCTTAGGAGTAAGCGTGGCTAAGGTGTTTTGGTAGTGCTCTTGGAAAGCTTTGGCTTGTTTGTAGGTGGTAGCAAGATATTGGCTTGCTTGCTCATTGTCTGCAAAAAGCGCGCTTAAATCCCAATTATGCGGGGTTTCTTTTGACTTTGGCGATTTGTGTAGCGTGTTGTGCTTATGTGGTTTTGCCATTTGGTGTGCCTTTATCGTGGATTGGGATATTGTAGCATAACTCTGCTAGCAAAGGCTGCTTGCCCAAAGGCTATGCCACCATCATTGCAAGGCACAAAAGTATGGAAGTGATACTCTATACCCTGCGCCCTTAGCATTGCCCCTAGAATCTCGCATAAAAGCTTGTTTTGAAACACGCCGCCGCTAAGCCCTATGCGCACAGTTTTGTGCATTAGGATAAATGATGTGGCAATGTGGGCTAGTGTGTAGAGAAATTTGTAGGCGATGAAGCCCTTTGTGGCATTTGTGGCAGAAGTGGATTCTAGTGCTAGGACATCATCACAAATTGCTGCAATCATTCTTTGCCATTGGATAATGCCATTTTGTGTGATTGTATAGGGGTAGGGGGTTTTAGGGGTGCTTGGCTCTTGCGCTATAGATTCTAGTAGTGCGCCTGCTTGCCCTTCATAAGTGGTAGAATCTAGTAGCCCTAGTAAATGCGCTACACCATCGATGATCCTACCCACACTGCTTGTTGTTGTGCTTTTATCCTGTGGGCTGGATTTTGCTAATGCTAGCAAAGGCTTTGGCAGGCAAGCTTCATAGCGTGCAATCATCGCGCAAGCCCCCGCTTCTAGTGCAAGCACATAGGCTATGCGCTTAATATCGACTATCGCCCTTTCACCGCCAAGTAGATACAATGGCGCGAAATGCCCCACGCGCTTAATCTCCCTGCAATCGCCAAGCAAAAATTCTCCCCCCCAAATACTGCCATCTTCTCCAAGTCCGCTTCCGTCCCACACGACACTTAGGATCTGCTCTTCTTCACTGCGTGCCATTTCTGCCCAAATCGCGCAGTGGTGGGCGTGGTGGTGATAGAGGCTAAGATGTGTGGCGTGGTGCTGTTTGGCGAGATTTTGGGCTAGCTTGGTTGTCTCAAATCGTGGGTGCTTATCGCTTATGATGATAGAGGGCTTTTGCATAGATGGCAAAAACACTGCTAGATTCTCTTCCAAGCGTGCCAAAGACGCAGGGCTCTGTAAGCTGCCGATGTATGGGGTTATGATAGTGTGTGTGGCAGTAGCTAGAGTGGGGGTGATTTTCTCTCCTGCGCCTAGGGCTATGATTGTTTGATGTGGATTTTTAGGCGTAGAGAGTGTGGGGTTTATGGTGCTTGGAGCTAGCCCTCTTGCTAGGCGGATAGGGCGCATTTGAGAGTCTATATAGCGCGTAATGGAGTCATCAATCCCGTGTAAAATCTCTCTACCAATATCTAGCACATAAGGTGTGATATGTGCTAGCTGGCTTAGGGCATCATCTACTTGAGTGATGATAGGCTCTGCTTTAAGATTGGCACTTGTGTAGATTATGGCGCGAGGAAAAAGATCAAGCAAAAGATGGTGCAAGGGGGTGTTGGCAAGCAAAATGCCAATGGTATTTAAATTTGGGGCGATGGCGTTTGTGGCAATGGGTGTTAGCTTTGCTTTGGGGGATTTGGATTTTATGCGTGCTAGCACAATGGGCGCAGCAAGCGAAGTAAGCATATCTTCTTCCTCCTTGCACAAATGCGCGATACTTCTTGCTTGCTCTAAGTCTTTACACATTATGGCAAAGGGCTTGTGTGGGCGGTTTTTACGCTCTCTTAAGCGATGAATAGCGCGCGCATTTGCACTATCGCAAATAAGTGCAAACCCCCCTAACCCCTTAATGCAAACAATTTCCCCTTGCTCTAAAAGTTTAGCGCATAGCTCTATGCTTGCATACTCTTTGGCAAGTGTAGCATTGCTCCTAGAATCTATCAGCCTTAGTGCAATCGCGCAGGCATTGCAAGAAATAGGCTGGGCGTGGTAGAAGCGACTGCTTGGCGAGCTAAAATCCTGCTTGCAAGCGTTGCATAGGGGGAAGTCTCTCATACTTGTGCGCTCTCTATCATAGGGCAGAGTGTCGATGATACTATACCTTGCGCCACAATTTGTGCAAGCGCATAGGTGGTAGTGGTAGAAGCGTGAAGTAGGTGTAAAAATCTCTTGCAAACAGTCTTTACACATCGCGCTATCAGTAGGGATAGAGAGTGGGCTTTGGCTCTTAGAGCTATGAGATGGCAAAATGCTAAATCGTGCTTGTAAAGTGCTTGGCTTAATCTGCGCTAGGCTAGGGAGTGTGCGAAGTGCTAGGTGTAAGGGATAAATAGTGATATGTGCAATATGAGCACTCTGCGGCAAGGCGCACAAAAGTGCATTGAGAAATGGCAGTGCGCGCAGTGGCAGCAAGGAAGCTTTGGCACTAGAATCTACAACCACACAAGGATAAATCCGCATAAATCGCGCGTTATGCCTTTTTGGTGCTATAAGCTTTGGCAGGCTTGGGCAATCAATAGCTATGATTGCATCACCATTATCATTATACACACCCCCACAAAGCCCAAGCTCTGTGGCTATGCGATACACAATCGGGCGGAATCCAATGCCCTGCACCACGCCCACAAATCGCAAAACTAGCATCAATAAAGCTGCATACTCACGCAGTGCAAGCTGCCGTGCCACTCAATAAGTGTGCGCGCATTGACCCCTAGCACCGCTCTATCAGGCAGAGCTTCTTTGAGCAGAGCTAGGGCTTGTGTGTCGCTTGGATCATCATAGATTGGCACAAGCAGCGCGCCATTGACAAAGAGAAAGTTCGCATAGCTAGCAGGCAGCCGCTCGCCAAGCTCATCATAGATCGCACGCACAAAAGGTAGGCGGCAGAGTTTATATGCCCTACCATTTGCTTGCCTAAAGGCTAGGATTTCTTGCTCCATTGCCTGCAAGGCGTGATAGTGCGGGTCGCTTGTATCATCGCAGCTAATGTAGGCTATGGTATCTGGGGCTAAAAATCGCGCTAGCATATCAATGTGGCTATCGGTATCATCGCCTTGTAAAAAGCCATTTTCTAGCCATAGCACGCGTTTTACCCCTAGGCTTTGGCATAGAGTGGATTCTATCTCTGCTTTGGTGTAGGTGGCGTTGCGATTAGGCTCTAGCAAGCAAGCAGTGGTGGTTAGGATCGTGCCTAAGCCATCGGTATCAATGCTCCCTCCTTCTAGGATAAAGGAGCTAGATTCTAGTGGGAGCTGCCCTAGCGTGCCTAGCTTATGTAGGGACTTGGTGATTTGGTTGTCAAAATTGCTGGGGTATTTGAGCCCCCAGCCATTGAAGCTAAAATCTAGCAAGAGATTAGTAGCTTGTGTTGGCTTGTGTTTGGGAGATTGGGCTTTGCTCTCAAAAACCCTAGAATCCTTTGCAGGCTCGTTTAAATTTGTTGCGTTTTCAAAAGTGGATTCTAGGGATTGAGCGGATTTTTCACATCTAGCTTGATTTTCTTCTTCAAGGATTCTAGGAGTTGCGGTGGGGCTTTCGTAGTTTTTTGGGGGTTTGGGGGCAGAGCTAGACTGATGGTCTGCGGTTGCCTCAAAATCCCCAAAATCTGCGGAATGCTTACCCAAAGCCGAATCCCTAGCATTAGAATCCATTATTTCACAAGTAATCACCCCAAAATCCCTAGCCCAAGTATCATTTGTAGGCACAAACGCTAGGGTGATTTGGGGGGTAAGTGTATGTGTCGTGTAGGGTGTAAGCGGTGGTATATCACTGCCAAAATGCCTGCACAGCACTGCTAGCCCTTGTGTATCGTGTATATCGATACACACAAGCACTCTCTCAAATGCGATAATGGATTCTATAATGTCTAAAAAGCACTGCCTAGCCTTGTCAATCTTACTTGCCCAATCGCTCCTAGTATGCGGAAATGCAAGCAAGATGGCTGCTTGTTGCTCCCACTCTGCGCGCAGTCTTTTTTCTACCTGCTTCATAGCTATCCTTTACATCAATAAATCATTGACAGAAGTGCAAGGTGGTATTGTAGCAAAGCACGATATGGTTTTAAAGCAAAAGCTAGGAAAGCTTTTGTTACAATTTGCCCAACTGCCAATGAAGTAAGGAACATAATGAAGCGTGAAGATGCAAATGCGTATTTACTTAATGTCGAGCGCGGGCTTATCGCGGCATTTTTGTTTGATGAGCATATTTTCACCCAAGTGCAAGACTCGCTTGTAGTGAGCGACTTTTTGTTCGCACAGCACCAAAAGATCATTGAAATAGCCCTAGAGCTAAAGCTGCAAAATCTCCCTATAAATGCCGAATTTGTCGCTTCTAGGATCAAAGATAGCAAAATCAGCGAAGAAGATTTCGCTCATATCATTGCCACAAGTCCTATTGCCAATGTCGCTGCCTACATTAAAGAGATCAAAACCGCTTCTATTAAACGCCAGCTTGCCACCCTTGCGACCAAGATCGCATCTCGCACAAGTGATGTAAGCATTGAGAGTGATGTGCTGCTTGATGAGGTTGAGCGCGAGATTTATGCGATTTCTTCAAAGAGTGCGCATACAGAGTTCCAAAGTGTGCGTAGCGTGATTGATAGCACACTACAAGAGATAGAGGAGATGAAAAAGCGTGGCTCTAATGATCTTGTGGGCGTGGATACGGGCTTTGCAGAGTTGAATCAATACACCACAGGCTTTCGCTCTGGAGAGCTTATCATCATCGCGGCGCGCCCTGCTATGGGGAAAACAGCGTTGTTTTTAAATATGATCCAGCATACACTTAATCGCGGCGGTGCAGTAGCAATCTTTAGCCTAGAAATGCCCGCTACGCAGCTAATGTTTCGTATGCTTTCTTCTCTCACTTCTATCCCCTTGCAGACTTTGCGGAAAGGCGAGCTCAATGACACAGATTGGAGCAGGCTTACAGAAACGACCCAAATGCTCCTATCAAAATCGCTCTATATCGATGATGGCAGCTCGCTTACCATAGCCCAGTTGCGCTCCAAGCTGCGCAAGCTTAAAGCGCAAGTCCCAAGCCTACAAGTAGCGGTGGTGGATTACCTGCAGCTTATGCGCGGTGGTGGGGGGAGAAGCGATAGTGCGAGGCACGAGGAAGTGAGTGAAATCTCACGCGGGCTAAAGACGCTCGCAAGGGATTTAGAAATCCCCATTATCGCGCTATCACAAGTGAGTAGGGCTGTGGATTCTAGGGAGGATAAACGCCCGCAGCTCTCTGATCTAAGAGAGTCTGGCTCAATCGAGCAAGATGCCGATGTGGTGCTATTTTTGTATCGAGAAGATGTGTATGCCATTAGCACACTGCGCAACAATATAGAAAAAATCCAAAACAACCCCAAAGATGATCAAAAAGACAAAGACAGCCTAAAGAAGCTTCAAAGCAAGCTTGAAGAGCTACGCAAAAAGAGTATCGAGCCAGCAGAAATCATCATCGCCAAAAATCGCAATGGCGAGACTAAAACCATTAGAATCCAATACAATAAACCCTTTATCCGCTTTGAAGATGTGGCAAACGGCGCGCGTGAGCTTCCCTATGAGCCTACGCAAGCTAAAATTGATGTAGCTCCTGTGCAGGTTGTGCCAATTTAAGCAGACTCCAACCAAATGGCGCAAAAGACCAAAGGCTCACCTTATGCAATCGCGCTTTTTTCACCTAGGCAGTGGGTGGTGGCATATTTGGTGCTTTTTGCGCTGCTTTGCGCACGCATTGGGCTTGACTACTATCAGTTTCGAGCACTGCCCTTTGAGCAGCCTAGCGAGATAGAAGCTCTTGTGCAAGCGCAATATACAAAGACCAAGAATGATAAATCCTACTTTGTGCTAAAGCTTAGGCATAACTCTCACACACTCTATGCAACTTCTAAAGAGGATTTAAAGCCCCTGCAAGGGCGCAGTGTGCGGCTGTATGGAAAAATGGGGAGAGATTGCAGCTTTGTGAAATACTTGCAAAGCTGCTTTTTTATGAGCTTTTCTATCGCGCTACTGCCGCATAAGCAAGCTAGCACTCCGCTCAAAGAGGCGATTTACAAGCAGCATACAAATCCTATCCACGCAAGTTTATTTAGCACACTATTTTTCGCTACTCCACTTGATAAAGCGTGGCGTGATGTGAGCAATAAGCTAGGGCTTGCACATATTTTTGCTATTAGTGGATTCCACCTAGGGATTATCTCCTTTGTGCTTTTTGCTCTGCTAGCTCCATTGTATCGCATAATGCAAAGGCGGTATTTTAGCTATCGTAATGAAATTTATGATCTAGGGCTACTTGTGCTGCTAGCACTTTTTGGGTATTTGCTTGTGCTAGATTTTACACCTTCGTTTTTGCGGGCGTTTGTTATGGCTTCTGTGGTGTTTATACTCTATGTCTCTGGCTTGCAGATTCTAAGCTTTGCTATGCTCTTGTTTGTGGGAGTGCTTTGTGTGGTGCTCTTTCCTAGTGTGGCGTTTAATCGTGGGTTTATCTTATCAATGGCTGGGGTGTTTTATATCTTTTTATTTGTGCGCTATGCAAGCAAGCCTAGCTCGTGGCGTAGCTTATGTGTGCAGATTCTTGGACTTAATTGTGCGGTGTTTTTGAGTATTGCGCCTATTGTGCATTGCTTTTTCCCATATTTTTCACCCTATCAGCTTGTCTCAATCCCTGTAAGCATTGCTTTTGTGGTGATTTTCCCCCTTGCGGTGCTTTTGCATAGTGTTGGCTATGGGGGGATCTTTGATGGCGTGCTAGATTCTGTGCTTGCAGCGCAAATCCCAAGTGCGGAGATCTATACGCCGCTATGGTTTTTGGCTCTGTATATCGGGGTAAGTGCTTTGGCTATGCGATTTGCTTATGGCTATTACGCGCTGATTAGCTTGGCTTTAGGATTTTATGGGTATTTATATTATGAGATGTATTTGGGAATGTAATTTGCTTAAAACTTGTGTAAAATCTGCTAATGTAAAGTATTTTAGGAAGTTTGGGAGTGTCTTGTGCGAGCATATATAAGTCTTGTGTGTAGTGTGGTGTGTGGGGCGTTTTTCTTAGGCTGTGCTAATAATCTTATTGAGATGAAATATGCTTCTTCAATCCAGCATAGCTACCAGCTCAATATCAATGCCCCTGTGATTATCGCGCCCCATAAAGGGGACTTGCTCGCTGCTTCATACATACCTTTTATCAAGCAAGCATTAGAAAAAAGAGGGTTTAACTCCTTGTATATGCAGGGGCAAATCCCAGAAAAAAGTGCGCGCAATATCATCTATGTAAGCCTTGTGAAAATGATGAGAAGCTATCCTAGCTCTAGCGTGCAGTATATCCCATCAAAGATGATCGATCGCTCCGCGTGCTTTAACTATGATGGAATGTATTACTGCAGGGAGGAGACCTATCCTATCATCACTGGCTATACCACTTCGCTTAATCTCTCTGCAGAATATCATTTCATTATGGATTGGTATGATAATCATATGAAAAAGCGGATTCTCTATATCGATGGCTCGATCCAAGATGGTGCGTGCATTTATGAGGGGATTTATCAAGATCTAATCCAGCAGACAATTTCTAGGATCGATTTTGCTAGGGGTGAGAGCTATAGCTATAGCGCGCCGCTTGCTTACTACAACTTCAGCTGCCTTATTAGCCGCACTAAAATGCTCGGGGTTAAAAAGTAGATTCTAGCCTTTCTTCGTCATTGCGAGCCAACAAGCAAGCAATCCACAATAAAGAGTAGAATCTAGCTAAGCAAAATCTAGCAAGACAAAATTTAGTAGATAGAATCTACTTTTATCATTTCCCAGATTCTACCACCTAAGTCTGCTTGGCTAGAATCTAGCGCACCCACTGCGTGAGTGTGTGCATATCATCATAGCTTGTCATATCTAAAGTAATTGGTGTGATGGAGACATAGCCACTCATCACCGCGCTAAAGTCGCTTGCTCGCTCGCTGCGCTCTTCCCACTCAAGCTCGTGCGTGCCTAGCCAATAATACTCTTCATTGCGTGGATTGCGCGCTTTGGCTACATCGTTGCCATAGAGACGCACGCCTAGCTCTGTGATCTTGTAGCCTTTAGATTCTGTGGCAATGGGGACATTGACATTAAGAAATCTGCGCTTGGGTAGTGGGTTATGCGCTAGGAGCTTTTGCGCTAGGTCAAATGCCACTTTTTTTGCAAGGCTAAAATCACACTTCCTATCGCACTCTTTTTTAAGTAGCTGTGAAATCGCTATGCTAGGGACCCCTAGAATCGCGCCTTCCATAGCCCCTGCTGCAGTGCCAGAGTAGGTTACATCTTCGCCCATATTGCAGCCGATGTTAATCCCAGAGACAATTAAGTCTGGCTTGCGATTATGCTCCTTATAGAGTGTGTTGCACGCTAGGTAAATGCAATCTGCAGGCGTGCCATCATCAAGCTTGTAAGAGTCTTTGCCCACAGAGATAAGGGAGAGAGGCTTTGTGATGGTAAGTCCGTGTCCGCACGCGGATTTCTCTCTAGCTGGAGCGACTACACACACACGCCCCAGCGGGCTAAGTGCCTCCTTTAGAGCTAGAATCCCAGCAGCATCAAAGCCATCATCATTGGTGATTAGAATCTCTTTCATACAATCTCCTTAAAATAATCCCCCAAAAGTATTGAGAGATTCTTAGCTATGGGCTGCGGGAAATTATGCAGGGTTTGTGTGAGCGCACTAGATTCTGCTTGCAAAAGCTCTTTAGCCTGTGCTAGTCCCAAGAGATTGACATAGCTATTTTTACGCGCGTCATTGCGCGTGGGCTTGCCTGCTTGGGCTGCTTCTTGCACTGCATCAATCACATCATCTCGTATTTGGAAAAACAGCCCAAGTCGCAAGCCAAAGTCCCATAAATCCTGCGCGAGAGAATGTGGGGCATTGGCAATGATAGCACCCATTTTGAGACTTGCGGCGATGAGCTTTGCTGTTTTGTTGATGTGGATTTCTTGAAGCTTTTCTAGCGGTAGGGATTGATTCTCAAAGTGGCAGTCAAGTGCCTGCCCAATGATCATACCGCCTATCCCGCCGGCATAAGCGAGCTCTTTTACAAGCTGGACTTGCACACTAGAATCTAGCTTTGAGCAGCTTAGGAGATAGAATGCATAAGTATTAAGCCCATCACCTACAAGTGTCGCGCTTACTTCATCATAGGTTGTGTGTAGCGTAGGCTTGCCCCTGCGCAAAGGAGCATTATCCATACAGGGCAGATCATCGTGGATTAGCGAGTAAGTATGCAGGCACTCTAATGCTAATGCTGGCAAAAAGGCGTTTTGAACCATTAGTGGATTGAGCCCAGAGACAACAGCGAGTAGCAGATTAGGGCGGAAACGCTTCCCTCCACAAAGGAGCATCTCCCAAAAAGCCGTGGCAAAATATGGGTGGAAGCTTGGGATTTGTGGCGCGCTTGCTTGCAAAAATTGCTCAAACTCTTGGATACTTTGCTGGTATTGCATTATGCTCCTTAGATTCTAGCTTAATTACTTAGAGTGCCATTCGCACGGAATCAAAAAGCGCGTCCATATTCTGCTCTGGGATAAAATACTGCACGCCAAGTCGCTTTGCTTCCTCGGCTTTTTCATAATCAGGCAGCTTTGCTACTACAAGACAGAATATAATGGGCTTTGCTGGCTCTTTTTGCGGGAGCTGTTTGGTGTTTTGGATAAAATCTAGCGCGCTCATCTCGCCGATTTGCTCATCTAGCACGACAATATCTTGCCGTGTGGTAGCAAGTAGCTTTAGCGCATTGATTGGGTTTTTATCTACACTAACTGTAAGGGTAGAATCTATTTTTTCAATGACTTCTTTGTATTTAAGTGCATCAACAGCCGAGCCACGCAGAACAAGCACATTTTTATGACTGATTTCTTCTAAGTATTTTAAGAGGCTAAAAAGCTCTTTTGTCTTTGGTGAAGCTTTGTTTCTATCAAGACCGCGGAGAAAATAGCGCAAAAATGTCTTAGAGGAAAACCCCCCTTCAATCCGCGCATCGCGGAAGAACTTGCGCACGATTTGAGACTTCTTCGCCCTGTCCCAAAGCTCAGAATCTAAATCATACGCTTTGGAGTTTAGCAAGCCCACAAAGCGGTCTTTAATGTCGCGCAGCATTGGCGCATAGACATCGACAAACTCTTGGAAATGCACTTCTCTAAACTTCTTCATTCGCTCTCGCTCGTGCGCTAGCCACTCTTGGCGCGTAGCGATAAACTGGATAAGATCGACATAGGTTCTGCGCATCATTTTGACTTCTTTTTCAAAGCGCAAGTATTCTTGCCCACCGCGCCCAGATCCACTTGCCATACGCTGCAGACGCTTCTCGCTGGCATCAAGATTGTTTCCTAGGACTTGGCATTGTGCTTTGGCATTATTTAGGGCTAGCTGGGTGGCTTCTATGTCTTTTTCCACTTTGATGTATTCTGTTTGTTTGGAGAGAAAGATTTTTTCAAAAGCGTAGGCTGGGGTGTATTGGGCTTTTTTTACATAGTTTTCAAACTCTTTCCATAGGTGATTGATCTCTAGTTTTGCCTTGCGCAGTTCGTCATTTTCTATAAGATTGTCCATCTCACATAAGTCATTATATGCCGTGAGCAGAAATCGTCTCATACGCAAAAAGTCAAGGCTCAAATGCCCTTCTATGAAGTCTTTATACTCAAGTAAGATTTCATTCTCTCTAGCAAAAAACTCTTCAATACACACATTTGGCAGCTTAGTCATAGGGATTTCATCTGGGTCAATGGGCTTTGGCTTGATTCTAGCGTGGGTTACCACACGCATTTCTACTTCAAACTCTACTTCTTCCCCTACAGCCATCTCTCCAGAGTCTGTATCCCACACTGCAAAATCAAAGTCAAATACGCGCTGGTTCAAATCCTGCTCTATCTTGCCCTTTTTTGCCTCTTCATCAATAACAATTAGCTTCCCTGTTAGCATATAGATTCTCTCCTAATTCCTGCTAGTCAATACACACAGCTCAAACTCGCCAAATTATAGCAAAATATAAATAGACTCACACAAACCTAGTGGCAAAATCGCAGCGCATAAGTTTTGCTCTTATTTGCTATAATTGCCCAAATCTATCAAGGATACACCCACACTATGGCAAAAGTAAAAAGGATAAAACTGCGCAATATCACTATGATGAAATCGCTGCTATTTTGGCTTGCTTGTATTGGCTTGGCGTATGGGCTTGATTATTCAGCGTGCAAGACTTATTACAAGCAAGCAACAAGTGTGATAGATTCTACTAGGGTGTATTCTATCTTGTATGATGATGTCCCCCATCTCATCGCCTTTTCGCAAAAGCCTTTGCGCTCTTCGCGCATTATCAAGCACGACCCTTTTTTAGGGCTGTATCTTTTCTCTGGCAAGCTGCAAAAAGGCTACCGCCTAAAGCCACTCGATGCCTTTGCCCATACTTTGCCGCTAGCTGCTGTTAATGCGACACAAGCAATACCCGGGAGTGTTGTAAATTTTGAAAAAGGCGTGTTTGATCTAGGGAAGTTTAGCACGACCTTGCCTAAAGATTCTGTCATTAGCACGATTTGCTATCAAAGCTACGGGATTAGCGCGTATGGGCAATACTTCGTCCCCAAAATCTTAATCGATCGATTTTTAAGCGCGCGTGGTGGGCAGTATGGAGATATTGGCGTGCGAGTCGCTCCAAATCTACAAGCTGCTAAAGATCAGCTTCCAAAAGGCGTGATTGTCGAGCAAATTGATATATTTTTCCCACAAAGGCTACTAATGCCAAAAGATAGGATTCTAGCGATCAATGGGCGCGAGATTACTTCTCTTGCGCAGTTTGAGTGGCTTGTGGCAGATCTTGTGCCAAAAAGTAAGGCGCAAGTGAGAATCCTGCGCAACAATAAGCTACTTGAAGTATCTGTGCAAGTGGATCGCCGATATGGTGGAGGGATATTGCAGGACACATTTTTTGAGCGTTATGGGGTGGTGATTGATAGGGATTTGGTGATTCGGGCGATTGCAAAGCCCTTGCCAGATGGATTGTCTCAGCTAAGTGTGGGGGATAAATTTATCTGGGTTGATAAGACACCCATCAAAAAAGACAGCGACTTTTGGCATTTTCGCCAGCTTCTTTCGCAAGCGGCTTTGCGCGGGAAAGTCGAGCTGCTCTTATTGCACGATGGAGTGGAAGTGTTTTTGCGATCAAATCTCTAGAGTCTTGTAGTGCTACTCAAGGTAAGATTCTATCTCTTGAAGCGATGTTTGGTTGTGCGCTCTAGTGCTGGTGAAATTGTTTTTTTACCACAAGTAGGCTACAATGTGGGCTAATTTCTAAGTTTTACTCTTAAAGTATTTTGTGGTTTTTAAGGTTTAGTATGAAAGAGCTATTTGAAGGTGCGATCAAGTTCCAAGAAGAAGACTTTTCCGCGCACAAAGATTTATATGAGTCGCTAAAACAGCACCAAGACCCACATACGCTATTTATCACCTGTGTGGATTCTCGTGTCGTGCCTAATCTTATCACCAACACCAAGCCCGGAGATTTGTTTGTCGTGCGTAATGTGGGCAATATCGTCCCCCCTTACAAAGAGTCGCAGACTTTGCGCGAGGGCTTTTTGGCTACCACAGCAGCGATTGAATACGCGCTTACTATTTTAGAGATACAAAACATCATCATTTGTGGGCATAGTAATTGCGGGGCTTGCGAATTTATCTATGAGCCACCTAAAAAGCTTGATGAGACTCCTTATGTGAAAAAGTGGCTAAAGCTGCTTGACCCTGTGAAAGAAAAGGTGCAAGCCCTAAAGCCTAGCTCTAAATCTAAGCGCACTTGGCTTACAGAGCTAATCAATATCGAGCAGCAGCTAGAGAATCTTATGAGCTATCCCTTTGTGGAAGATCGCTTTGATAGGGGGGAGCTGCGCGTGTATGGGTGGTATTACATTATCGAGACAGGTGAGATTCTAAACTACAATATGATCAAGCGCGAGTTTAAGCCCATTGTCCAAAAGGACAAAAAGTGATACCCACAAAGCAAATGCGCTTCTTGGCGCGTTTGTGTGCTGTGGCTTTGCTTTGCTGTGGCACACTAGCTGCAAAGTCCAAGGCGGCTGAAGAGCTTTTTAATGCGCTAAATATGCAAGTATGGCTTGATAGCACCACTACCCAGCTTAAAGATCTGCAGCACAAAGCTCAATCATCATCTTGCTTGAGTGAAGCGAGTAAAAAGGTGTTTAAAAGTGAAATAACAGGGGCTATAAAAACTATCCAAAAAGATGGCAAAAGCTCCTTGCTACAAGCACTAGATTCTCGCCCTTATAAAAGTGAGCTTTTAGATGCGTTACAAACGCCCATTGGAAAAAGGCTTGGCAATGCCCTTGCTAGCAAGAATATGAGTATATTTAGCTGTAGATTCCAGTATTTTGACCAATATGAGAGCTTTTGGAGTGATGAATTTAGCCTGCAAGATATGCGAGCTTTCGCAGACATACTTCTAAACAAAGCACCGGCATTTGCGCAAGAGTATGGCTTGTTTGTGTCTAGGGTTTTGGAAAAGCTAGAATCTAAAGAGCTAGATTCTATAAGTAGCGAGCTTGCACGCTGTGGGATTGACTTTGAGGAATATTATTGCCGTTAGTGTAAAGGCTTTATAATGCAAGTTAGAATTTAGAGTAAGGAAAGGCAATGGCAGAGATATTTCAACCAAACAACAAGCTAACTATCTTCTGTGGTCCTTGTGTGATAGAGAGCCTAGAGCAGCTGCAGCGCATTGCTGCTGGGCTAGAGTTTTTACACAAGCGCGATGATTGTGAGCTCTACTTCAAAGCAAGCTTTGATAAAGCAAATCGCACAAGCCTTGAGAGCTACCGCGGTCCGGGGCTTGATAAAGGGCTTAAAATGCTAGAATCTATCAAAAGGGATTTTGGCTACAAGCTTATCACAGACATACACGAGTCCCACCAAGCAGCTCTGCTTGCTGAAGTGGTTGATGTGGTCCAGATTCCAGCATTTTTGTGCAGACAGACAGATTTGATTGTCGCAGTAGCAAAGACAAAGGCGCAGATCAATATCAAAAAGGGGCAGTTTATGAACCCAAAAGATATGCGCTATAGCGCGCTAAAGGCGATTAAAACTCGCGGGGGCACAGAGGCTAGCTACCTAGAATCTAGCAAATATGGAGTATGCTTGACAGAGCGGGGGTCAAGCTTTGGCTATGGAAATTTGGTCGTAGATATGCGCTCGCTTGTGATTATGCGTGAGTTTGCGCCTGTGATTTTTGATGTAACTCATAGCGTGCAAATGCCCGGTATGGGTGGGGGTAAAAGTAGTGGAGATAGCTCCTTCGCCCCATATCTAGCACGTGCGGCAGCGGCTGTTGGGGTTGATGGGTTTTTCATAGAGACGCACTATGACCCAGCAAATGCCCTAAGTGATGGGGCAAATATGATTGCTTTAGAGAAGCTGCCTACGCTTTTTGATGAGATCTTTGCTATTAGAAATGCGCTTAATGCGCGCTAAATTTAAATAAGGAGTGCTTATGAGAATACTTGAAGGGAAAATTATTTTACAAGGTGATGAGAAAGTCGCCATCATCTGTTCTAGGTTTAATCACATCATCACAGATCGTTTGGTGGAGGGGGCGAAGGATAGCTTTTTGCGCCACGGGGGGAATGCTGATTTGCTAGACATTGTGCTAGCTCCGGGGGCGTGGGAGCTGCCATTTGTGCTTGATCGCTTGCTAAAAAAGGGGCAGTATCAAGGGATATGCGCGCTAGGAGCGGTGATCCGCGGGGGGACGCCACACTTTGACTATGTAAGTGCGGAGACGACAAAGGGCATTGCCAATACTACTTTGCAATATGGAGTCCCTGTGAGCTTTGGCGTGCTAACGACTGATAATATTGAGCAGGCAATCGATAGGGCAGGCGCAAAAGTGGGGAACAAAGGCTTTGAAGCGATGAATTCACTCATTGAGCTTATGGATTTATGTAAGGCAATTTAATGGCGACTAGGACGCAAGCGCGCGAGGCTGTCGTGGGGCTATTGTATGCCTATATGTGCGGCAATGGCGCGGTGCTAGAATCCGCACCCACGATGCTTACTGCGCGCAAGATTAAAAATAAGCAGCAAGATTTCGCGCTAGGGCTTTTGCGTGGGGTGATTGAGCGGTTTGACTCGTTGGGAGAGGAGCTGGAGCAGCATTTGAAGGAGTGGGAGTTTGAGCGGCTTGGGCAAATGGAGAAGAGCATACTACGGCTTGGAGCGTATGAGATACTCTACACACAAACTGACTCGCCCATCATCATCAATGAAGCCATAGAGCTAGCCAAAATGTATGGAGATGATAATGCCCCTAGGCTTATCAATGGCGTGCTTGATGCGCTCTCTCGCGCACAAAAGCAAGAGACTTGACCTTGCGCTCGTATTGTTTAGATTCTAAGGGCTTGTTGCTTTTCAAGTCCTTAGCAGAGAATTATATACCCTATAAAACCCTTTGAAAATGAAATGTTTTAGCAGTTTTCCTTGTTTTCTGTCTTATTCAGTTTGGTATTGATGGCAACAAGTTGCTCGCGCATATCGATAAAGAGAAAAAGTCCATAAAAGATTAAAACAAGCAGCAATACTCCACCAACGATAATTCCTAGACCCAGTAATGGATCGTAAGTAGCTATAGCTAGGAGACCAACGATGATAATACCAATAAGACTAAGCACATAAGCTAGCGTGGCGATAAGATTTCCCACAGATATAGTAAAGCGACGAAACATTGTTTCTCCTTGAAAAGTAATTTATCTTTGCCTTACAAAGACATTCCATTATAGACAAATGCAGATATAAGCCCATAAAAATAAAGGGCGTTTTTTTTTTTTTGATTTGTGTCATTTTGCTACAAAATTGCAGTGTTTTGTAAGGTAAAGGGTAGAAAAGCTTCTTTAAAAATTTAAGCCTTTACATCGTGCGGAGCTTGGCGATCTCATCGCGGATTCTAGCGGCTTCTTCAAACTCTAATGCCTTGGCGGCTTGGTGCATTTTGTGCTGCAAATCTTTAATGATCGCCTCTTTTTCAGCCTTGGGGATTTTGCGCAGCTTGCTAGCTTTCTCATAAAGAGTGCTAGAGCTCTCTAGCTTTAGCTCCTGCTCGACATTGCGCGCGACACTCTTTGGCGTGATATTATGCGCCTTATTAAACGCTTCTTGTTTGGCTCGGCGATAGTCTGTAATATCAAATGCCCTTTGCATAGAGTTTGTAACTTTTTTCGCATATAAAATCACCTTGCCATTGACATTCCTAGCCGCTCTCCCCATCGTTTGGATAAGGCTTGTCTCACTGCGTAAGAAACCTTCTTTATCTGCGTCCATTATCGCTATTAGGCTCACTTCTGGCAAATCCAGCCCCTCGCGCAAAAGGTTAATGCCAATTAGAACATCAAACTCCCCTAGCCGCAGTGAGCGGATAAGATGATTTCGCTCAATGGCGTCAATATCGCTATGCATATAGCGGACTCTCACGCCTAGCTCGCCGTAGTATTTAGTGAGCTCTTCTGCCATTTTTTTAGTCAGCGTGGTGATAAGCACTCGTTCATTATTTTCCACCCTTAGCTTTATCTCATCGTATAAATCAAGCACTTGATTATCACTATCTCGCACTTCATAGAGTGGGTCTAAAAGCCCTGTGGGGCGGATAATCTGCTCGGCAATATGACTTTGACTAAGCTCTAGCTCTAGCTTTGCGGGCGTAGCAGAGACAAAGAGAAAATGCGGCGCTTTGTTAATAAACTCATCAAAGCGCAAGGGGCGATTATCCAGCGCGCTAGGCAGGCGGAAGCCGTATTCCACAAGCACTTCCTTGCGGCTTCTATCCCCTGCATACATTCCACCAAACTGCGGCAAACTCACATGCGATTCATCAACGATTAGCAAATATGGCTTGCCCTTTTGCGCAAAATAATCTAGCAAGGAGTAAGGCGTCTCGCCCGGGGCTTTGCCTGTGAGGTGTCTAGCGTAGTTTTCAATCCCCTTGCAAATGCCCGATTCTCTAATCATCTCTAAATCAAACTCCGTGCGCCCCTTTAGCCTTGCATACTCCACCATTTTGTCCGCTCTCTCAAACTCCGCAAGCCTAGAATCTAGCTCCGCTTCAATATCGCTCAAAGCTTGCTGCAAGCGGTTCGCCCCTACGATAAATTGATTTGCCGCATAGAGCACGACACTTTGGCTATCGCGGATTTTGACTCGCTCTAGCTCGTCCCATATACTAATGGATTCTATCTCATCGCCAAAAAACTCTAGGCGCACAAACTCCCTCTCATTATACGCTGGAAAGACATCAATACTCTCGCCATTTACGCGGAAATTACCGCGCTCAAACACCACATCATTGCGCGTGTAGCCCATATCCACAAGCTTTGTAAGCAGGCTTTTATAATTTCGCTCCTGCCCCACTTCTAGCTTTTCTATCATTGTTAAATACTCTTGCGGATTGCCTAGCCCATAGTTTGCCGATACTGAAGCTATCACAATCACATCATCATAGGCTAGCAGTGAAGTCGTGGCTGAAAGCCGCAGCCGCTCTAAGTCATCGTTAATACTAGAATCCTTTTCTATAAACAAATCGCGGCGTGGGATATAGGCTTCTGGCTGGTAGTAGTCAAAGTGGCTGATGAAATACTCCACCTTATTGTTTGGGAAAAAGCCCTTAAACTCGCTATATAGCTGGGCGGCTAGGGTTTTGTTGTGCGTCATTATGAGTGTTGGCATTTGCGCTTTAGCGATGATATTTGCCATCGTGTAGGTTTTGCCACTGCCTGTAACGCCCACAAGTGTGGAGTATTTCGCACCTTGTGCGATAGAGTCTGTGATTTTTTCAATCGCTTGGGGCTGGTCTCCTGCTGGAGAGTAGGGGGAATGTAGGAGAAATTGCGCCATTTGCGGTAGCCTTTGTGGAAAATTTGGCTACAATTATAGCCAATGTGGCTTGCGACACACACTTCCTAAGGAATATCAATGACATCAATCACTCAACTTGAAGAAAAGATCACAACCCTACTTAGCGCGTATGAAAGCCTAGCAAGTGAGCTAGAATCCGCACGCAAGGAGCTAGCGACCCTACGCGCAGAGTCTAGTCAAAAAGACTTGCAAATCTCAGCACTTTATGAAGAGATAGGCAGTCGCGACCGCGCCGTAGAATCTCTCTATAACAAAATCTCCACCACGCTTGATGGCAAGCAGGAATCTAGCGGGGGCAATAATGAGTGAGCAGCTAGAAGTGCGGATTTCTGGGAGGGATTTTGGTATATCGCTTAAAGGCTACAATGAGCAAGCTGGAGCGGAGATACGAGAGCTTTTTGCACATAATAATACAGATTTACTCACACTTTTGCGCGCGTATTTAGATGTCGTGCATAAAAAGTGCGAGCTAGAATCTAAAATCCAAGAAGTGGATTCTAGGATTGATCTCAGTATGCAAAGATACGCCTTGCTAGCATCTGCGCAAAACACACTAGATGATAGCCCGCTAGATTCTAGCAAGTCTAGCGATGAGCTTGCTACAAACCTAGAATCCACTTTTATCCAAGAAGAGCCACACGCCCCCAATTTATTTGATCCACTGCTACAAAGGCAAGAATCCCCACTTGCGCAAAAAGATACCACAGAATAATGCCTTTTTACCATATCGCACCGCTTGGGGTGCGCTCGCCTTTGCTTACCTACACTGCGCAAACTCCCCTTGCAGTAGGCACACTTGTAGGCATACAAATCCGCAAAAAAATCTATGATGGCGTGGTGATTACACAGACTCAAGCACCAGATTTTACTTGTAAAAATATCATAGATGTGCGGGGGTATTTTGGAAGTGCGCAGCGATTTTTAGCGCGCTTTATTGCTTACTATTATCGTGCAAATCTGCCAGAGTCTTACAAGCTTTTTCTCGCATTTGCGCACACCCCCACACTTGCGCTAGCAACGCCATTAAGACAGAATCTAAACCCCTTATCAAGTGGAGCTTTGAGCTTTTGTGATATACCCTTGCGCTCTAGGCTTAATCACGCACAAAAGCAGCAAATCTTCTCCAAACTCCCCGCACTAAGCCCCACTCAAGCAAAAGCCTATGCGTTTATAGAATCTAAATCTTTAAGCCTGCTCTTTGGCGATACAGGCAGTGGGAAAACAGAAATTTACTTCCACGCCATAGCGCGTGCTTTGTGTGCAGATAAAGCTGCGCTGTTTCTTATGCCAGAAATTGCCCTAACTCCCCAGACTCTAGCGAGATTGCAAGGGGTATTTGGGGATTGTGTGGCATTGTGGCATAGCAAGGTTTCACCGCGCAAAAAGAAGGAAATCCTACAAGGTTTGCACACCCAAAGGATAAAAATCATCGCAGGCGCACGCAGCGCGTTATTTTTGCCACTTGCAAACATAGGGGTGGTTGTTGTCGATGAAGAGCACGATGATGCGTATAAGTCGATGAGTAGCCCTAGGTATAATGCGCGTGATTTGGCGGTTTTGCTAAGTAGGCACGCAGGCATTAAAGTCGTGCTAGGCTCTGCCACGCCAAGCCTCACAAGCTACAAACGCGCCAAAGATGGCGGCTATCTCTTCCGTATAAAAGGTGGATTCTACCAAGCGCAAAAGGAATTTATCCTAGAATCCACTTTTACTTCCCTAAGCGATAGGCTGCTTTTGCTACTGCAAGAAGTGTTACAGCAGCAAAAGCAAGCGATTGTATTTGTCCCCACTCGCGCGAATTTTAAATCCCTGCTATGCCTAGAGTGTGGCTATGGCTTTGTGTGCCCATTTTGTAGTGTAAATATGAGCGTGCATCTATCGCGCGATATGCTGTGCTGCCATTATTGTGATTATAGAGAGGTGCTGCCTAGTCTTTGTCCTAAGTGTGGTGGTGAAAATCTCTCAAGCAAGCGCATTGGCACTGCGCAAGTCGCCGCCGACTTGCAAGCGATCTTCCCCCAAGCGCGCATTGCGATATTTGACAGAGATCATATCACCACGCAAAATAAGCTCGCCGCCACACTTAGCGCGTTTAAATCTGGGGAGATTGACATTCTTGTAGGCACGCAGATGTTAAGCAAGGGGCACGATTACCACAATGTCGCACTTGTGTGTGTGCTGGGGATTGATTATGTGCTGCAAGGTGGGGATTTCCGCAGTTTTGAGCGCGGTGTGGCACTTTTGCACCAGATTGCTGGGCGTGCTGGGCGCAAGGAGAGTGGAAAAGTATTTATACAGAGCTTGCAGAGTGAGTGGCTTAAGGGGTTTTTAGATGATTATGAAGTGTTTTTGCAATGGGAGCTTGCATATCGCTCATCTTCCTACCCACCTTTTAGACGACTTGCGATGATCCATTGTGATCATCGCTCTAAGGCAAAGGCGCAAGAGAGTATGCTGGCAATTTTGCAAGCCTTGCAAGCTGGAGATGGCGTTGAAGTGCTAGGGTATGGGGCAAATGCAATTGAGCGCATAGCAGATAAATGGCGGTTTCATATCTTGCTAAGTGCGCAAAAACATAGCGATATGCTGCGTGCTATGGAGAATCTTGGCGAGATAGAAGTGGATATAGATTGTATTGATACTTTGTAAGGATATTTTGGTTAATCAAAGATTAATTCCCCTGCCAAAAAGTAAAATTTAAGACTACAAAAGGGAAAAATAAGCTAGAATAGTCCCAATTTCTTACAAAAAGGAGAGAAAATGCAGAGCGATGCGGTCTTAGAATATGACTATTCTATAGCAAAGTTGTTTTTATACTCCACCTTGGCATTTGGGTTTATCGGTATGCTTATTGGTGTGGTGCTTGCGTTTCAGTTGGCGTTTCCAGATCTAAATTATATTGCTGGTGAGTATGGTATTTTTGGTAGATTGCGACCATTGCATACAAATGGGATTATTTATGGTTTCACGCTAAGTGGGATTTGGGCAGCTTGGTATTATTTGGGGCAAAGAGTGCTTAAGATCACTTACCACCAACACCCATTTTTGAAGTTTGTGGGGTTGGCGCATTTTTGGATTTATATTTTGCTACTTGTTTTGGCGGTTATCACTCTGTTTGCTGGGATTACGCAGTCTAAGGAGTATGCAGAGCTAGCTTGGCCACTTGACTTGCTTGTGGTTGTGGTATGGGTGCTTTGGGGTGTTAGTATGTTTGGCTCTATGGGTGTGCGTAGAGAAAATGTGATCTATATCTCCTTGTGGTATTTCATCGCTACTTTTACTGCTATTGCCGTGCTTTTTATCTTTAATAACCTTGCTATCCCTACTTACTTTGTCGCTGGGACAGGAAGTATCTGGCACTCAATTTCGCTCTATGCAGGTAGCAATGACGCGCTTATCCAGTGGTGGTGGGGGCATAATGCTGTGGCATTTGTTTTCACCTCTGGGATTATTGGTGTGATTTACTACTTCTTGCCAAAAGAATCTGGGCAGAGCATATTCTCTTATAAGCTTACGCTATTTTCATTTTGGAGTTTGATGTTTATCTATATTTGGGCGGGCGGACACCATGTTATTTACTCCACTGTTCCTGATTGGGTGCAGACACTTGGTATGGTGTTTTCCGTGATTTTGATTCTACCTTCTTGGGGGACAGCGGTTAATATGCTGCTTACTATGCGTGGGCAGTGGCATCAGCTTAAAGAATCACCATTGATAAAATTCCTTATGCTGGCAGCTACATTCTATATGCTTTCCACACTTGAAGGTCCAATTCAATCAATCAAGTCTGTTAATGCTCTTGCACACTTTACTGACTGGATTGTTGGGCATGTGCATGATGGTGTGCTGGGCTGGGTAGGATTCACGATTATTGCTGCTTCTTATCATATGCTTCCTAGAATGTATAAGCGAGAGATCTACTCACGCAAGATTATGGATATACAATTTTGGATTATGACAATAGGGATCGTATTCTACTTCTCTAGTATGTGGATCGCTGGTATCACACAAGGAATGATGTGGAGAGATGTGGATCAAAATGGCTACCTTGCTTACCAATTTATCGACACAGTGAGCGTGCTTTTCCCTTACTACTTGATAAGAGCGATCGGCGGGACAATGTATCTAGTGGGCTTTGTAATGTTTATCTACAATGTTGTAATGACTATAACAGCAGCGAGACAGCTAGAGAGCGAGCCTAAGTCTGCTTCACCTATGGCTGCATAAGGAGGAATCTATGTTTAGTTGGTTGGAAAAAAATCCATTCTTTTTCACGGTAGCGTTTTTGATCGTGTTCTCTATTGCTGGGCTTGTGGAGATTTTGCCTGATTTTTCTAAGTCTTCTCGCCCAATCGTTGGGCTTAAGCCTTACTCTTTGCTGGAGACAGCAGGGCGTCAGGTGTATATAAATGAGGGTTGCTACAATTGCCACTCACAGCTCATTCGTCCATTCCAAGCTGAAACTGATCGTTATGGTATGGCAAGTATCAATGGTGAGTATGCTTATGATCGCCCATTTTTATGGGGATCTAAGCGCACAGGACCAGATCTTCATAGAATTGGTGATAGCAGGACGACTGATTGGCACGAGAAACATATGCTAGATCCAAAAAGTGTTGTCCCAGCTTCTATAATGCCAGCCTATAAGCATCTTTACACTAAGGATGCAGACTTCAATACAGCGTATGCTGAGGCATACACGCAGATGAAAGTGTTTGCTGTGCCATATAATACTGAGGGTGGTGTTGCTATTGGGGCAGATATTGAAGAGGCGAAAAAAATCTACCTGCAAGAAGCCCAAGCAATCGTTGATGATATGAAGTCTCAAGAGATAAAAGATGCTTTGGAAAAGGGCGAAGTGAAAGAGATCGTGGCATTAATAGCTTACCTTAACAGCTTAGGACAAGAGCGAAGAACAAAATAGGTGGTTTGATATGAGCGCGGAGACTATAGAGTATCTACGAGTGGGCGTGTATTTTGTCGTAACAGCTGTTCTTATTGTGTTTTTGTATTCTTATGCGGTTTCTATGTGGAGTCGGCAAAAACACGGAATACGCGATTATGAGAAGTATGGCGAGTTAGCTGTGCGTGATGACTTACACGATGATCTTGTAGAGCCTAGAATTACACAAAAGGAGCAGAGATGAATTGGTTGAGTGATAGTGTCAATGTAATCGGTTTATTGGGTGCAGTGGCGATCTTGGTGATCACTATCTATGTGGTTGGTTTTTATGTTAAAAAGATGAAAACAGCGGAGAATGATGGTGAGCTGACAGAGCATGATTGGGATGGTATTAAGGAGTATAAAAACGACATTCCTATGGGGTGGCTTGTAATCTTTATCTTGGTCATTATTTGGGGATTCTGGTATATGTTTTTTGGCTATCCCCTTAAGAGCTTTTCACAAATTGGACAATATAATGAAGAAGTCAAGGCTAGCAATGAGAAGTTTGAGCAGCAGTGGCAAAATCTTACACCACAAGATAAGATCGATATGGGCGAGGGGATTTTCCTAGTGCAGTGCTCACAATGCCACGGACTTAATGCTGAAGGTATCAATGGTCAAGCGCAAAATCTTCGTGCTTGGGGCAAGGAAGAAGGCATTATCCACACTATAGAGATGGGAAGCAAGGGGCTTAATTATATTGCTGGGGATATGCCTCCCGGATTGCTTACTAGTGATGATGAAAAGCGACAGGTCGCAGCCTATGTTATGAAGACTTTTTCACCTAGCAAATCTACTAAATACTCACAAGCTGATGTGGAAGCTGGGAAAGCTGTTTATCAAAATGTTTGTGCTACTTGCCACGCTAATGATGGGAGTGGTAATGCAAATGGCATAGAAGGCTTTGCTTCTAACCTTAATACTTATGGGGATTATGTGCTTGTTGAGCAGGTTTTGAGAAATGGTAAGAAGGGCTTTATAGGCAAGATGCCTTCTTTCAACTATGCAAACTTTAGCGAAAGACAAGTAGAGGCACTAGCTGCTTATATTAGCTCTCTAGCAGTGAATGACTAATTTAAGGAGTAAGAGATGAATGGACTATTTGGTGTAAATGGGCTTTTGGGATATTTGGTGGCGGTTTTGCTTGTTGTCGTGCTTGCCATAGGCTTTGGCTTCTTGGCAGTGAGTGTCCAAAGTGCAAACGCGCAGAACTACTATGAGTTTAAAGACTACAAAGACATTAAAGCACAAAGTGTAGAAAATAAAAATTTCTTCCAAGATGCACAATAAAGGAGAGTTTGATGTTTACAGCAGCAGAAAAATTATTGGGTGCGTTGTTAGTTGTTTTGGGTGTTGTGTCTATTGTGATTGCTTTTATTCCTGATGGGCTTTTACATCTAGTGTGAAGGAATGGCTTGAAGCTATTTTTAAAAAGACTTGCTTTAATTGCGCTATGTTTTGCTTCTGCATTACTATATGCCGATAGTAGTAGCCGATCCCCTAATGGCTATGTTATCGGCAATACACACGGCGTTCTTGTGTCAAAGACACAGGAGCTAATACAACTTCTCTCAGCAGAGATTTTTCAAAAGACCGGCATTAGAGTGTATGTTGATATTATTGATGATATTGCTATCCCTCCAAAATATCCAACTAAGCAGGCGCGCAAAGAATATCAATCGATAGTTTATGCGCAGCTTCAGCAGCCCTATGTTGTTGTTTCGCTATTTGTGCAAAAGCGGAAATTTGACCTTATTAGCAGTAGTGATTTGCAGGCATTTCTTGGGGCAAAAGTGTTGGATTCTGTGTATTTTGACTATATGGCACCGCTTATCCCAGAAAAGGAGCAAGACATTACACCGCAGCGTCTTTCGGCGATTTTGCTCAATGGCTATGCTGAGATTGCTGACATAATCGCTAGCCAATATGCTGTAAAATTTGAGCACAATATCAGCACAAACGAGCAGGGCGTGCGCTCTTTTGTGCGTTTTATTATGTATGCTATGGTGCTGATTTTGCTGGGGCTTTTTGCGCTTGCGCATTTTTCTCGTAAATCTTCTTCATAAGGATTCTATATGGGAGTAAATATTTCAAATAATTCTGTCCAAGATTCTAATACTACGCAAAAAAAGCCGAGAAATTTGTGGCCCTATGGCATTTTGCTTGCGATTTTTATCGGTATCATTTTGATTTGTATCTCTGTGTATATTTCTGTAAAGCACCCGGTTTATGACGATCGTCCATTTTTTCAAAAGCATTCTGATACAGACACGATGATCAATCAGCTACTTGAAGACACAAGTGCATTGCAAGAGCATTATGATTTTTACATTCAGGCAAATCTCAAGCCCACAAAAGATAGTGTGCTAAAGCCAAATTCCCCATACTTACGCCCTCCACATAGAGATAAGCAAGAAGATAACTCGCCAAACATCTTACTTACCAAAACGCTTAATACAATCTACTTGCTTGCTGACAAGGTTGATAGTAAATCCCAAACCTTGCCGGAGCTTAGTATCGAGGTGTTTATCCAAAAAATAGGCGATATTAAAGCCCAAGAGATTTATATTTATGACACTAAAGATGGCTCATTTGTAAAGAGTGTTCCAGAGCATAAGGGCGCGCAGATTCCAATAGGAAAGATGATGTTTGACGCTAGGGAGCAGGTGTTTGTAAGCCCATCATTTGAGATAGAGCCAGAAGGACGCTGGATTATCTCGCTACAAATTACAGCCAAGCAAAATCCAGCGCAGCAAGGCGCACAGGATTGCTGCAAGGATCTCTTTGTCGTGCTAGAAAAAGAGTTTTTCAGTATGCCAAAGCCACAATAGATGTTAGAATCTAAGGTGCGCTCTAATGCTTGTGTGATTGATCGGGCGCGTGTTTCTCCCTATTTTGCGCGCTATTCTTATGCGTTTGTGATGTTAGAGATCGTGTTTGCGCTTGTTGTCATTGGGGTGGCGTTTGGGATTCTAGCGCAGTTTTATCTCTCTAGGTCTGCAAGTGGCGAGCTGCCCGTAGCTGAGCTAGACATCGTGCAGGAGAAGGCACTCCAAGAGCTAGAATCTAAAATCGCCCCAAAGCCGCACATTATCCTTGGTAACGATGGGTTATTTTGCGAGGGGGAGCTATTTAGCACTACTCAGTCTCAAAGCACCTTTAAGCTTTTTGTCCCACAAGTATGCGACAAGCCAAAGTCTCCGTAGCCTCCAGCACTGCAAGGGCATTTGTGCTAATGGAGCTTGTGTTTGGTATTGTGATTTTGTCGCTTATCTCTATTACACTAGTGCAAGTCGCCCTATCGCTTCACAGGCACTCTATCGCAAAAACTAGCGTAAGCCTTGCGCAAATTTCACTATCTAATACCGCAGATATTGTGCGCAACTACCTAGAGATGGAATCTAGCTTTGTATTTGTAGATTCTACGCTGCAGAGCGCATCGCATACGATTAGCTTGCAAGGAAGCGCGCTATTTCTTGATGGTGTGTTATTGGCACAAGATATTACGAGATTTGATGTAAAGACCTTGCCTAATAGTGCCTTTAGCATAGATGTATGCACAGATCTTGGCAGTAAGACATTTTGTATCAATCGTGTAGGCTGGCTCCGCTAATGCAGCCAGCAAAGCCCAATCCACACTCCAAAGTATCAAAAGCCTATGCCTTGCTCTATGCGGCTATGTTTTTGCTACTCATTAGCTTTTTTCTCACTAGTCTCCGCACAAGCACGGGTATTACGCTAGATAGGCTGACAAACTCGCATATACGATTCCAGTCTGCTTTGTATCTACGCTCGCTAGAGCAAGTAGCTAGAATCTGCCTTGCCTCGCATATTACTTCTGGGGATTTTGTGCTAGATACTGATTATATAGGTGGGTTTGAGATCATTGGAGATAGGGTAGCTATGTATATTGAAGCCATCAATCGCCGCACAGGGCAAACTATCCGCAGCACGAAAGAATTGACATTAACACCATAGCGCACGCTCAATCTTGGTGGGATTTGTATAGATAGATTCTAGCTTTAAGTATTGTAGATGTAGGACTTAAGAAAGTGGTGCGGAAGAGAGGACTTGAACCTCCATGCCTTGCGGCGCCAGATCCTAAGTCTGGTGCGTCTGCCAGTTTCGCCACTTCCGCAAACAAATAAAATGGGCATTATAGTCTATAATGTTTAAAAGTAGCTGAAAATGCGACTTTAAGGGCTGGTAGTGGCGCGTGGCTTGGATTCTAGTGGCATTAGTTATGAGTATGGCTTGGACTTGGCGTGATTTATCTCTTTGTTATATTAAAAGCTTATAATCTCGCCAAAATTTAAAAGGATAAGAATGGAAAAGAAAAAGCGCGTTTTGGTGAAGTTTTCTGGGGAGGCATTGGCTGGGGAGAATGGCTTTGGGATTGAGCCTAAAATCCTTAGCTACATCGCAGAGGAAATCGCTTCGCTGCTAGAAGCTGGGATAGAAGTGGGCATTGTCATTGGCGGGGGGAATATTATCCGCGGAGTGAGTGCAGCGCAAGGTGGGGTGATCCGCCGCACAAGTGGGGATTATATGGGTATGCTAGCCACAGTGATCAACGCCGTGGCTATGCAAGAAGCCCTAGAGCATAGTGGCGTTGATGTGCGGGTGCAAAGTGCGATTGAGATTAAAGAAATTTGCGAGAGCTATATTTACCGCCGCGCTATTCGGCATTTAGAAAAGGGGCGCGTGGTGATTTTTGCTGCTGGCACGGGGAATCCATTTTTCACCACAGATACGACAGCCACGCTGCGTGCGGTAGAAATTGGGGCGGACTATGTGATTAAAGCGACTAAGGTTGATGGTGTGTATGACAAAGACCCTAAGAAATACGCTGATGCCAAGCGGCTTGATACCATCTCTTATGACGCGGCGTTGGCTGAAAATATCAAGGTAATGGACGATACAGCAATCGCCCTAGCTAAAGATAATCGCCTCCCTATCATTGTCTGCAATATGTTTAAAGCAGGAAATCTCCTTGAAATCGTGCGTGATGGCAAGGGTGTGTTTTCTGTCGTGCGATAATCTTAAGCTATTGCGATGATACGCCTGCTTGTGTGCCTATGTGGCTTTGTGGGAGCTCTATGCATACTCTCGGCAAGTACCCCAGCCACGCTTGAGCATTTCGCGCCGCTGGTGCTAGAATCTAAGCAGAGCAAAGTGGATTCTAGCAGTGCCAAGCCCCAAGCTACACTGCCCCCACTTAGCAAGACACCTCAAGTGCGGTTGTGGGATCTAAGTGGGCAGTATGTGGAGAGCAATTCTCCTGCGATCGCGCATTTACGCAAGCTTGCTACAACACAGGAGCAAAGAGACTTCATCAAGGCGTATGAAGTGTTTTTGCGCATAGCTTTGCTGCGCTTTGCCGTGGAGTATGTGCGCGATAATGGCGGCTTGGCTGCTTTCTTCGATACAGATTCCATAGTAGAATCCAAAATCGTTGCACCAAAAGAAGAGCACGCACGCAAAAAGATAGAACTTGCTTGGGAGAGCTTTTTGGCAGAGCAAAATGCCTTTATCCTAAGCTTTGGGGGAGAGTTTTTCCACTTTCTTAGCAGCTACAAGCCGCCCAAAGTTTGCATAAGCGGGGGCTGCGGGCACGAGAGCGAGCTATTTAACCTTGCCAATACTTTCCGCTCGCTCCAAAGCAAAGATCCACAGCTCCAAGAAGTCTTGGGGTATGGTATGCAAGGCTTCGCGCTTTTTGCTCTAGTTGCTAATATCCAAGATTCTGGCGAGCTATTCAAGGACTTGGGCTTTGAGAGCTTGCGTGCTTATCCTAGCAAAGAGCTTGAGCCACTTATAAAGGAGCTGCAAGGCTTTGAGGATAATGCGTGGCTTGGGGCATTTCTAGGGTATTTTGCACACGAGTATCTTTCCAGACTCTACCGCGCTAAATACCTCTTGCGTCTCTACACGCAAAAAAGCAAAACCAAGCAGATCCTAGAATCTATGGCACAAAGTGGGCTTGCTCCCTGCCTAGATTCTGCTATTTTGCCAAAGCAGGCTCAAAAGCTATGCTTGCAAGGTGCGTATATATCGCAGAGTGATTTGCCAGATATGGTAAGGGGAGAGCGAGTCTTTTTTCTGCAAGATAGGCAGAACTGCTTTGAGCTATACTATACGCAAGATAGGGAGCAAGATAAGGTAAAAGACTCCACGCATTTGCGTCTAATCCCAAGCCCCACAAACACTAGCGCGATGTGTCAAACGCTCCAAAAAAGCGCGCAAAAGCTTGCGCAAGAATCGCTAGAAGAATCACTGCAAGACCTTGCGCCGCCTGCTCCAGCGCCCACAGACTCCGCGCTATCCCCTAAGCAGCAAGCAATCCTAGCGCGCATACAATCCCCAAGCTTCGCGCTTGATTTGCAAGACTTCAGCAAGCTTTCAAGTGAAAAAATCAGCGAGCTATGCCAAAAAGGCAGCATAAAGGCGTGCCAAATCACCGCTGCTCGCACAAAAGATCTACACCTTTTGCTAGCAAACTGCAAGGCAGGGGTGGGGGAGTCTTGCGCGATGTTTAGCGAGCTAGTGCTATCAGGGCAAGCAACAAGCAAAGATGAAGCAAAGGGCAGAGATACAAAAAAGGGCGCAAAAAAGGCTAAGGGGAGCAAAGTGGGCATTGCAGAGGTGCTAGAAGCTAGCAAAAAGGGCTGTGAGCTAGGGCATAGCGGCTCGTGTGCTATGCTAGGTGAGCTACTTGCGCTAAAGCAAGGGCAGATCAAGCACTTTGCAAGCAAGGGGCTTGATGTCTCATCGCTTCCGCACGATCTAGCCGGCTCACTGCCCTACTTGCAAAAATCCTGTGTGCGCGGAGAGGAGCTAGGCTGCCTAGGGCTTCTCGCTCGTGCTAAAGAATATGAAGCAGCCAAGCTTGTGGATTCTGCCAAAGAGCTTGTAGCAAGTGCTTGCGCGCCATTAGAATACCTGCTAGAAGGCTGCGATAAAACAAAAGCAAATGCAATCCTAGAAGTGCAAAAGACCTTTATGCTCAAAGTGATTTATAAAGATGGCAAGCTGACAAAGGCGGATTTAGCGCAGTTTGAAAAGGTGTGCAAAGATGGCTCAAACCTCGCGTGCAGGACACTTATGCGCTCTTATGACAAGGTCTATGATAGCCCTAAGAAATATAGAGATAGCCTGCGTGCGGTAGCCGAGCTTGCTTGCGCGCGTGATGATAGCGAGAGCTGTGCTGTGCTAGCTGGGCTAGAATCTAGGAAGCCAGAATCTAAAGGGAGCGTTGAGCAAGCCCAGCTCTATAAAAAGGCGTGTGATGTGCTTGAGATTGAGCGCGCGGGCTATGTGGATAGATTGCGTCTCAATAGCTATGCGAGCTGCTCGAGAGTGGGCGATGTGTATTGGCTGGGCAGGGGAGTGGCGAGAGATAAGCAAAAAGCGCAGATCTACTACTACCAAGCCTGTGAGAATGGCGAAAGTGGCGCGTGCGATAAGCTGCGCTCCACACTACGCTAGAATCTACTCAATGATAAACTCCTTAGGGTTAAGTCCGCAGCCTTCTATAAGCCTTTTAAGATTCTTACCCACATCTCTTAACGCCGCATTGCTTACAAAGTAGAATCCTAGCTTTTCAAAGGGCACGATCAGCGTGCCATCTCTGCGCCTAGCGGCAGCCTTAGTGCTATCCCAGTAGATATAGCTTGGCAGCTCATCGCCCGTATAGCTCTCAAAGGCTTCTCTAGCATTCTCTAGCAAGTATTCTATGACAGCTTTTGCTAGATGGCTAGCGTTTCTTGCAAAGTGTTTTTGCCCATTGGGGAGCGTTAGGCTTGAGAATTTATGGAAAGTTAGGTCATCATCAAGGCTTTTGCTAAGCCCTCTTGCGCGGTATTCCTTGGGTAAATCTTGGAACATTGCCACTTGGCAAAACTGCTGCGCTAGATACTCGCTCCTAGCTAGCACTTCATCTATCCCCCAAGAATCTGTGCTGTTGATAAAATAGTCGTTTAAATGCAAGGAGCTATTGCTCTCCATTAGCTCTATCTTTTCCTCATAGGGCTTGTTGCCAAGCTTTAGATTCTGCCCTGTAAGGGTTAGATTCCCAAAGTTATTGCAATAATCTTGCTCAAAAGCATAGTAGTCCCCTACCATATCGCGCCACTCCTGCGTGGCAGTCTGCGGGTAGAAATGCTCCACTTCTAGCCCATCTTCTCGTGGTGGCTCGGCATTGCTTAGCTTTTCTATCTCTAGTAGGATAAATTTGCAAATATTTCTTAGTGAATAGGCATTACGCGTGGCAAATGCCTGTTTAATGCGCTCGTTGTTTGGGAATATCGCTCTGCCAAATTGCCTGCCTAAATATCGCTTCAGCCCATCAGCTGAAACTTCATCGCCCAAATCTCTATACAAGCTATAAAGGAGTTTATTAAGCACGGGGGTAGGCTCTCCGCATACACTTCTGCGCACAAAGTAGCTTATAAGAATCTGTAAAATCTCATAGAAATTCTCATAATCTAGCCTGCCTTCTTCAAAGTTTCTTGCTTCAAAGTCTCTTGCCAAGCACAGGACAAAGGGCTTTGCCACACCAAATTTAATTTTCATTAAAATCCCTACAAGTCTGCGTAAATTTGCTAGCTGCTGCGCAGTGGCATTAGGCTGCTCTAGCCCATATTGATGCCCTTCTAAAAAGACTTGATAGATTCTGCCATACTCGCGCATATCGCTCATAAGGGCTTGTATATCATCAGGGAAATGCTCTCTGTGGAGGGCTTTTAAGCAGTAGTAAATCTCGCGCTCATCTTCTCTTACTTTATCCTCATAATAGATTCGCAAATAAGTTAAGATAAACTCATTGATATGCTTTACATTTGCCCCAAGCCACTCTTCTAAAGGTATCCAATAAGTCTCATAGAGCTCTTGCTGTCTAGCAGAATTCTCGCCCATCATTAGGTAGTTGCGTATGAGATCTAGCCCTGTGAGCTGCACGCCTGTGGCGTTGATACTCTCAAACACCACTTGCGGGTCATCATCGCCTAGCTCTAAGCCTATGCCTACGATTTTAAGCCGCAAAAACGCGCCATAAATCTCCTCTATGCCATAGCCTTTGAGCAGATAGCTATCAAGCTCTTTTAGGAAAAATTTGTAATTATCCTTGATATGCGATTTGCCTTGTATTTCTGTCCAGCGATTTTGCATCACAAGATCGAAGGCTTCTCTATCTCGCTTGATGGGCTTTAGGCGGAGTTTCTGCCCCTTTGAGAGACTAAGCAGCCTGCTAATCTCATCTTTTATGCTCTCATCTTGTGTTTTTGTCTCTAGGGCTTTAAGCAGGAGCATAATCGTGGTGATCCGCTGCTGCCCATCGATGATGACAAACTCTTGCAGCTTTCTTAGGCTGTTTTCTTCATCGATAAAATGCAAGATATAGGTGATAGAGCCCATAAAGTGCGTTTTCTCATTTTTAGCGATACTCACAACATCTTCTAGTAATTTAGCGCAGTTTGTTTGCGCCCAAGTGTAGTTGCGCTGATACACAGGGATAGAAAACATCGTATTTGTTAGGGCAAAAAAGTCGTTTATGGTGGATTGGCTTGCTTTCATTATGACTGCTCCTTAAAAGTGATCGCGCTTACCGCCCAAGCATTAAATCAAAAAAAAAAAAAACAGCTTAAATTCCTAAAAAATCCTAGATTCTAGGCTAGAATCTAAGTGCTTCTTGTGCTAGCTTATTTTGCGGGGATTGTTTTTATAAAGAATGTCTAAGCTTAAACTTCACACAATTTCAGTCAAGTTTAAGTATTTCTAGCTTAGAATCACACCTTGTTTAATCGTGTGGCGCGTATTTGTAGCACACATCACTTGCAAGCACGAAGCAACTATTAGAGTAAAGGAGATCTTATGAATATGACACGATCGATGAAAGCAAGCGAGATCACGCGAGAGTGGCATCTAATCGATGCGACAGACAAGACATTTGGGCGACTTATCACCGAGGTAGCGACTCTGCTACGCGGTAAGCATAAGCCCATTTACACGCCTAATGTCGATTGCGGGGACTTTGTGGTCATCATCAATGCGACCAAGGTGAAGTTTAGCGGTGTGAAGCTACAGGATAAAGAGTATTTCACGCATTCTGGGTATTTTGGCAGCACAAAGTCTAAAACTTTGGAAGAAATGCTTAACAAAACTCCAGAGAAGCTCTATCACCTAGCAGTGCGCGGTATGCTGCCTAAGACGAAGCTTGGTAGGGCGATGATTAAAAAGCTTAAAGTCTATCAAGGCAGCGAGCACCCACACACAGCTCAAATCTCAAAAAGCAAGTAAAGGACATAGAAAATGGCAAAAGTGTATGCAACAGGGAAGAGAAAAACAGCAATCGCAAAAGTATGGCTAAGTAATGGTAGCGGCAAGCTTGTGGTCAATGATATGACGCTTAATGAATGGCTTGGCGGACACGAAGCGATTAAGAAAAAGGTGCTTCAGCCTCTTGTGCTAACCAAGCAAGAAAAGTCCGTAGATATTGTGGCTAAAGCCTTTGGCGGTGGGTATTCCGCGCAGGCAGAGGCTGTGCGCCACGGGATTTCTAAAGCGTTGAATGAATACGATAGGGCATTTCGCGCGATCTTAAAGCCTAAAGGCTTGCTTACACGCGACTCCCGTGTCGTTGAGCGCAAAAAATACGGGAAGAGAAAAGCTCGCCGAAGCCCACAATTCTCCAAACGCTAGGCTTTTCTACGCCTTTTGCTTGCGCCTTTGGGCGTGTTTGCTTGACTTAGATTCTAGCTAGAATCTAAGCAGCGCGGTGCTTGGCTAGCTAGATTTTAGCCCTTGCAGTGCTCTAAGTAGTGCTAGATTTATGGCTAGATTTTGGGCTACGCTTGCAAAGCTATCTTGCGTGAAAAAGTGCGTGCGCACAAGTGGCACACCTTGCAGCAGGCTATGTCCTTGCAAAAACTCATCGATATAATCATCGCTACATTTTTCACCGCTTTTGTGTTGGTTCTCATCATTGTAGCTATCTGCCATCATCGCTACACATAGCAGGGGGATATTATGCGCTTTTAGGGCGTGCGCACTTAGTAGGATATGATTGATACACCCCAAATAATACCGCCCCACAAGGATACAGGGCTTTGGATTCTGGTAGAGATACTCTAGGGCGCAAAGCCTATCATCAAGTGGTGTGAATAGCCCACCTGCTAGCTCTATGGCGAGATTTTGCGCATTTGGGATAGAGATTTGCTCTGCTTTGTAGTCGCGCTGCTCTAAGAGCCTAGCGATATGTGGCGAAGCTGCTGTGCGCAGGCTTATGCCATTATCAAACACTTCGCACTCTGGCACAAAGCGGCGGATAAAGTCGCGGTCTTCTATCTCCCCTGCTTGGATAAGCTTAAAATACCTATAAGAAAATGCCTTGCAAAAAAGCGCGCTAAAGTGCGTTTTGCCCGTGTCGGTGTGGATCCCTGCGATATAGATTTGCGCCATTTATGCTCCTTAAGCTGCCTGCCATTGTATCAAAAGCCAAAGGGTTGTGCTACAATGCGCTCTTTACCCTTAGGAGCGAAGATGAGAGAAATGCCACAAGATCGCCAAGAGCCCTTACAGCAAGTGCAAGAGCCTATTGTAGCAGTGGTCGTGCCCTGCTACAACGAAGAAGCCGTCCTAGAGCACACGCACAAGGCACTAAGCCACAAGCTCGCTAGCTTGATAGACTCTAGGAGCATTAGTGCGCAGAGCTTCATCTGCTATGTTGATGATGGGAGCAGGGATAGGACTTGGGAGATACTTTGCGATCTTGTAGATTCTAGTGTGGATTGCCACGCAAACGCTAACGCGCTTGCTCGCAATGACAGCAAAACCCAGAATCTAAACAGCTCCGCACAGGATTCTAAGGCTTTTACCCAAAACGCAGAAATGCTACAAGAGCCACAGGCGCAAGCAAAGCTAGAATCTATGGATTGCCACGATTTTGCTAGCGCAAAATCTCGCAATGACGATGAAAACACCCAAAGTTCAAATACGCCGCCGCAAGCACGAGCAAACCTAGATTCTAGTAAAAGCCCAAGCGATTCTAAGATTTTAGATGAAAAATGTGGGTTGCAAGGAAAATCACAAGGGAGTTACCTAAGCGGTAATGACTGCAGGGATTTTTCGCCGCTCCCGCATTTTTCGCTAAAAGCTGAATCGCCACAAGGGCAAAAGCCAACACCCAAACCACTCATCTGTATCCCTACCTATAACGAAGCCAAAAACATCGCACCCCTTTTGCGCGAGATTTTCTCCCTTTTTCCCAAAATCCATATCCTTATCATCGATGACAACTCCACTGATGGCACACAAGAGATCCTAGCTTCACTCTCCCGCTCCTACCCTAATCTCCATGTCCTAAAGCGCGCGGGCAAGCTAGGGCTAGCAAGCGCGTATATCGATGGCTTTTTATGGGGACTGAAAAGCGGCTTCTCGCACTTTATCCAAATGGATGCCGACTTCTCCCACCACCCCCGCTACCTAGCCCAGACTCTAGCTAATCTCCCCCATTTTGAAGTGGTGATCAACTCGCGCAATATTATTGGCGGCGGCGTTGTGGGCTGGGGGCTTTCACGCAAGATTCTCTCGCGCTTTGGCTCTTTGTATGCAAGACTCTGGCTTGGGGCTAGGGTTATGGACTTTACCGGAGGCTTTAATGCCTACTCCGCACGCGCTTTGAGCGCGATCGATCTGCACAGCATAAAATCTAGCGGCTACTGCTTCCAAATCGAGATGAAATACCGCGCCTACAAAGCTGGGCTAAGACTCCTTGAGCTGCCCATAATCTTTGAAGATCGCATAGCTGGCAAGTCCAAAATGAGCAAAACAATCGTGCTAGAAGCCCTATGGCGCACGCCATTTCTACGCTTGCAAGCCATCAAAACCACTCACAAAAAGGTGTGCAAGTGAGAGAGCTTATCTCCTTTGGCTTTGTCGGCGCGCTTGGGGCTTTGAGCAATCTTGTGTGCTTTTATGTGCTTGATTTTTTCAATGTGTGGTATTTGCTCAATGCCTGCTTGTGCTTTGCCCTAGCAGTTAGCCAAAACTATGTGCTAAACACAGCCTTTACCTTCAAGCATAGCCTAAAATGGCGCGCATATCTAAGCTATGTGGGGGCGAATCTCTTTGGGCTTTGTGTCAATCTTTTTGTCCTAGCTCTGTGCCAAAAGCTCCTGCTAAACCCCTGCCTAGAGCTGCTTATGCCTATATTTGTGGAGCTAGATTCTAGCGTGCTTAGGCGTGGCGTGCTTATGTGCTTCCAAGCCCTTGGCATTATCTGCGCATTTATTAGCAACTTTCTCTTTGCCAAATTTCTCATCTATAAGGAGTCTCAATGCGACTAACACTACAAGCTTACTTTGTCATCTCTCTAGTCATAGCTATTGCTGCGATCGTGCTTAAGCCAATCTATACTAAAGCTTATGCCAATGTGCCAAATGCCTTTGCCCCGACACATATCGCAATCGCCACTACCAGCCCTTGTGAAGCCTACGCGCTTAGTGCTAGCACTAATAAAATCGCGCTAGATTACGACAAAATGCAAGAGCCTTTTAGATTCTACACCATTGCAAATCCTAGCGCACTAGAATCTAACGAGCTAGATTCTAGCTCACATATCTGCGCCCTAGCGAGAAACGCTATCACCGCGCCACTTACGAGCCTAAAGCTTAGTGCAAATGCAAGTGATATGGAGAATGTAGAGTTTGTCGCTCTTACTATGGGGAGTGAGAGCTTCTATATCCCTAGAGATTCGGTCTTGGGGCTTGAGCGCGTTAGCTTTTTGGCTAAAAATGGCGATTGCTGCGATGAGCCTGCGGTCATTACCGCTCAAGGTAACTCCCTTGTCTCACCTTGCAAAGCCCCATTTTTATCTCAAAAATCCTGCCGCGAGCAGCTTGAACTAGAATCCTCGCTTCAGCAAAGCCCAATTAGCAACACCGCAATTCCTAGAATCTTAGAAGAAGAAAAAGGGGCTAGGCGTGAAAACTCCCCATCGTCATCGCGAGCCGCGCAAAGCGGCGTGGCGATCCACAAATCCGCGCAAGTGGATTCTAGGCAAAAAGCTCAAGCTCTAGAATCCAGCCAAACACTCACCCTAGATCTATCCAGCTACAAGCTCCACCCCTCTAGCGAGATCCTAAACCTCTATGGCTCTACAGTGTTTGACTCCATTTATCTTGGATTTCTCTACTACTTTCTCTCGCCGCAATTTTTGTTTATATGGCTTATGTGTGCTTGGGTATTCATCGCGCTAAAGCCCAAACGCCAGAATCTAGCAGCAAAGTATAAAGAGCTTATCGCGCTAGCTTTGCTTCTCGCACTTGCCTTAATCTTGCGACTCTATCACTATGATAGCTTTAGCTTATGGGGTGATGAGCTCTACTCTGTGGGCGTTGTAGGCTATCCTGATGGAGACTTTGCAAGCGTGTTTAAAGACCCGGGGAATCCGCCCTTTTACAACTTCTTGCTAAAGCTATGGCTACACTGCTTTGGCTACACAAGTGGGGCTGCTAGGAGCTTGGGGGTGGTGATTGGGGCGATGGGAGTGGTTGGGATCTACTTACTTCTACGCTTTGGGGATTCGGCTTTGGGTGAGCAAAGCGGCGTGGCGATCCATAGCACAAACGCGGATTCTAGGGCAAGGGTGGTGGATTCTATGGATTGCCACGATTTTGCTAGCGCAAAATCTCGCAATGACAGAAAATTGGATTCTACAAATGCAACAATCCCAAACGAGCTAGCCAAGGATTCTAGGATTTTTGATAACAACGCTCAAAATGTGTTTTCTCCAAACGCAGCTAGGCGGCAGGATTTTGGAGATAAAAATGGGGCTTTGCAAGGCGAGTCAAAGGCGCGCACTTGGGCGTGCGTAACTGCAGACTCGCCGCAGCAATCGCCATTTTTAGCCCAAAACAAGCGAAGCACAGTTTCTTTAGAAAAGCCAACGCCCAAACCAATCAAAGCCGAATCCACCAAAAAATTACTCATACCCACTCTAGGGGCGTTTTTCTATGCTATCTCCTTTGTCGCCATCGGCGCAGCACACGAAGTGCGCGGCTATGTGCTAGAGCTAGCACTGCTGCCATTTGTGTTTTACTTTTTGCTACATTTTCTTAACAATCCCAAGCCATCAAACGCGCTAGGCTATGTGCTACTCGGGGCTATGGTGTGCAATACACATTACTTTGGCGCGGTGATGATCCTAGCTGGCTTTATCGCAAGTGCCATTTTGCTATGGCAAGCCACAGAGCTTAGCAGAGATCAAAAGCGCAAAAGGCTTGTAGCACTACTGCTGCTAGATATGCTTATCGCTAGCTCTTTAGTGCCGTTTTTTGCTATCACGGCTTTTTCACAAGCATTAAGCGATACAAGCTTTAACACTTGGATTCCAGCTCCTTCGCTTAATGGGCTGCTGCAGTTTCTACCCCAAGCCTTTGGCAGCTCTAGCGGGGCATTTGTCTTTATCGTGGCGTTTTTGCTCACCCCTATGCTCAAAAATCGCTTCCTAAACTTCTGCGCGATTGTTATAGCTCTTGGCGTGCTGCTGCCATTTATCGCTAGCTTTGTGCGCCCTATCTACTACCCTAAATACGCTATTTATGCGACCTATGCCTTTATGCTAGCACTTTGCACCACAGCTATTGTGCTTTTTGCTAGAAAAGTGGCAGGCAAGAATGCTTCCTTTCTCATCGCGCTGCTTGTGTGTATGCTTAGTGTAAGCCTGCTTGATCATAGAGTGCAGCCCATTGGCGTGGGGGATAATACACGCGCGAAATTCCACTTCATCACGCTAGATTCTAGCAATGAAGCCAATAAATCCAGCGCAAAACCTAGAATCTATATCATCGATTTACACACAGCAATGGCTACAAAGCAGCGGCAGTATGAGATCTATGGGTTTAAGCCTAGTGCGGAATTTTTACGCATAAGTGTGCCAGAGCTAGCGCAAAGACACTTCCACAAAGGCGATATACTCTACCTTGATGGCTACTTCATCGATAGCCCCACTATGCAAGCAGTATTAAGCGCACTTAGCGCAAAGGGAGCTAGAATCCAGCCCATTCCCTTTGGGATACAAGAAGAAAGAGACCTAAAAGAGTCCCAAGATCTCATCTACAAAGTCATCTTCTAAGTTACAATAAGAAAAGCTTAGGAAAATTTGCGCGTGAAAATATAAGTGGCTTTAAGCAACTTTGCTTAAGATTAGTGAAAATCCACTTACACAAAGGAGAGAAAATGAGCTTTATAGAAGAAATCAAAGCAAAGGCAAAAGCGAGCAAAAAGACCATAGTCCTGCCAGAGACAAGCGATGAGCGCACAATAGAAGCGGCGATTTTGGTGCTTAAAGAAGACTTTGCAAACATCATCTTACTAGGCGTGAGAGATGAGATCCTAGCAAAAGCTAGGGAGCTAAAGCTAGCAGACATTGCACAAGAGCAGGCACTAGCCCACCTTGAAAAAGCCACTTTCATAAACCCTAGAGAATCTAGCCTGCTAGAAGAGTTTATCGCGCTTTTTGTCGAGCTACGAGGGCGCAAGGGAATGGACGCCACCAAAGCGCGCGAACTTTTGCGCGGGGATAAGTTGTATTTCGGTGCGGCTCTGGTGAAGTCTGGGCGGGCTGATGGTATGGTCGCAGGGGCGATCCACGCGACTTCTGATGTCTTGCGCGCGGCGTTGCAGATTGTAGGCACGGCAAAAGATGCGGCGATTGTATCAAGCTTTTTTGTAATGGTAATGCCTGATAGCACTTATGGAGAAAATGGGATTCTAGTCTTTTCTGATTGCGGGCTATGCCAGAATCCAACGGCTAATGAGCTTGCCCACATTGCAATCTCTAGTGCAAAGAGCTTTCAATCTGTCATTAAAGCCACGCCTTATGTCGCAATGCTTAGCCACTCCACCTACGGCAGTGCCAAGCACGATGATGTAAGCAAGGTTGTAGAAGCGACAAAGATCGCCAAAGAGCTTGCCCCAGATATTGCCATTGATGGAGAGCTGCAGCTTGATGCAGCCATTGTCCCAAGTGTGGGAGCTTCTAAGGCGAAGGGCTCAAATGTCGCTGGCAAGGCAAATGTGCTTGTCTTCCCTGATCTTGATGCGGGCAATATCGGCTATAAGCTTGTGCAGCGGTTTGCTAAAGCTGAAGCCTATGGACCTATCTCACAGGGTATGGCAGCTCCTGTCAATGACCTATCAAGAGGGTGCAGTGCGCTTGATATTGTGGGGGTAGTGGCACTCACCGCCCTTCAAGCAACAGGGCTAAATATTTATCGCCAGAGCCTAGAATCTACTTTTTCAAGCGATTCAGCTTTGGGTGAGCAATGCGGTTGATTACACGATTTTTAGGGCAGTCATTACCAATCTAGGTAACTCCTACCCTAAAAATCGTGTAAAACACCCACAGCCCCACCGCAATTCTTAGAATCGTTTATTTTCAAAATTAACTTAACTCCAGAATCCACTTTTACCAGCAATGTCCGTTTTCTCTCACTTACGAGCCGCCGCGCTAGTGGCAGCGCAGCAATCTAAGCTAGAATCTAAAAGCCTAGATTCTAGCTCTTAAATCGCTTGAAGACCTTTTGTGTATCAAGGGTTAGAGTAAGCATTTGCGAGAGTGCGAACTGCCTATCAAAGTTATAAAACGCAAAGCCGACATTTACACGCAAAAAGTCGTTTCTATACTCATAGTAGGCATTTATGCGATTAAGCGATGAGGCTTGATAAAAGGGCAGCCCATTATACACGCTCTCTCCATACTCCCCAAAATACCGCATTTGCGGCTTGCCAAAGTAGTAGCTCTCCTCTATGCCAAAGCCCTTATACTGCAAGCTTGCCCTTATCTCTCCCCCACTGCCGACATAGAAGTCCCCAAGCCCGCTAGCCTGTCTCTTGCGCTCTAGGCTTCCTAGTGCAGCTATGGCAATATCTGCTTTTTGCAAGTGCTCAACGCTTACAAACTTCGCAAAATCCACCCCAAAAGCCACTTCATACAAAATCTTGTCTAAAAGCTGTGTGTTTGGCAGGAGTGGGTTGGCTGGGTTTTTGCTACCATCTGCGCTAAGGAGCTCTTCATTTTTGATGTGATAAACAAGCCCATTTGCGCGCAGATAAAGAAAGTGAAGCATATCAACTTCAGCGTGCGCAAGGGCGTAGAACTCATCATACCGCTTGCTTAAATTACCCCCATACCAATCAAATACAAACTCCCCCCTAAGAGCTAGCAGCACGCCTTTTGTGTAGATATTAAGTGCTAGTCCATTGACATTTGGCTGGAAAAACAAAAAATCCGGGCGGAAAAAGCTAAGCGGATAGCTCCCCTTAAGCTTTGTGCGTGGGAAAATCCCCACCAAGCTCCCAAAGCCTTCATTATTATACGCATAGTAAGCGGTGATATTTGCCTTTGTAGGGAAGGTGCGCGCGCCCATATTTTGCAGCACAAAGCCCCCAAACATTAGTGCGTGCTTGTGATTAATCCCAAGCCCTATCTCTGGGCTAAGGCGCAGAGCATAGAGCGTGCGCGTAGCCCAAAGCGCATTATCGCCCTCTAAGTTATCAAGGTAGGAGTCAAAGCCAATAAAAGCGCGCAGATCAAGCATTGTTTGCGCTGGCTTTTTGTAGGTGATGATGGTGAGCTGCTCTGGGGCTATTTGCCCCTTAGATTCTAGGGCTACACTATCTAAATCCCTAGGATCATCTTCAAGCACATTCACACCAAAGCATACGCTAATAGCACACAACAGCCCCAAACATACTCGCATACAATCTCCTACTTCTTTGTTCTAGCAATCTTATAAAGAAGTATTCTAGCGCATTTGTTATAAGGCAGCTATGGCAAATGCGAATTCTAGCCCCCTTTCTGTCATTGCGATCCAATGTAACCCCTAGAGCCTGCTTGCTCTGTCATTGTGAGACACTGCGCTAGCAGTGGCGTGGCGATCCACAATCCACGCAAGTGGATTCTAAGGGGGTGTTTTTGTTTATGAATTGCCGCGCCGCTAAAGCGGCTCGCAATGACGGATAAAC
>OWHX01000050.1_pt1 | contig 65384 bp, 59 predicted proteins | sample 1732801 | NCBI WGS metagenome assembly OWHX01 (sample SAMN05065755, study PRJEB22554) | human gut metagenome | biome: ENVO:2100002; feature: ENVO:00000062; material: ENVO:00002003 | host: Homo sapiens | place: USA
TCGTGCCTTTCACAATTTTTGCAACACTGCCGCATTGCTCACCCAAAGCCGAATCTCTGTTGGTAAGGCTAGATTCTAGCTGCTTATAGTAGGCTATCTCTTTAGACACCTCAAGATACTGGCTAAAGCTCTGCAAGCTCTCTTCTACGCTAGATTCTCCCCTAGAGCTGCGCGCACTAGAATCTAGCTGCAAAGGATTGTGCAAGATAAGCAGCTTTTGCGCGAGCTTGTCGATGAAGTAGCGATCGTGGCTCACAAGTAGCAGTGCCCCAGAAAAAGAGAGTAAATACTCTTCTAGGATATTGATTGTAGCGATGTCTAGGTCATTTGTAGGCTCATCTAAAAGCAGGCAGTCATACTGCTTGGTAAAAAGTAGTGCCAAGCTTACGCGCGTTTTTTCCCCACCACTTAGTGCGCCGATTTTTTGTGTGAGCAAATCTTTGGGGAAGAGAAAGCTCTTCAAATACCCATAAATATGCATACTCTTGCCCCTTACTTCAATATGATCCCCACCATTTGGGCAAAAGGTCTCAATGAGACTCTTGCTATCATCAAGCTCCTTGCGTGTTTGCGCGAAGTAGCCTATCTTTAGCTCTCCGCGCTTGATTACTCCGCTTTGTGGCGCGATCTCTCCTAAAAAGACTTTAAGCAAGCTTGACTTGCCAGCACCATTGCGCCCAACTATGGCGATTTTATCCCCTTGTAGAATCCGTAGGCTGCAATTTTTAATCAAAGGCTTCCCACCCATACTTACGCATAGATTCTCACACTCTATGATCATTTTCTGCGCGTTGTGTGAGTGGGTGCGATTATGGTGCTTGCTCTCGCGCTCCAGCTCTAGGCGTATTTGGCGCATTAGGCTTGGATTCTGCTTTGCCTTAGCGCGCAGAAGCTCGACTCGCTCTTTGCGCAAGACATTGCGCTTCCTTCTTGCTTGCACACCTTTATGTAGCCACTCTTCTTCTGCTTTTAGAAGCTTTAGCGTGCGGGAGTGCTCTTTGGCAAGGCTCTCTAGCATTGCGGCTTTTTGGGAAAGATACGCGCCATAGCCGCCGCGGAAGTTTGTAAGCTTACTAGAATCCACTTCGATAATCCGCCTAGCGCAATTATCGATGAAGTAGCGATCGTGGCTAATGAAAAGCACGCAGGCTTTAAGTGCGTTAAGCTTGGATTCTAAAAACTCTACAACTTCGACATCAAGGTGGTTTGTAGGCTCATCTAAGATATAGAGATCTGCTGGCTGCATAAGGATTGTAGCAAGTGCTAGTCGCTTAAGCTCCCCGCCACTTAGTGTGCCTATGGCGCGATCTTGCAGCTCTTTTAGGTGGAAGTTCTCTATAAGCTCTGTAATCCGCTTCTCCAAATCCCAGCCATCAATGGAGTCTAGCTGTGTGGTGAGAGTGCCTAGCTCGTTTAGAAGCTCTGTGTTTTGGGCAAACTCCCTAGAATCTGCTTGCAAAAGTGCGTTAATCTCATCTACTCTCTTATGGATTGCTACTAGCTCTTGCAAGCTTGCTTCACACACTTCCCTAACGCTTAGATCCACTCTAAAATGTGGGTCTTGGGGGAGGATGCGCGCTACTAGATTGGGGCGCTTTGCTAGTGTGCCAGAATCTAGCGGCATTTGCTCGCATAGGATTTTTAGTAAGGTGCTTTTGCCTGCGCCATTTTTGCCAATGATCGCCACTCGCTCGCCATCATCAAGGCTTAGGCTGGCATTTTCTAGCACTTTGCGCGCGCCAAAGCTTTTGTAGGCATTGTGTAAAGAAAGCAGAGCCATTACTCCAGCACTCCGCTTGTATCAATACTATTGCGCAGGAGCTCTTGGGACTTTTGCAAAGCTTGCTGCTGCTGCTCTAAAAGCTTTGCGCTCTCGTCATTTTTGCTCGGGGCTTGGGGGGCAGTGGGGGAGAGTATCTGTGGTGTGGTGCTAGGGTTTGTGCGCTTGGTAGAGGGGGCTTGAGTGGGTGAGAGTTGGCTAGGGAGTGTTCCTGCTGGCATTTTGACAAAAATGTCTTCATAGTTCTTGCCGCCGCGATTGTAGCGGATATAGACATCGCCGCTTTGGGTGTTGTAGAGATAGGTGTCTTTCCCATCGCTAAACATCTCCCACGCGCCAAACGCGCTACTGACACAAAGCCCTAGAAGCAGGGCTTGAAGCAAGTATTGTTTATAGGCTTTCATTATGCCTCCTATGTGATTTCTAGGATATGCAAGAGAGTAGTGTAGCATATCATAAATGTGGATTCTAGGATTGAAGTTAGTTTTAGAGTAAAACGATTCTAAGAATTGCGGCGGGGTTGTGGGTGTTTAGGCTTGTTTCATCACCGCTTTGGGATTCTAAGATTGCGCGGCTAGAATTGTGGTTTTGCAAGGCGAGCAAGGAGATAAGACTAGAGGTCTATCGACGCAGTGAGATGAAGCAATCCACGATTCTAGCCCGCAAGCTGAATCCTTTGAAAGTGGATTCTAGGGCGATGTGCTAACCTTACCAGCGATAGCCTAGTGATGCCGTGTAGATAAAGAGCCCCCCAAGTCCCCCACTATGATAGAGCGAGCTCATACTCTGCTTATAAGTCCAGCTTCCAGCTAGCCCTAGATCAAAGCCCCTTAGATTGACTTTCGCCCCACAGCCTAGCATAAAGCCATCAGAATCCGGTATGCCAATTTTATCCTGCGCACTTGGGGCGGCGTCATAGGCAGCGGACGCCATAAGGCGCACAAAGGGCGTCTTATAAGTCGCGCCTATGCGGAAAGTATTGGTATCGCGCCAGCCAGCCCCCATATTGCTCACCACGCCAAAGTTCGCTATGCCTACCATATTTTTAAGCGTTTCGCTATTAAAGACATCAGGCAGCGCGACAAGTCCGCTTAAGCCTTGATACTTGGCATTAGCAAAATCTGGCGAGACATTAAACTTAAACCCACGACTCCAAAATGTCCGCTCATACACGCCCTCTAAGCGCAATCGTTTGTTGAAAAACTCGTGCGCATACGCGAGCGTCAAAATCTCTGGCATTTGCACAGCGATATTTAGATCTGCTATGGTAAGCACATTGCCCATAGCTCCGCCGACATAGGTGGTGGCTTCTACCTTGCCTTTCATATCAAACTTGACAGGCGAGTTATACACTACACTTGCCATACCATTATCAAACACGCGCAAAGACGCTGCTAGGCGGAATCCTGTGGCAAGGTCTTTGCCCTCGCTTTTTTGATAGACTTTAGAAGTGCCAAAAAGGTTTGTTTTTTCGCTATCAACACTACCCATCAAAACACCCCAATTCACACATTCAACGCCGCCTGTATTACAACCTTCTATTATCAGTTGTGGTGCTACGCCACCTAGCCATTTAAGTAGGGGTCCTATTTGGTTTTTTATAGATTCTGGGATTAGTGCCCCTACGGCTTCTGGGTGCTTGGAGAGATCTTTGATCTGCTCTTTATCAAGCTGAATTCCTGTGCCTTTCTCATCTAAGGGGACATACACGACATTATTAAAGCTGCCCATCGCATACATCACCCGATAGCCAAAGCCAAAGGAGAGTCTGTCATTTATCGTGTAGGACACACTAGGGCTCGCCTCTACCATCATGATAAACACATCTTGTAAGAACTCCCCGCCTTTCCCTGCCCACTGCATAGCTAGCCCAGAGCTAGCTACAAAGCTCCCGCCAAAGGTGATGCCGTGCATCGTGCGGGATTTATAAAACATCTTTGGCACTGCTAGGGCGGTATCACCGGTGCCGCCGGTTACAATTTGAGTATCTGGGGTGGAGTGCTCTAGGATAATGGGTTTAAATAAATCGCCTAGAGAAGTGATTCCAACTCCTTGTCCTAATTTAATAAAATCTTCGATATTAAGCTTACCTAGCGCGCCTAAATCCAAGATAGGGTCTTTATTAAATTTCAGTTCCGTCTTAGAATACAGCCCCTGATTTGTCGTAGCGACATCGAAGTTAAAGCCGGGGATATTGATAAGACTTGTGGCTAGCTCAAACTCACTTTTATTCTCCCCCCAGTCGTTGCTAAAGCCCATATTCGCAGGATTGTAGTAGCTCGCATCTGCTCCGCGCGCGCCCGCGATATACGCAGAGCTAAGGGCGGTGGCATTTAAGCTTTGCTCTTGGATTTTAAAGCCATTGGCATAGGTGCTTGCACAGGAGAGAGTAGCTAGGAGACATACACGAGCAAGTAGCCTAGGGAGTTGTATCATAGACCTTTTAATCCTATCCCCCTCCTATCTCTAAGCCCCCCCCTAGTAAGAAATCTTAGAATGATAGCATAGCTAGAATACGACTGATACAAAGCCCATAAACTTCATATAGTCGATATTGTAAATATCGCGCCCGGTTTGGGTGGTGATGGCGTTTTGATCTAGTCCATCAGTGATCGCCCCTTGGGAAAACTCCGTGCCTGCTTTGCGGTTTGTCATATTGCCCATAGTCCAGCGGAAGCCTAGGTTGATCACATTGCGCACTTTGTAGCCCACTCCTGCACCATAAATTAGCCCATCGTAGTTGGTTTTAATGGTTGGGTGCTCGCCTCTGCCATTTACTCGTGTGTAAGTATCTGTCATAAACTGCCAAGTATAGCCCACAAGCCCCACAAGGTAGAATCCATTTTTCTCAAAGCCAATCATCGCTGGAAGCTCTACCCCAAAGCCTTGCACAGCTTGGGCAGTCTCTTTGGTCTCTAAAGGCTTGTTGGCTATGATGTTTGAGCTACCTTGTGCCTGCAAGTAGATGGGGAAGTTTAGCTCCGCACCGATAAGGAAGTTTAGCCCTAGGATAGTGGATTCTATCGTGCGCAAATACGCGTGGTAGCCAACATCGACAGCGACATAGTTTGCCTGCCCCAAAGTTGTGTAGGAGCCACCCACACTTGCTTCGTTGAAGATATACCAGCGGCGTGCGGCGTTTTTACTAGTGCTGCCATAGGTAGAGCCAGAGACGATAGAGCCGCTTGCAAAATTCTTAGTAAAAGAGCTTTGCGAGCTTTTTAGGGATTTGTAGGCTTTGTTTGGATCTTTCGCGCCAAAGGCTAGGCTGCACACAAGGCTTGCGCCAAGTGCGACACAAAGTGCGCGAGCGGCTAGGGATTTGGCTGTGGTTGTTGTCGTAGTGGTAAGCATTGTTACTCCTTTTGTGATTACTCTAAATTTGCTATGATACCAAATCGGCAATAATAATAAGTAATTAACACATTAAGACATAGCTAAGCTTAGCTTCCACTTTTAATACTTGTCTTAAGGAAAATAATGAGCGCAAACGCCAAAGATCAAGCCCCATCGCTTAAAGCTCCCCTGCTAGCTCTTAAAGCAAGCGCAGGGAGCGGCAAGACTTTCGCGCTGGCTATGCGCTATATCATCTTGCTTTTTCAAGGGGCTAGGGCGCACGAGATTCTAGCGATCACCTTTACCAAAAAAGCCACCAAAGAAATGCAAGAGCGTATCCAAAACGCGCTCTATGACCTAGCTCACAGCAAGCAAGGAGCGATCTACCAAAGCTTGCTCACACAGGGATTTAGCGCGCAAGAGATCGCGCGCAATGCCCCTAGAATCTATCAAGCATTTTTGCACGATAGAGCGCGTATCCTTACTATTGATGCGCTTTTTACAATGATGTTGAAGAAGTTTTCGTATTTTGCGGGGCTGCGTGCGGACTTTACGATGATCAATGATGGGCAAAGCGTGCAAGATACGATTAAAGAGCTTTTCCTAGAATCTAGTGCGCGCTTTGATAGCCTAGAATCTTTAGCGAGCGTTTGTATGCAGCTTGGGCTGGAGTTTGCAAGCTTGCTTGGCTTTATGCAGCAGTGCTTTGAAGATAGAATCCACTTTTCACAAGCTCTACTTGCGCGATATAGGAAGCTAGATCCTGCCACCTTGCTAGAGCGCGCAAAAGCCAAGCAAGAGCGCGTGATGAGCTTGCTGCAAGAAATGCGCCAGATTCTAGTTGATGCTGGGGAGCAGCTTAATGCTCCGCTATCTACGAAAGGATACAATGCGCTAAGTTTTGCCAGCTTTGAAGACTTCCTTACAAAAAAAGATATTACTTGGCTAGTCAAAGATGAGCCAAAGGAGTATGACTACTTCAAAAAGATCCTTAAAAAAGACGCCGCAGTAGATGCCCAAATCTGCGAGAGAGTGAGCGAGCTAAAGCAGTGTGTGTGCGAGATTTTTACCCTACAAGAGCGCGCCACACTCTCACATATCGCGCGTATGATCACACGCTATGCAGGGGCGCGTAAAAGCGCGCTATGCAAGAGCAATATGCTAAGCTTTAGTGATTGTATGCTAGAGCTTTATGGGCTGCTTGTGCAAGGCGTGCAAGAATCTAGCCTAGAATCCAACAATGACGCCCAAGGGAATCATCAAGGGGAGCATAGTCAAGGCGCAGTCATTGGCTCATCATTTTTCTACTTCCGCTTAGATACCACAATCACGCATATTTTAATTGATGAGTTCCAAGACACAAGCCCTATACAATACAGAATCTTGCAGCCACTCATTGATGAGATATGCGCGGGCTTTGGCGTGCGCGGTAAGGAGCATAGAAGCTTTTTTATCGTGGGGGATAGCAAGCAGAGTATTTATGGATTCCGTGGGAGTGAGAGTGGGTTTTTTGACAAGGTGGCGGGCGAGCTTGGGCTCAATGTGCAAAATCTCCCTTATAACTACCGCTCATATAGCGAGATTATAAGCTTTGTAAATGCGGTGTTTGCCGAAGTCTTTAGCGACTATATCCCCCAGCAGCTTCCACAGCAGAGCGATAAGCTTGGCGGCTTTGTGCGCGTCAGTCTCCTGCAAATCCCAAACCCCAAAACAGGCAAGCTAGCCACAAGCAAGCAAGATATAGAGCCAGCGATGCTGGACTATGCTCTGCGCACGCTAGAAGAGCTACTAGAATCTTCTGTGAGTGCTGAAGATATTGCGTTTTTGTGCTTTAAAAATGATGAAGCAGCAACACTGCGCAATGCGATTAAATCGCGCTTCCCGGAGCTAAATATCGTGCTTAATGCGCGCGCAAAAATCACTGATGAGATAAGTGTCAAAATCCTACTTAGCGCACTTAGGCTAGTAGCGTATATCCGCGCAGCCAAGCTAGAATCTAAGCTAGATTCTAGCGCGCTGCTTGCAGATAGTGGAGCTAGATTCTATCTCTATGAGCTAGCAAAGCTTTTGGGGGAGATGGCTTTCACTACAGAAGAGGTGCAGGGCATAGCGCAGGGGTTTATAGAAGCGTTTAGCTCCTGTGCGCACGAGAGCGCGCCTAGCCCCTATCTGCTAGCATTTATGCATAAGTTTGCCACTTGGGATAAAGCCGCGCAGCTTCTGCTTGAGTATAGTATAGAGGCTTCTAGTATTGAAGAGCTTTTTACAATGCTAGAAGTTAGCACGCCTGATGCGCCAAATGACAATCAGCAAGGCTTGCAAATCCTAACGATCCATAAGTCTAAGGGCTTGGAGTTTCCCTATGTGGTGGTGCTTGATCGCTTTAGTAAGAAAAAGCCAGATTCTGCGCAGATTTTACACACACAAGATAAAGAGATTTTGCTGCGATTAGAAGGGCGGGATAAAAGGCGCAAAGAGCTTGATGAAAACTATAAGCGTGCTAGAGAGCTACGCGAAGTGCAAGCTACCATAGAAGAGAACAATGTCTTATATGTAGCTTGCACTCGCGCGCAAAAGGGGCTTGTCATCGTGGCAAAAGCCACTAATGATGACTCTTCGGCATTTAATGTGATCTTGCGCCATCTCCCAGCTAATGCTAGTGCGCAAAAATCTAGCCTAGAATCTAGTCAGACATCTACTATGGATTCTAGCTCGCTAGAATCTAATCTGGCAGAATCCAAGCTAGAATCTAATAAGCTAGAATCTAGCGCACCTAGCTCTAGCAATGGCACTTATAGCGTGGAAGTTTTGCTTGATTCAGGCGCAGTGCTACCAAGCTTGCACAAAGAGCCAAAGCCCGCCCACTGCCCCATAGTGCTAACCCAAGAGCATTTTGGCAAGCAAGATTTCCCCACTACAAGCGCGCAAGAGAGTCTCGCCCTAGATGTTGCTAGTATGCGCTTTGGCTCGGCACTGCACTTAGCCCTAGAGTATCGACTGGGCTTTGGGGTGGAGCGCGAGCGTATAGTAGAGATTTTACGCTACCATTTTGGGCTAGAATCTAGCGCGCTAGGGGAGATCATCTCGCGCCTTGGTGCATTAGAGTGCGACTCAAGGCTTTTGGATTTACAGCAGCGCGCGCGCAAAGATGGCGTGGTGCGGCTTTTCACAGAAGTGCCGCTTTTTACAGATTCTGCGCTAAAGCGGCTTGATGTGCTGGGGATTTGCGCAAGTGAAAAGGGTGATAAAGAAGCATTTGTAGTCATCGATTATAAAAGCGGTAAGCCAAAGGAGCAGCACTTAGAGCAGGTGCAAGGCTATCTACAAGCCCTGCGTAGTGTGTATGGCTCAAGTATGGAGTATGAAGGCTATGTCGCATATATTCGCGACTCTATAAGCTGGGTGGCGCACAAGGGCGAGTAAAGGAGATTGATGAACCAAGGACTCTACTTAGAATCTATCAATATTATGACTAAAGAGTTTTTAGCGCAGAAAAATTTTGATGACTTTATCGCAAGTTTGCAGCCAGCTTTTGCAGAGCTTTTGAAGCGCAATGAAGTGGAGAAAGATACGATCCGCAAGGCGATTATGGACTTTATGGCGCAAAGAGGTATGAAAGCACTTGTGCTTTTTGGGGCAAATGGGATTACGATTAAATGCAGCATTATCAATCGCGAGAAAAATGCCTATATTGATTTCCTTGTGCGCTTCCTTGATGAGCAGCATTATGTAGAGCGGCTTAAAAGTGGCGATAATAGCTGCTTAAAAGAGATTTTTCTCTCCCTGCAAGATATAAAGCCCCCTAATGATGCTTTCACCAAAGACATTGTGCGAGGCGCGCTAAAAAAGGTGCTAGGACTTAGTGATAGAGATGGGCTATTTTTCCACGATGTGGAGCCGCTGGTGAAGAATTTTAACTTTGAGCTTGTGCAAAATAATGCTCAAATCCGCGAGATGAAAAAATCCACCCATAAAGAATCGCTCCTTGATGAAGCCACAAAGCTAAGGATCAATCAAGCACTCAAAGATACCAATATGGAGCTACTTTGTAAGCAGATCACACAAGAGCTGATTGCTAGCAAGCTTATGAGTATGAATCCTATGGATTTTTTAGGGGCGTTTTCTTTCTTGTATATCCAAAGTCTTGCCAAGCAGCTTAAGGGGATTATGGGCACGAGTTTTAGCGCACGCATTTTAAATTGCTATTGCGCAGAATCCTACCGCGATAATCGCGAGCATATTTATGAAGAAATAGCACACGAAGTGCTGCACAGCTTAGATTCTGGGGATACTAAGGCGCGCGAGTTTGTGGGGTTTTTTGATGGGAGTAAGAAGATCTTTAATGGTAGAGCATTTTATGTGCCTGTGATAGAAGATGTGGATTCTAAGATCTGGGGGCTTAGTGATATTGAGTTTATTCTACACTCTGAGAGAGACATTAACCAAGCTATACAAAAGCACCGACAAAACATCGCCGATGCGCAAAAACGCCTTATTGCAATCGAGCAAGAAACTCGCATAAATAACGAAGCAATCCAAGAAAAGCAAGAGCAAATCCACACCTTAAGCCAAGAATATGAAGACAAAAAGCTTCAAAGTCAAGCCTATGAAAAAGCAGATATAGAAACGCGCAATGCTATGACAAAAATCATAAACTCTCTCCTGCAAAAAAAGATCCAAACACTAGATTCTATCGCCATACTAAAGAGCAAAAACACCACCTTGCAAGAAGAAAAATACGCAATGCAAAATACGCAAAAAAACGCCCAAGCAGAGATTGCTATTATCACTAGAGAAAACAAGCACAGCATCCACCGCTTTGCCAATCTCTTGCACGCTCTAAAGCTATGTATCCAAACACTCATTACAGAATTAGATAATTATGCATAAAAGCTTTGAATCCCAAGCAAAAATCCTTCTGCTCTTCATTGCATTTGGGTTTTTTCTCGTGTGTGTCATTGCGTTTTTGGCTCTTTTTGGGCTAAAAGATGAGTATGATAGAAGCCTAGCAAATCACTTGCAAAAGTCTTATTCCCTGCAGAAAATCCAAGCATTTTACCACGAGCTAGCTACGACCCCAAGCAAAACTTTGGACTACAATATTGTGCTAGCTAATTGGGGGGCGTATAAAAGTGAGCCAAATGAGCGCACGATCATTGCCACGCTAAAGCAGTTTTACCAGCAAGTATTTTTACGCCAAGAAGTCGAGCAGGTCGCTAGCTTGCGCCAAAGGCAGCTAGAGTTTATTAAAGAGCTAGATTCTAGGATTTATGATCAAGTGCGCAAAAACCCAAAGCTCAAAGAGCCAGAGCTTCTAAGCGATATTGCGCAAATTATCGCCACACTAGATGGGCTTGTGCAGACAGATATTACTATCGCTCTACTTGCTACAAAGATTGCAGACTCCCTTTATAATGCGACATTGTGGCTACTTTTTGTGTTTGCATTTTTGGTAAGCTTTGGGACGCTGTATTTCGCTTCGCTTGTGCTGGGCTTTGTGCGGGGGATCAACCACAAGCTTCAGCAAACCATTGATGCCCAAACAAGCGCACTTAAACAAACTAATGAAAACTTGCAAAAAACCATCGCACAAGAAATCGAGCAATCGCGCAAAAAAGATCAAATTATGTATCAGCAAGCGCGCCTTGCATCAATGGGTGAGATGATCCAAAATATCGCGCATCAGTGGCGGCAGCCGCTTAACTCACTCATTATTCTCTTTCAAAGCTTTAAGCTTAAATACGAGCAGCAAAAGCTTACCGATGATTTTGTGGCAAAGGAGACAGAGTTTGCCCTAAAAATTGCCAAAAATATGTCTGATACGATTGAGAATTTCCGCAACTTTTTCCGCCCAAATCTCACTCGAGAGAGATTTTCACTCACGCAAAGCATACAAGATTCTATCCGCTTGATTAAGCCAACTTTGGAGCAAAATCACATTGAAGTTTTCTTCACCTATACGCAGGATTTAGAGATGTTTGCCTATGAAAATGCGTTTGCTCAAGTGGTGCTAAATATCATCAAAAACTCCCAAGATATTTTCACTAAAGAAGATACCCCAGAAGATGCGCCAAAAGGCGTGGTGCAGATCACTTTAAAGCAGCTGGAGCAAGATTGTGATTCTACGCCTTTTGTGCTGCTTGAGATTATGGATAATGGCGGTGGAATCAAGCTTAAAGATATTGATAAAATCTTTGAGCCATATTTCACCACTAAGCATAAATCTATCGGCACAGGCATAGGGTTATATATGGTTAGACAAATTGTGGAGAAACAAATGGGCGGAAGCATAGAAGTGCGCAATGGTGTGTGGTGGTGTGAGCCCAAAGCACAGGAATTTTATGGTGCGATTTTTATGATAAGATTTCCTTTACATTTTCAGCAGGATAACTAATGCAAGAATTCGCAGAGCTAAAGGGCTTAAGCATTTTGTATGTCGAAGATAATGAAGATGTTTCTCGTGTAACTGCAATGGTGCTAGAAGACTATATGGGTAGGGTGCTGCTTGCTAAAAATGGCGCACAAGCTTTAGAGATATTTAACACCCACAATATCGACATTATTTTGACCGATATTCTTATGCCAAAAATGAGCGGTATAGAGTTTGCAAGACTCGTGCGACAAGGCTCGCACAATGCGAAGTGTCCCATTATCATCGCTACTGCTCACACAGAAGTGAGCTATTTGCTTGATGCCATAAGCTTGCAAGTAGATGGCTATATCTTAAAGCCCATTGATGTAAAAGAGCTGCTCTCTACACTGCACAAAGCGATCTTGCCCCGCTTGCAAGCGCAAGAAATCCACGATAAAAATCTCTTGCTTGGGGCGATTGCGACATTTGTAGGTGGCAAAAAGATTGAGATTATCCAATTTCTTTTCACGCATTGCGATAAGGATAATATGTTTTATGGCTCTTATGAGGATATTATCGAGCAGCTTAATGTAAGCAAGCCCACGATTGTAAAGACATTCCACCAGCTTATGGAAGTGGGGCTACTTAGCAAAATCCGCAACAAAGTCTATCGTATCAATATGCCCGGCAGCTAGATTCTAGCTATTTCTGCTTAGATTCTACTTTTCGTCTTTATTATTGATGGTTTCTCGTAAGGTTATTTATCGGCTTGCGCGTGCAGGAGTGATTAAGCGGTAGATTGTAGCAAGATGTGGATTCTAAGTGATGTTTATTTGGAGAATTAAGGAAAGAGATATTTGTCTTTAAATGTGTATATTTGTCTGGTATTTTTGCTTTATCCCTGCAAGCTTAAGGATTCTAGCCACTTGACTTGCTTGAAACTCGCCTTGCCATTTATAATGTGTCCAATTTCTCTTAATTCTATTGAATTATCATACAAAAACACTTCATCACAAAATAGTAGAACTTGCGCTAAGTTTTTAAGCGAAACATTATATCGTCGCTCAATAAGAACTTCATCAATATTATGCCCTCCTTTTGCTACGCGCATTTTCACACGCGCTTTTGCAATCTCCACGCTATCCACACCCACATAATAAAGACAGATTCTAAAGCCTTGATTCTTTAATCGATCAAAAAGTCGCAAAATACCTTTGCCACAAAGTGTAGTTTCTTGATTAAAAGACTCGCCATTCTCAATATAGCTTTTTTGTAGTTTTAAAGCAATGCGTGCAGCTCGTGCTTGATCTTTACTATCACGCCAATCACCAAAGCTACTGACAATCTCATCAATATTGATTCTCTGCCCAAGTCTTGCGCCTTTTTCAACTTCATTCCAATAAAGCGTGCTTTTTCCTGCGCCATTGACACCCGCAAAAATATAGGCTGTTTTATGAGCAATCATTTTATTTTGTCCATATATTGTATTTGCTTCTTGCAAATCATTTTTCATATTGATTGTAGCACAAAATACTGAAATATTGTAGCTATCCCCAGCATAGCTGGTGGGATAGGACTTAGAATTTATAGGCGTAGGAGAGCTGGATTGTGTGGTTGGCAAAGGCAGAGACTTTGAGAAATGGGTCTTCGGTTGTTATAGTTTTTAGCTCATCTGTATAGCCTCTATATAGATAGGATAGTAGGATTTGATGATGAGAGTGGTAGAAGTAGTGCAAGCCCACACCACTTGTCCAAGTAGCTCTGGTGTAGGCATTTGATCTACTCGCTTCGCCTCCACCAAAGAGCATTGTAGCGGTATTAAAAAAACTTGAGCCTTCAAACCCTACACCAATGCTTGCACCAAATGTATGCGCTCCACCATAGATAAAGTCATAAAGATAGCGTGCTTCTAGTCCATATTGCAGAGCGTGGGAGGCAAGCTCTGTCTCTAATCGATCAGCCCCACCCAATGCTACAACTTCCATATCCTTAGCACTATAATTTTCATAGCCAATATAGCCTTTAAAGCGAAATCCAGAATTTTGCGCGAAATACCACTGATACCCTAGATCAAAAGCTATGGGGAAGCTAAAGCTCTCTTTTTTGGGCTGTTTGATAAAAGTTTCACCATTAGTTTGAAAATCAAGCTTTGAAGTAGCAGGAGCAAACCCCACGCTCACCCCCACAAAGCAGCCTGTATTACTATGCTTACCTTGGCAAAATCCTTTTGACTCTTTACTAGAATCTACACTAGATTCTATCTCTGCTAGCATACTGCTTGCCAAAGCTCCTGTAAGAGCTAGTGTTGTTAGAAGCTTTTTCATTATCTCTCCTTATTGCTTAGTTTGGTTGTTTGCTTGGCTTTGTCTTTGTAGCTCTGCTTCCAGCTGCCACGCTAGCTCTTGTGCTTATGCCAAACTTTGCGTAGTGTAATCAAAAAAAAAAAAAAAACAAGTAATCAAGCAAAAATCTTTTTGTTGTAGCGCAACAAGTATCAGCTAGATTCTAAAAGTGGGTATGGATATTTGTGGAGAAAATGGTGGAGTCGTGGGGAGTTGAACCCCAGTCCAAAATCCGCGACCGCAAGAGACTCGACATGCTTAAAGGGCTAAGGTTTTAGATTCTCGCGCAAAAAGACCTTAAACTTTACTTGCGCAAAAAGCTCTCGTCTTTCCCTAGAGATCGAGCAGAATCTAGGGGCAACTAGCATAAGTAACGATCACACAAGCGCGCTAGTCTCACTTAAGTAATCGGCTCCGGAATTAGTTAGGCTTATGCTGCTTTTGCGTAAGCTGGAGCAAAGTTTGCATTGTTTGCGTTTATTTGTATGGCAGTTTTACGGCTTACCGAGCCGACATGCACTCAAGGGATACGAATCTTGTCGAAGCCAAATCGACCCCATAGACGCGATTGTAGCAAGTGGATTCTAATACTTGACTTAAGACTTTTGCGTTAGCTCAATCCACTTTTGCGCGATACGCACGGCATTGGTAGCAGCACCTACGCGGATTTGATCAGCTACGCACCATAAATGCAAGATAGTGTCATCGAAGTTGTCTTTGCGGATTCTGCCGACATAAGTGTGGTTGGTATCTGTGGCAATGGAGGGCATAGGGTAGGAGTGCGCACTAGGATCATCTAGCACAACGATATTTGGCGCAGACTCTAAAATCTCCCTTGCTTGCTTGACATCGACTTTTTGCGCAAATCTTATAGTGATAGACTCGCTATGACTACGCAAAACAGGCACGCGCACACAAGTCGCACTAATAGGAAAGTCCGCGTGCATAATCTTATGCGTTTCTTTAATCATTTTCATCTCTTCTTTTGTGTAGTCGTTGTCTAAAAACACATCAATATGGGGGATTGCATTAAGAGCTAGGCGATGAGCGAAGACTTCTGGCACACAAGATTCTAGCTCAAAGGAGAAAAACTTTTGCATTTGCACAATCAGCTCTTCCATACCGCGCTTGCCCGCCCCGCTTGCTGCTTGATAAGTGCTCACATCTACTCTCTCTATGCCAAATGCTTTATGCAATGGTGCTAGCACTTGCACCATTTGGATTGTGGAGCAATTGGGGTTGGCGATGATATTGCGCGGAGCGTGTGCAATATCGCTAGGATTAACTTCTGGGACGACTAAAGGCACATCATCACACATACGGAAGAAGCTTGTATTGTCAATCACAAGCGCACCAGAATCTGCCGCCACACCAGCAAACCGCTCGCTCACGCTTCCGCCAGCAGAGAAAAACGCTATATCGATTTTATGCTGCGCAAAGACTTCATCACTAGTGGCTAGCACAGGGACTTCCTTGCCAGAAATTTCCACGGCTTTGCCTAGGCTATTGGCACTAGCGAGTGGCAGGATTGATGCCACGGGGAATCGCTCTTCTTCGAGTATGTTGATGATTTCTTCACCCACTGCACCGGTTGCACCGATAATAGCGATATTATAAAGTCTCATTGCTTGCCTCCATTAGTTGCGTTCTTTGTAGTCAGTATAGGTAAAGGACTTTAGCAGCGTGAAAGCTCCATTTTCTATGACACCAAGGCTAGGGAGTGGCACGCCGTTAAAAGTTGTGTTTTTTACAATGGTGTAGTGCAGCATATCAAAAAACAGGATTCTATCACCAACACATAAGGGCGTGTTGAAGCTAAAATCCCCGATCACATCGCCAGAGAGGCAAGTAGGACCACCGAAGCGATAACGATACGCGCCTTGCGTCTCGCCTAAATCTTGCTCAAGCTCACTGCTATCTTTGCTAACTTTGGCGCACTGCGGGCGATAGGGCATCTCTAGGCAATCAGGCATATGCGCAGACGCACTGACATCTAAAATCGCAATGGCGCCATCATTTTCCACAATATCTACTACTTCTGCAAGCAAGAATCCGCACTGCCACCCAACAGCCTCTCCGGGCTCTAAAAAGACCTCGATTTGATCGTGCTTTTGACGAAAGTTTTTTAAGAGCGCAATGAGATGAGTGGTATCGTAGTTAGCTCGCGTAATGTGATGCCCGCCACCAAAGTTGATCCATCGCATTTGTGGGATATATGCGCCAAAATGCTTTTGTATATGTGCGAGCGTGCGCTCTAGTGCGTGGGAGTCTTGCTCGCAATGTGTGTGAAAATGCAAACCATCAATGCCAGCGAGCCCATAAGATTCTACCCCTTTTGCAAATGCTTCTGGTGTGATGCCTAGTCTGCTTTGGGGGGCGCAGGGATTATAGATAAGTGGGGTTACTTCACTATAAAGTGGATTGACTCGAAGTCCCATTGAAATGGGCGTAAGCCCCAGCGATTGGAGCTGCTTGTTTTTCTCTTGGATTGTTGGCTTAAATGCTTGGTATTGTGCAAAAGAGTTAAAGATAATGTGCGTGGCTATGGGGAGCAGGGCGGCTATTTCTTTAGGCTTAAATGCGGGGGAGAAAACACACACTTCTTTTTGACTCTCTCTGCCACCTATCTCTTCAAACCCAAGCCTTGCTTCATAGATTCCGCTTGCGGCACAGCCACTCAAAGTTTGGCGGACATTGTGGAATCTCCGCCAAAAGGCATAACCTTTGAGTGCGAGTAGAATCTTTGCACCGCTTTCTTTTTGGACTTTTTCGAGTATGGCGAGATTAGAATCTAGCTTGCTAGATTCTAGGACATAGCAGGGTGAAGGGATAGAAAAATAATTGAAATGTTGCATTATTTAATCATAAAGTTTTTGATGACACGCTCTACATCAAGGGGGTTGGACTTGGAGATGAAATCATTTGCTTTAAGAGACATTGCCATTTCTTCGTTGCTGCTACCGCTCATTGATGAATTTACGACAATTGGGATATGCGCTGTCTGGGAGTTTGCCTTGACTTGCTTGATGACTTCAAAGCCACTTGCCTCTGGCATTTCTAGGTCTGTGATAATAAGTCCTATGTTATTGACATTTGTCGTGGGGGCAAAAAGATGATCCAAAAGTCTTTTGCCATTTAAGAAATCGTGGTGGGTTACACCGATACGATCAAGGATAATGCGCATTGTCTTTAGCACGCTTGGGCTATCATCAGCAAGTAGCACTTCCTTATTTGTGTGGATACGAGAGACCTTCTGCAAGTCTTCTTCTTTTTCTTTCTCAATCCAAGGGAACACATCAACAAGCATTTTTTCTATATCGACAACTTGCACCAAACGCCCATCAAAATAGCGAGTGCGACTCACTAGCTTGCTAGTTGGGTTGCCCCCAACTGCCCCGGTGCTTTGCTCAATCTCTGTCCATTTCTTGCTTAGGATTCTATCTGCTTCATATACTCGCACCCCAATTGTCCAGCGAGAAAATTCACAAATCATCACAATGTCATCGCTACCATCTTGCTGGATCTTATAAGGACGGAGATCTTTTGTCTTGTTCGTGCTATCGTAGAAAAACCACTTACGCATATCAATGAGTGGGATAGTAAGCTCACGGATTGTGATAAGCCCTTCTACAAGGGAGCTTGGCTCGTGGCTTACAATTGTTATCACCCCTCGATACTTCACAACTTCGCGGATTTTAAAAACATTGACCGCATAGAGATCCCTACCCTTTTCAAGGCGAAAACACAGAAGTTGAAGTTCGTTGTTTTTGTGGAGATTGGTAACCTGATCGACTTGAGATAGATTCGACATACGAGTCCCTTGTGAAAATTTTGGGCTATCATAGCATAAAAGCCCTTGATTATTGCATTAAAATTGTTTCAAGAATACCTTGAGATTCTTGGCTGCCTGACGGATTCTTTTTTCATTTTCTATAAGGGCTATGCGCACATATCCTTCACCATTTTCACCAAAGCCCACCCCAGGACTTACAGCGATTTTCGCTTCTTGCAAAAGCCTTTTAGAAAACTCCATACTTCCCAAATGCTCGCATTGCTTAGGCAAACGCGCCCACACAAACATACTTGCGCGACTTGGCTGTATCTCCCAGCCAGCTTCACAAAATGTCTGCACAAGAATATCCATACGCTTTTTGTAAATGTTTGTAATATCTTGGACGCATTTTTGTGAGGAGTTTAGCGCGATTGTTGCAGCTACTTGCATAGGGGTATAAATCCCATAATCAAGCCAGCTCTTTATTTTTTGCAAAGCATCGATCATTTTATTATTCCCCACGACAAAGCCTACGCGCCAGCCAGCCATATTGTAACTCTTGCTTAGGGTATAGGTCTCCACCGCTACATCAATGGCCCCATCAACTTCAAAGATAGATGGAGTCTTATAGCCATCAAAGCTTAAATCCGCATAGGCAATATCGCTGATAATGTAAAATCGCTCCTGCTTTGCCATAGCGACTAATCGCTCATAAAAATCTTTATACACAATCACAGCGGTAGGATTATGCGGAAAATTGACAACAACAAACTTCGGCTTTGGGAACGACTCTTTCAAAACGCGTGCAAGACTATCAAAAAACGCTTCACAGCATAGCTCACTTTTTTCATTCCACTCTAGGGGGAATTTAGCGACATTTGCGCCACTTAGCACAAAGGCATAGTAATGGATAGGGTAGGCTGGGTCTGGGACCACGGCAGTATCACCCGGATTGGTAATTGCCTGCACAAGATGCACATAGCCCTCCTTGCTCCCCATAGTTACGCACGCTTGTGTGTTTGGGTCAAGCTCTACGCCATATTTACGCTTATACCAATCACAAATCGCTAAGCGCAGCTTAAATATCCCCCTGCTTACGGAGTAGCCGTGATTTTTGGGCTTCTTGGCAGCCTCACAAAGCTTATTGACAATATGCTCTGGGGTCGCGCCATCTGGATTGCCCATAGAAAAGTCGATTACATCTTCACCATTTTGGCGCATAGAGAGCTTGATTTCATTGATCGCGGCAAATACATACTTCGGTAGTCGCTTAATCTTGTCGAAAGTTATTTCATCAAACATAGCTTCTCCTTATGGTGCGATTGATTATGTCCCTAGTCTCACTTCAATTTGTTTGATTGCATCTGGATTTTGTGCATCAGTTATCATTATAAACGCAGTTGAAGAATCTGGTCGCATTGAGAGTGAAGATCGCTGATTTTTATCAATGATCACCTGCGTGATTTCTAGGTTTTTATCATAGCAGATGATTCTAGGGGTCCATTTTGGATTGGCGGTGATTTGCAATGATCCTGTCTGGGCTATACTAAGCCAATACTGCCCGCTTACTTCTCGCAAAGTTAGCGGCGTGTTTGGGCTTAGTGGCTTGGCGTTGAAGATCTGCACGCTTTGGGCTTGGATTGTATAGCTCCATTGGTTTATTTCCTTGCGTGAGATGTTTTGCAAGGAGAATCCACGCTTTTGCAACTCTCTATATAAAATGATTGGATCAAGTGCGTGTTCTGTAACCAAAGAAAACGCCACACTTGAAACACCTTGCACTCTACTAGCTTGCGAAACCATAAAATACGAATATCCCATAGAAGAAAGCAGACCATTTAGCGTGTAGCTTAGAGCAATGGGAGAGGTCTTTGACTCAAAGGAAACGAGCAGCTCCATAGGCTTTGGAAATTTTAGCATTAACAAGCCATTATTTTTGAGCTCATAAACGATAGCACCGATATTTAGCCCGCCATTTTCTAGGTAGAATCTCGCCTTATTAGCAAATATTGTATCAATGAAGTTTTTGTTTTGCGAGTAGGTCGCTGTGCCAATAAGCTCTTGGATCTTATCATCAAGCGCATCGGCAGATATTGTGGCGGCATAGCTAATAAGGCACAAAAGAGTAGCTATGAGCTTGCGCATAGCACTCATCACCGCACCTGTTCAGCTAGGCGTTTGTAGGTTTGGGGATCAATCTTGCGGAATCCATTGTCTGGCTCATAGATGAAATAAAGCGGATAATTACTCCTAGTGAAAGCAAATGGCTCGCCATTCATCGTAAGTGTGAAGTTGCTATGTCCAAAAGCAAGGAGCCAGCGGTGGTTGTCTGTTTTGATAGTATAGGTGTCGCTTGTTACTCCTTGGTATTTGCGGCGGTTTGTATCAAGATCGACAATATCAAACCACAAGTCTATATCAGTATTTAGGACCATTGCATTGCTTTGGGTTTGAGCGGATTGTGCGTGCGTAGATTCTAGCTCTTGTGTGGCTGGCTGGGCGGTGGCTGGTGAGACTTCTTGTGTAGATATGTCATCTTGGGTGCTTTGATCTTCTGTGTGCTCTTCTTCTTGAGATGGCTCTTGGGATACAGGAGTGTCTGTAGATTCTAGGCTTGGCTCATCGCTAGCTTGCGTGGATTCTGGCGCATTTTCTTGCGTGCTTGTCTCTGTGGCGGTGTTTGGCTGGCTTTTGTATTTGCTTGCGATATTTTGGTAGATAAGATAGGCAAATATAACAATAGCCACGCTTACAAGTGTGAGATAGAATCTCTGCTTAGAGCTTGCTTGCTTCTTGCGCTCATCGATGGCATCGTAGCGTTGTTTTTGCGTATCTAGGCTTAGGTCTTGCACTTGCACACTCTTTTCTGCAGGCTCTTCAGCGGTAGTGTGGGTATTGTGATACTCATCGTATGCTTTTAATACCGCAGATAAATCAAGCTTATACTCTCGCTCTAATATTTGCAAAAATCCCACTAAATGGACTCTTTGAGTATGCTCAAACTGCTTATCAAGAATGTCTTGAATTCTTGAAGTAGAGATTTTAGTCTGCTTGGCGATTTCTTTTACACCTATTTTGCGAAGTTTCTCTAAGTTTTCTTCCATATTCTAGCCTTTATTAGAATCTAAATACGCCATCATAATGCCAGCAGCCACGCTTACATTAAGTGAGTCAAAGCCATTATGCATTTGTATGGATAGCATTTTATCGAGTTTTTTGGCAATTTTATCATACAATCCTTGCGATTCATCGCCTAGGAACAATGCCCACTTTTGCGCAGGGGTAAAGCGAGCGACATTCTCCCCGCACATATCCGCTCCATACAGAGAGAATCCAGCCATTTTTAGCTCATTGATACAATCAAGCGTATTTGCCACCACGCAAAATGGCAGGGCAAACGCCGCGCCAGAAGAAGTGCGCAGGATTTGCTCGATTTTGGGGGATTTGATTTGTGTGATGATGATCGCTTGAGCTCCTAAAGCATAGGCACTGCGGAAAATCCCGCCAATATTGCCCATATCGCTAATCCCACATAGCACAAGAATTTTGCGGTAGTGCTTGATAGAAGTAAGCGGTGTAGATTCTAGTGGAGTGATACGCGCTAATATGCCTTGATGATTGCCGCCACGAGCTAGGGCTTGGGCTTTTTTGCTATCTAGGCGCAATATGGGCTTGTGGCAGGATTTTATCTTAGTAAAGAGCTTTGGCTCTATATCTTTGGCGAGATACAGCTCACAGATTCTATGGCTATGATGTTCTAGCGCGTAAAGCACAATTTGCTTGCCGTAGATAATCATAGCCCACCTTCATCACATCTGCCTTGATCGCGTATGATTTGCTCATAGAGCGTTTTAGTGTCTATGCCATTTAGGCGCGATAGTAGCTTGGCTTTATGTTTTGGGGCTAGTGGCAGGGAAAAGACATCGCTTTCATAAAGGGAGATTTTAGGTAGAGCTTTAGCGTGCAGGACTAGAATCCACTCGCCTTGTATATTGGCGTGCTCTAAGGCTTGTAGCACTTCTTGTGGTGTGCCTTGTATGCGTGATTGGTGGAGCTTGCTTATCTCCTTAATGGCGACCATAAACGCACTAGGCACAAGCTCTGCAATATCCCGCACAGATTCTAGCACTCTATGTGGGCTCTCATAGAAGATGATTGGCGCGCTAGATTCTAGTAGGCGCAAAATTTGCTGCTTTTTATCCTGCTTCTTATGTGCGAGAAATCCGCCAAATACAAACTCCTGTGAGCTAATCCCACTATGTGCAAACCCCGCTACAAGCGCGCAAGCCCCGGGCAGCACATCATAGGAGATACTATGCTCTAAGCAGTATCGCACAAGCTCTGCCCCCGGATCGCAGATACTAGGCATTCCGGCATCGCTTATATATACCACTTCATCACAAAAAAACCCCGGATCAAGGCTGGCGATAAATTGTGATTGATTATGAGAATGCAGGGGGATAAATCGTCTTTTTGTAGAATCTAGTGCAAGCTCTGCGCGATCGCTTAGGAGTGGAAGCACCGGGGCAAAACGCTCATTGAGTAAATGATAAAGCCTTTTAGCTACTCTTGTATCTTCACATAGCACGACTTCCGCGCTAGCAAGTGCTAGCAGGCTTCTTATAGTGATGTCGCCAAGATTACCTATGGGAGTGGGGACAAGTAGTAGCACTTTATTTTAGATTATATTTTTGGCGGAATTTCTCAACTCTTCCTGTCGCATCGGCGATTTTGTCGCTTCCTGTGTAAAATGGGTGGCAAAAGCTTGAAATATCAATGCGAAGCTCCTTCTTTGTGCTAAGGACTTCGATTTCTTTGCCGCTTGTTACGCAAGTTACTTTACAAGGGATATATTCTGGGTGTATGCCTTTTTTCATCGTGTAGATCCTTTGTGGAAATTAGGGCGAAATTCTAGCACCAAAAGTTTAAAAAAACCATAAAGCCCGCGCACTTGCCACTAGCCATTGCGCGCTTCTTGCAAAAATTTGCGCAAGTTTTTATACTCTTCTTTACTAAAATACCGCCATTTCCCCACAGGCAGGGCATTAAGACTAGTAAAGCCATAGCGCACACGGCGTAAATCTAGCACATCTGCTTTAAAGTAGCCAAAAAATCGCCGAAGCTCTCTGTTGCGCCCTTCTTGGATTACTACCTTAAGCTTTGAGAATCGCTGCGTGTTTTTGATAATCTGCCACGATACAAAGGGTGCGAACTCCATTTCCACAATCTCGCTATGTTTATGTCCGCCGCGTTTGGCATTGCTAGCGTGCAAGCCATTTTCCATAGCTTCTAGCATTGCTTGGGTTATGGGCTTATCGATTTTGATGATATATTCTCGCTCTACATTGCTGTGCATAAGCGCGCTAACAATGCTCTTAGAATCCCCTAAGATAAGCAGCCCTTCACTTGTAAAGTCCAACCGCCCCACAGGGATAAATGCGCGAAATTTAGATTCTAGGCTATCATAAATCGTGCGCCTTTGGCGATCATCGCTCTTGCTTACTAGCTCGCCTTTGGGCTTATGGTAGATGATGAAAGTGTAGTCATCTGCCTTTTTGGGCTTTAGCTGCTTGCCATCGATGAAGACTCTATCATCTTCGCCTAGCACCGCTCCAATCTGCGCTACTTGGCGATTTATACGCACGCGCCCTTGGGCGATTAGAGTGTCTGCTTCTCTGCGTGATCGTGCGCTATTATGCGCGATAAAGGCATTTAGTCGCATAAGCCTAGAGTGATCGCTTCTTTAGCGTGGTAGCTTATGATAATATCCGCCCCTGCGCGCTTGAAGCTTAGTAGGTTTTCATATAGCACACGCTCATAGTCAATGACCCCAGCCTTTTGCGCAAGCTTTAGTATCGCATATTCTCCGCTGACATTATAGACAGCAAGGGGGGTTAAAGTCGCTTGAGCAATATCTCGCACGATGTCTAAAAACGCAAGTGCTGGCTTGACCATCAAAATATCTGCGCCTTCTTGCGCATCTAGCAGGCTCTCAAGCAGCGCTTCTCTACCATTGGCTATATCTTGCTGATAGCTTTTGCGATCGCCAAAGCTTGGGGCAGATTCTGCCACATCGCGAAATGGTCCATAATACGCGCTAGCAAACTTAGTCGAGTAGCTCATAATCGGGATATGCGCAAATCCACTAGAATCTAGTGCTATGCGCAAGGTGCGCACCATCATATCCATAGAAGCACTAGGTGCGATCATATCTGCGCCCGCTTGGGCTAGGAGCACTGCTTGCTTAGCTAGAATCTGCAAGGTCGCGTCATTATCCACGCTATTTAGCCTTTCATCAAGTATGCCGCAATGCCCGTGGCTTGTGTATTCACAAAAGCATAAATCCACTACCACAAGCAGCTCTGGGCAGGCGTTTTTGATAGCAGCAATGGCGCGGCAGACAATGCTGCTTGGCTGCAATGCGTGGCTACCTTGCGGGTCTTTTTCATTAGGGATACCAAAGAGCACTACACCCAAAATCCCAAGCTTGGCTACTTGCTCGCACTCTTGCACAAGCACATCGATACTCATTTGATACACACCCGGCATAGAGCTAATCTCGCGCTTAATCCCCTCTCCCTCGCAGACAAAAAGGGGCAAAAGAAAGTCGCTTTTGTGCAGGTGATGTTGCCGCACAAGTGCGCGCATAGCAGGCTTATAGCGCAAGCGGCGCGGGCGGATATAGGTGGTAGAATCTAGAATCTTTGTAGATTCTACTTGTGGTGTTTGAAGAGTAGGTTTTTGTGGCATAGTGATCCTTGAAATAAGCTTGCAATGCTACTTTGTAGGCGAATGTGATAATATAGCATTTTTCATAAAAGTATCGTAAAGGTGGAAGCTAGAATGTATGCGCAGTTTGATGTGGCACTAATGCTGCAATATCTTAAAAACAAAGGCTATGCCCAAGAAGAGCTTGCGGCAATGAGTGATGAGCGCATATCAAAGCTCTACCACGATACTGCAAGGGACTTTATCCTGCAAGCCCAAGATGTGCTAGAGACAAGCGAAGAGCACGAGAATCTACGCAAGAAGAGCACGATGATTATGCCAGAGACCATAGCACTAATTGGGCAAGATATTTCTAAAATTTATGAAGAGATAGATAATTACATTGATCTCTACTCTGTGCGCGAGCTAGCCAATGTCCTGCTCTCTGCTCTGCCCGGGGTCAAGCTTGCTAAGGTGGAAAAGATGGTGCGCATAAAAATCCGCGAGCTCCAAGAGATCTGGCTACTTGAGTTAAAGGACAATCTACGCTCACTCCCTGAAGAAGAGTGCGATACGCTTATGGAGTATTATCTAGCGCATAAAGATGATTTGCCTATGCTAAGGGATATTTATCAAAAGTCCAAAGACCAAGCCTATATCGATGAGATTGGCGACATTGCCCATATCAAGCTATCAATGATACAGGAGTATATGCCAGATGAGCTAGAATCCAACTATAAGAGCTTTTATGATCATAGCCCAGAAAAACTCTCCATTATCCAAAATATCCTAGCTCTAACAGCTGCGTATAGTAAGGGCACATTGCTAAGTATGTCCATTAAAGAGCTGCAAGAAACTCTGCAGGAGTTAGAGGAGAAGGAGCGAGAAGAAGCCGAGCAAAAAGCCTTGGCAGACCGCTATTTCGAGCGTTTTAGGGCTGCGTTGCACGACCCAGACGACCAACACTTCACAAATGTGTGCCTTGATGCAGCAAGCGAGCTTCCGCGCCCAAGATTCCAAGAGCTAGCCACAGAGCTAGCTAGGCATTATAAGCATTTTCACCAACGCTTTAGCGATGTAAGCAAAGAATACAAAGATATGCAGAATCTACAAATTGTGTTTTAGATTCTAGGTTTAGATTCTGGTGGGATATTTTACTTTTGGCGTATTTGTGGTATCCTAGAATCCATTTTTAACCAAGGAGTTGTCAATGAAAAAGAACATTGTGTTTTTTGAGGCAAAAGGCGGGAGCGACAAGGGACCTGATGGATATAGAAAAGACACTATGCCAATGGTCAATGCCCTAAAGGCAAAGGGCTGGAATGCGGAGGTGGTGTTTTTCACCGATGATATTTTGCGCAATGAGAGCGAGCGTAATGCGATTTATGAGCGTGTCAAAGCAAGCGCAGATGGCTATGTATCGCGCGTAAATCCGGGGAATTTGAAAGAGGAGAAGCTCTACTTTGATGTGCTACGCAAACTCTGTGATGATGGGCTTGTGGGTATGTCTCACCCTGATGCGATGATTGGCTATGGGGCAAAGGACGCGCTTACAAAGCTAGCTAGCACAGATCTTGTGCCTGATGATACTTATGCCTACTATGATATTGCGACTTTTAAAAGCACTTTCCCAAAAAGCCTAGCAAAGGGCGAGCGCGTGCTGAAGCAAAATCGCGGCTCCACAGGGGAGGGGATCTGGCGTGTGCGCCTAGAATCTGCAAGCGATTATGGCAGGGTAGAATCTCTCCCGCTAGATACGACAATCATCTGCACAGAGGCTAAAGATAATCACACTGAAACACGCAAGCTTGGGGAGTTTATGGATTTTTGCGAGCAATACATCATCGGCGATAATGGAATGCTCGTAGATATGTCGTTCTTGCCGCGCATTAAAGAGGGCGAGATTAGAATCCTAATGCTCTATAAGACGCCTGTATATGTCGTGCATAAAAAGCCAGCTGAAGGGGGCGATGCTTTTTCTGCGACACTCTTTAGTGGTGCGAAATACCGCTATGATGAGCCAAAAGACTGGCAGACGCTCATTGATTGGTTTTTGGTGCAATTACCAGAGATCCGCACCAAGCTTGGCAACTATGATCTGCCATTGATTTGGACAGCAGACTTTATCCTAGATACTGATGCAGATGGCAAGGATAAATATGTGCTAGGCGAGATCAACTGCTCTTGTGTGGGCTTCACAAGTCCAGCGGAGTTTATGGAGAAAATTGCCGTAATGGTTGGCGATAATATCGTAGAAATCGTTAGCGAGAAAAAAGCTTAAATTCTTGCTCTGCTTGCTAGGACTAGTCCTAGCGGCTTGTCTTCTTTAAGAATACTTTAGATTCTATCTTTTCTATCTTTTTATTTGGTGGCTTTTGTTGGGTTTTTTAATCGTGTGGATTTGTATAAGCTTGTATGTAGCAGTTAGAAGATTTTAATAGCTAGTGGCGGCAAAGCCACTAGCCAGCATAAGGATACTTGGGGCTATTTGAGACTATTTGCCTAGATATACTTGCCTTGGGCGAGTGATTCTAGCACTTGTGTTTTTAGAATGCTCGATAAGCTGCGCGCACCAGCCCGGCATCCTTCCTAGCACGAAAATTGGCGTGAAAAGCTGTGTGGGGATTTTGAGCGCGCTTAGGATAATACCGCTGTAAAAATCCACATTAGGATAGAGATTGCGCGCTTTGAAGTAGTCATCTTGCAAGGCGACTTCTTCAAGCTTTTCTGCAATATCGCTTAGGCGGTGATCCATTTTTATACCCTTTTTATCAAGCTCATCTTTGAGCGATTTAATCGCCTTGGCGCGTGGGTCATAGCTTTTATACACCCTGTGTCCAAATCCCATAATCCTAAAAGGATCGTTTTTATCCTTTGCCCTCTCTACAAATTGTGCGACATTTTTCACATCGCCAATCTCATTAAGCTGGCGCAAGACTGCTTCATTTGCTCCGCCGTGCGCTGGACCCCATAGCGCGTTGATCCCAGAAGCGATAGCTGCGTAAGGATGCACGCCTGTGGAAGCGACATTGCGCACGGTTGTGGTGGAGGCATTTTGCCCGTGGTCTGCGTGGAGGCTTAGGATTTTATCCAGTGCTTCTACTTCAAGTGGGGTGATTTCTTGCTCGCCTTTTAGTGTGTGCTTAAGTCTGCTGTGTGGATAGGCGCGAAGCATATATAAGAAGTTTTCTACATAGCTTTTACTAATATCTGGCTCGATAAATGGCGCACCTACGGAGTTGCGATAGCAAAAGGCTATCATTGTGGGGATTTTGGCGATGATTCTGCGTGCCATTGTTTGGTAGTCGTCTTCATCGTCCATTTCTTTGTGGTCATAGTAGAGTGTCGCTAGCACAGAGACAAGCGCGGAGAGTGTCGCCATAGGGTGCGCAGAGTCTGGGAAAATACTAAAAATCCCCTTCAATCGCTCGTGCAAAAAGCTTCTATGGCGCAGCTCTAAGTCAAATTCTAGTGATTCTTGCTCATTTTTGGGCAGCTCATCGCTAATAAGCAGCTTACAAATATCGGTAAATTTGTATCGCGCAACTAAATCTTGGATAGGCATTCCCTTGTAGAGTAGCTCGCCTGCTGCGCCATCGATATAGCTAATGGTAGATTCGCAGCCTGCGGTGCTGCCATAGCCCGGATCATAGGCGAAAATCCCTGTGCTCTCAAAAAGCTTAGAAAAATTCACCGCTTTTGGACCCCTTGTGCATTCTATGAGGTCAAAATCCCAGCTTTGATTGGTCTCATTGTTGGTAAGAGTGATTGTTCCCATTGTGTGTCCTTTCGATAGATGTATAAATATTCTACATTATTTTTTGCGCTAGGTAAATGATTTTTTTACTTTGGGGAGCTTGGTGGGGGCGTGCGGAGTAGGGCGGTGGATTGCGTGGGGCGTGTTGGGCGGATTTGTGCGTGCTATGCGTGAGATCACATAGGCGCAAGGGGCTTTAGTGTAGAAATTAGTAACGCTTGCGCTAGATCTTGCAGAGCTGCTTCTAGTGCGCTGCCTAGCTGGAGGCTCTCAAGCGCGATTTTGATGGCTTGTGTTTGGCTTGTGTTTGCTAGGAGATTTGTGAGAGTGCTTAGGGCATTTTGTGCGTCTTTTGCCTGTATGATTGCGCCTTTTTTCTCAAAATGAGCGATTTGGCTGCGCTGGTTGGAGGCAGATTCTAGGATAATGCTTGGGATTTTTAGCCCAAGTAGCTCTAGCATACTTCCGCCACCTGCGCTAATGGCATAATCACACGCTTGTGCTAGAGACAGGAACTCATCTGGGCTAAGATCGCGGTAGATAGAGATGCGCTCGTGGTATTTATGGTGCGCTTGCAAAAGCGGCGCGCAGAGCTTGTGTGTATAGCCCCCACCTAGCACGATGTGAAAATATAGGGCATAAGGGCTAGATTCTAGGTAGGTGTGCAGCTCTTGCAGTAATGCTTGCGTGAGATTCCTAGAATCTACCCCGCCAAAACTTACAAAGATATGTTTTGCTTGCAAATCTGCTTGCGAGCTAGAATCTTGGCGTATATGCAGAGATTCTCCCCCACGCACTTGCGGCACAATGGCATACTGCTCCCCACACCAAAGGTAGTAAGGCTTTGTAGCAAAATATGCGCAAGATTCTGGGGTGGGGTTTAGGATATAGCTTTGTGCTGGGTATATATCGCGCAGGGTGTCATCTAGGCAGATTAGTGCATCGCTACACTGCTGTATCTGTGCATACAATGCCCCACTAGCAAGATAGCTATCAACTATGGCAAGCACAGGAGCATTGTCGCTCTTGCTACTTTTGTGCGTGCTGCTAGAGAACCACTCGTGCGCGTTATAGTGGATTCTAGCTTGCAGATCATCTTGCAAGTCATTGGGTAGAATCTTGCTAAGATCTGGGGCAAAGTCGCCGCGATTGTGGAGTGTGATTGTGGCGATATGTGGGATTTGTGCGCAGATTCTAGCAAGCTTTATGCAGCGATACAAATGCCCTAAGCCCATCTCCTTGCCACTCTCGCAAAATATCTCAACGCTAACGCCACGCTTGCTACTTTTACTTGCCATTTGCCACCTAGAATCTAGCTTAAAAATTTAGCCTTAGCCCCGATCCTGCGCGCGTGAGAGAGTAGTTAAACTCATACAAGCTATCGCCAAAGCCGTGGATCACCTGAAAATACACGCCCACGCGCTTGCTTAAGCGATAGGTATAGCCAAGCTCTACACGCCCTTTCCAGTCCCAATAGTCCTTGCTAAAGTAGTTGTTAAAAATATTATTGACATAGAGCTCAAATAAATGTCGCTTGTATTCATACGAGAAGGCTATACCGCCAAAGCCGATGTAGGAGGTGAGATTGTCATTATCGCCTTTATCGCTGATGAGATGCTTGCCCATAGGCACCCACGCCCGAAGCGATAGCCCAAACCGCCCCCTCTGCCAATCAATTTGAGCAATAAAGCGATCGATAGACTTAGATCGCCGAAGCCAGCCCGGATCGTCTTTGCTTAAGCCCTCGTTGCGAATATCTGCTTCCCCTACGATAAGATTATCCCTGCGCTCGCCATTGCTTAGATGAATATAGCCTAGTCGCATTGTCGTGATATAGCCCCCTAGGAAAGGCAGCTGCCTGTAGTAGTTAAACATAAAGCTTGGGCTAAAGTTGATATCACGCATAGGTTCGGAGTCTTTTGTATTGTAGATTTGAAACCAATGTGTTTGTGTGTAAGCAAAGTCAAAGTTGCAATATTTGCACACAAGCTGCTCCAAAAACACCACGCGAAAGCTCACTTGGAACTTCATCTCCACAGGAATGTCGTTCCTAGAGTAGGGCGGCGTGAAGCTGTAATAAGCTGGGAGAATGTAAATGGGGAGATTGTTTGCTAGCTGGATATATTTGGTCTTTGGATTTATGGGGGCATTTTTCTCCGCTGGAGCTTGGAGTAAGAGATTGTTTTGCAAGGATTTTGGGAGCTCATCTTGCTCGAGCTGGTATGTAGGGCTTGTATCAGTGGGCAAATGATCTTTGGGGAGATTATCTTTAGTGGGGGTTTTTTTAGAGAAAGTTTCTTTAGAAGAGCTTTCTTTAGAAGAGATTGCTTGGGTGTGGCTATTGCTAGTGGGGCTAGAATCTGCTTGCATAAGTAGCATACACACTTGCCACGCCCATATAATTAGCAGCACCTTACGCACTTTCTGCCCTTTAGCTAGAATCTACAAAGCTTGGATTATAGTATGTTTTGCATAATTAGGCTAGAATCCACTTTTGCCATTGCAAATCTTGCGCATACACTACTTTCTAAGGATATGGATATTGATGAATGTCTTTTTGCAAGGCGTGCTGCTTGGGATTAGCCTAATTGTCGTCATCGGTGCGCAAAATGCCTTCGTGCTGCGCCAAGCCCTAGCGCGCAAACATATCCTTAGCGTGATTTGCGTGTGTCTGGTGTGCGATATTGTGGTGATGGGCTTTAGCGTCTTTGGTATCGGTGGGGCGATTAGTCAGGGGAGTGTGTGGTTTTTCCTGCTTGGGGTGTGTGGGGTAGGGTTTTTGCTCTACTATGCTGCTAGCTCGTTTATGATGGCTTATACACTCCTGCGTGCGCATAAGCTTCACCAAGATATAGAATCTAAAAATATCGCTACTACGCGTGCTAAAGCTATCACAATGACCCTAGCCCTAACGCTACTAAATCCAAACTTCTACATTGATACTTTTATCATCATCGGCGGGGTGAGTGCGAGCTTAGATTCTAGCGCGAAGGGGGTGTTTTTCCTAGGGCTTATTGGGGTGTCGTTTGTGTGGTATTTTGGCGTGGGGTATGGGGCTAGGGTGTTTTCTAGCTTTTTTCAAAGCCCTAGGGCGTGGGCGGCACTAGAGTGCTTCACAGGCTGCATAATGTGCGCTTTATGCTATGGGCTAGGGACTATGCTGTATGCGACATATATGGAGATGTGATGAATCACGCTAGCTTGCAGGAGTTGCTAGATTCTGCCTACTATGCGCATAATCGCGTGGGGGCAATTAGTGAGCAAAACCTAGACCCCTTGCTTGTTGTCTATGAAAACTCTACAAGAGAAAATCTCTCTGCTATCGCGCTTGTTTGCGCACTTTTTGCTTATGGGAATGTGGGGGCTATTGTAAAGTTTTTGCGGAGGCTAGATTTTAGCTTGCTTGGTGGGGAGGATTCGGTCTTGGGTGAGCAATGCGGCAGTGTTGCACTTTGTGGCAAAGGCACGACCACCAAGGTCGCTAACCTTTACCACAAAGTGCAAAGCTCCCACAGCCCCACCGCAATGCCTAGAATCCTTGAAGAAGAAAATCAAGCTTTCAAGTCATTGCGAGGCGATACAATCGCCCAAGCTTTCCACACAAATGCACGAAAGCTAGATTCTAGTATGAAAGTGGATTCTATTGATTGCCGCGCAATCGCTACCGCGCTTGCTCGCAATGACAGAAAAAACGCAGAAATTCTAAACAACTTGCAGACGCAAGCAAACCTAGATTCTAGTAAAAGCCACAGCGATTCTAAGATTTTAGATGAAAAATGTGGGTTGCAAGGAAAATCACAAGGGAGTTACCTAGATGGAGACCTGTGCGATTTTTCGTCGCTCCCGCATTTATCGCGCAAAGCTGAATCCTTTAGATTAGAAAATATCTTGCACACCACCTTCCCCTACTACCGCTTCCAAACTAGCGACGATGTAAAACTACTCTTCGCAAGCCTAGCGTGCATTATCGCTCAAGGCGGACTAGAATCCACTTTTGCCCACAAATCCGCGCCACTAGCTATCATTAACGCCATAAGCCAAGCCATTTGCTCTCACGCAAGTAGGATTCTAGCTAGCCCTTTATACGCGCCATTTTTTAGCACAGATTATCGCGCGAGATACTTAGCTAGCAAGCAGTTTTCCCAAGGCTTTAGCTTTCTTGTAGGCTTCTCACCTAGCTCACCGCTGAAGCGGTGGAATATGTTTCTGCGCTGGCTTACGCGTAAAGACCACATTGATCTAGGGCTATGGCAGGATCTTGTATCCCCTAGTGATTTGCTCCTCCCGCTTGATACCCACACCTTGCGCATAAGCCGCGCGCTCACACTCTTGCAGCGCAAAAGCTATGATAGAAAAGCTGTGCTAGAAGTGAGTGCAGCTCTTAAGCGATTTTGCGCGCACGACCCTATCCGCTATGATTTCGCGCTCTATCGCATAGGGCAGAGTGGTGCTTGGCTAAAGCAATTAGATGGCTAGCTTGATGGAGAGCTTGCAGCACGCATAAAGCGCAAAACATTGTATAATGCTACCTTTGCTTAAAGCCCTAGAAGGAGTGTGCTATGGTGGATTATGGGATCAAGTATTGGTCAAATGATGATTTTATCATCGAAGATGGGCTAGTAAAAGTTAATTATCAGCATAAGCCTTCCTTGCTTGAGATTGTGCAAGAAATCCGCGAGAGAGGCTATAAAGGTCCCTTGCTTGTGCGCTTCCCTCATCTAATCCACAAGCAAGTGCGCCAGCTTTTTACCGCCTTTCAAACCGCCATTGATGAATACCACTATACCGGCTCTTTTAAAGCTGTTTTCCCTCTTAAAGTCAATCAAATGCCAAACTTTGTGCTGCCCCTTATGGACTGCGTGCAAGGGCTGTGCTATGGGCTAGAGGCAGGCAGCAAATCCGAGCTTATTGTCGCTATGGCTTATACGAATAAAAACGCTCCCATAACGGTTAATGGCTTTAAGGATAAAGAGATGATTTCCCTAGGCTTTATTGCTGCGAAAATGGGGTATGACATCACACTAACAATCGAGGGCTTAAACGAGCTAGAATCTATTATTCAAGTCGCTAAAGAGCTGGGCGCGCCTTACCCTAACATCGGCTTGCGCATTAGGCTGCATAGCACAGGCACAGGCGTGTGGGGCAAGTCTGGCGGGATCAATGCAAAATTTGGGCTTACTTCTACGGAGCTTTTAGAAGCGATCCGCCGCCTTGAAGACTCCAAGCTCCTAGCGCAATTTACAATGATTCACTTCCACATAGGCAGTCAAATCAGCGATATTTCTCCGCTCAAAAAAGCCCTGCGAGAAGTGGGCAATATCTATGCAGAGCTGCGCAAAATGGGGGCAAAAAACCTAACTTGTGTCAATATCGGTGGCGGACTAGCAGTAGAATATACCCAACACGAAGGCGAAAATAATCGCAACTACACGCTAAGTGAATTTAGCGGCGATGTCGTATTCTCGCTTAAAGAAATCGTGCGAAACAAGCAAGAAAAAGAGCCAGATATTTTCATAGAGTCTGGGCGATTTGTCTCGGCAAACCACGCTGTCTTAGTCGCGCCTGTGCTAGAGCTTTTTAGCCAAGAGTATGATGAAAAAGCCCTGCGCTTGAAAGAAAACAACCCCCCACTCATTGCCGAAATGCTTGATCTCTACCAAAGCGTGAGTGAAAAAAACGCCATTGAATATTTGCACGATAGCCTAGATCATATGGAGTCGCTCTTAACGCTCTTTGATCTAGGCTATATCGATCTAACCGATCGCTCAAACACTGAAATCCTTGTGCATTTAATCATCAAAAAGGTCATAAAGCTTCTAAAGCACAAAAACCACAATGACATTATTAGAATCCAAGAGCAAGTCCAAGAGCGATATTTGCTAAACTGCAGCTTTTTCCAAAGCTTGCCAGATTATTGGGGGCTTGGGCAAAACTTCCCTGTAATGCCCCTAGATAGGCTCAATCGCCGCCCCACTAGAAGTGCGAGTCTCTGGGATATTACTTGCGATAGTGATGGTGAGATAGCCTTTGATGCCAAAAAGCCCTTATATCTGCACGATGTCGATGTGATGAGTGAAGAGTATTTTCTAGGATTTTTCTTAGTGGGGGCGTATCAAGAAGTGCTAGGTATGCGGCATAATCTCTTCACCCACCCCACAGAGTTTAGTGTGGTGTTTGATGATGATTTAAACAAAGGCTATGAGATAGAAAACCTGCTTGAAGCGCAAAATATCCTTGATGTGCTAGATGACTTAGACTATGACACCAAGGAGATTGAGCGGATTTTGAAGCAGCGCATTGATGATTCTAGCATTAGCGATGAGGACAAAAAGGAAGTGTTAGGTATGCTGTATGTAATGCTTAGCGAAAATGGCTATTTGCGCACGATTACTAAAGATCTGCAATAGCCCAAGGAGTAGCTATGCACTCAATGAGTCTTTTTGCACTTTTGCGGGAGGATTTCTCCACCCCAGCGCGCAAAGACCCCGCGCTAAAATCTAAAATCGAGCTGTTTTTCAACTATCCGGGTGTGGTGGCGTTGGTGCATTATCGGCTAGCACATAGCTTATATAAGCGAGATTTTAAGGTGCTAGCGCGGATTATTATGGGCTTTGCGCAGTTTATGACAAATATCGACATCCACCCAGCGGCGCAAATTGGGCGGCGTGTGTTTATCGACCACGGCATAGGTGTAGTCATTGGCGAGACTGCAATCATCGGCGATGATGTAACGATCTATCAAGGTGTGAGCCTAGGGGGGGTAAGCCTAGCGCGGGAGAAACGCCACCCCACGCTAGAATCTGGCGTAGTTGTAGGAGCTGGGGCAAAAATCTTAGGTGATATTACCATCGGTGCAAATGCCAAAATCGGCGCGAATTCTGTCGTCATCAAAGATGTGCCAAGAGAATGCACAGCAGTGGGCATACCAGCGCGCATTCTCACACCCAAGCTAGAATCTACTAAGCTAGAATCTAATCAAGCTAGAGAGTCTGTCTGCCTTGCCCAAAGCAGTGGGACAAGCACCCCGCTACCTGATATAAATAGGCAGGCGTTTTTGTATCTTTTAGAGCGCATAGAGATTATGGAGAAGCAAGCGCGTGTGGCGGATATGGATTGCCAAGACAATGGATCGGTAAAAGCGCAAGAGTCTATACAAGAGCTAAAAACACGCCTTGATGAGCGGTATGGAGAGTATATCCAAGCCTTGCGAAGCGATGTGGAGTAGGGTATAGATTCTACAAGCAGTTATTGTTGAGTATATATTGTTACAAAATTTATGTGTATTAGACTAACTAAACTTGATAGTATCGCTATAAAGTTTCACTATATTTATCAATTTGCTGCTATAATTGCCAAAATTTTTACAAAGGATACACAATGGGAAAGAAAATGACCTTCCAAACAGAAATCAAACAACTCCTAGATCTAATGATCCACTCACTCTACTCTAATAAGGAGATTTTCTTGCGTGAGCTTGTTAGCAACGCTTCTGACGCGCTCGATAAGCTAAATTATCTCACTATTAGTGATGATGAGTTTAAAAGCATAGCTTTTGAGCCGCGCATTGATATTTCATTTGATGAAAAAAAGGGCGTGCTAACAATAGCGGATTCTGGTATTGGTATGAGTGAGCAAGAGCTTATTGAAAATCTAGGCACAATCGCAAAATCCGGCACAAAAAGCTTCCTTAATGCCCTAAGTGGAGATAAGAAAAAAGACTCCGCGCTTATTGGGCAGTTTGGCGTGGGATTCTACTCGGCTTTTATGGTGGCGCAAAAGGTTGTAGTAACGACCAAAAAAGCCGCACAAGAGCAAGCCTTTAGCTGGGTGAGTGATGCAAGCGGGGAGTATGAGATCACTGAATGTAAGAAAGAATCGCACGGCACGCAAATCGCACTCTACTTGAAAGATGATGAGAAGCACTTCGCAAGCCGCTGGGAGATAGAATCCATTATCAAAAAATACTCCGATCACATTGGCTTCCCTATTTTTCTGCATTATGAGGAGACAAAATACGCCACAGAAGAAGAGAAAAAAGAGGGCAAAAAAGATGAAGTGCTGCAGAAATGCGAGCAGCTAAACACTGCCAAAGCATTGTGGAAAATCCCCAAAAACGAGCTAAAAGAGCAGGATTATAAAGAGTTTTACAAAGGCTTTGCCCACGATAATAGCGAGCCTTTGAGCTATGTGCATACAAAAGTTGAGGGCAATTTGGAATACACCACCCTCTTTTTTATCCCCTCTGTCGCGCCATTTGACCTTTACCGCGTGGATTATCGCTCTGGCGTGAAGCTTTATGTCAAGCGCGTGTTTATTACCGATGATGACAAAGAGCTTTTGCCACAGTATTTGCGCTTTGTGCGTGGGGTGATTGATAGCGAAGATTTGCCACTTAATGTAAGCCGTGAGATTTTGCAGCAAAATAAGATTCTAGCTAATATTAAATCTGCCTCTACGAAGAAGATTTTAAGCGAGATAGAAAAGCTCTCTAAAGATAGCGAGAAGTATAAGAGCTTCTATGAGCAGTTTGGCAGAGTGCTAAAAGAGGGGCTATATAGTGATTATGAAAACAAGGAGAAGATTTTAGAGCTTTTGCGCTTTGATTCTAGTAAGGCAGAGAGTGTGAGTTTCAAGGCTTATAAGCAAGCAATGCCAAAAGAGCAAAAAAGCATTTACTACATCATCGGCGAGAATAAAGAGCTGCTAAAAGCATCGCCATTATTAGAGAAATATGCAAAGCTTGGCTTTGAAGTGCTGCTACTAAGCGATGAGGTCGATAGCTTTGTAATGCCAAGTGTGGGTGAGTATGATAAAACTCCGCTAAAAGATGCTGCAAGCAAAGAGGCGTTACAAGAGCTTGGCGAAGAAAATATCGATGAGGCGACAAGCAAGAAGTTTGAGCCTATTGTGCAGGCGTTCAAAGATGCCTTGGGCGATGAGATTAGCAATGTAGAGCTAAGTGCTTCTCTCTCATCTCCTATCGCGCTTTTGGGTGAAGAGCATAATGCAATGATGGCAAATCTTATGCGCCAAATGGGGCAGGAGCTGCCAAAGGGCAAAAAAAGCGTGCAAATCAATATCAATCACAATATTTTTAATAAGCTATTGCAAGTGGATTCTACTAAGGCTAAGGAAATCGCACACTTGCTCTATGATAGTGCTAGGCTGCTAGAATCTGGTGTGCTTGATAATGCTAAGGACTTTAGCCACCGCCTACACGCGCTTATTGATGAGAGTTTGAAGTAATCTTAGATAGCAATGGCTAATTTTTGGGCTAATTTTTGCAAGCAGATTCTATCTAGTGCGTTTTCTAGTAGCTATAATGCCAAGATGTTTGTGCTATTTCTTGGCTATGTGCTTGCATTTTGCGCAATGCTGCCAAGTGCCCTAGAGGTAATTCACCATTATGACACTTTGCCTGCTGATTACGCACTAGAATCTAGGTGGTCGCAGTATTTTTACTTGATTTTTCTGCCATTTATTGGGCTTACTGCACTTTATATAGAGAATTTTATAGGCATTTTGGTGCTGTTTTTCGCGCTTATACTTAGCGATAGGCTAAAGATTTTCCAGCATTATGCTTTGCTGTATCTACTCTATTTGCTTTGTGCATATCTTAGCTTGGAGTATGGCTCGCTTATGCCCGGATTCTACTCCAATATATTGGAGGCATTAGATATGATCGCTCACCATAACTATGCTTTGCTTTTTGCATTTTATAGTAGGGGGATTGTGTGGGTGTTTCTCGCTCTAGCAGTGTTTGATGTAGCTTTTTATCGCATTAAGTGCATAAAGCCCCCGCACTTAGTGCGTGAGAATCTAATCTTTGCCTTGCTGCTCTATGTCGTGGTATTTGGGATTTATAGCTATGATAGCAAGAGCTTAGTGTTGTATTAAAGGAGAGAGATATGAGAGTGCTTTGGGTGCTGCTATTTGGGCTTATGTGTAGCGTGCTAAATGCTAGTGAGAGTTTGCTTGGTGTGAGTGCATATACACTCGCTAAGGTGGGGCGATTTGAAGTAGAATCTATGCAGCTTGGCGAGTATGAGATCATTGTGCCTTATGAAGTAGAAAACGCGTTTTTGAGCTTTGCTGGATCGCAGGTAAATGGCATTGTAGGCTGCAATAGCTTCTTCGCCCCCTATCAGGCGCAAGGTGGGGGCAAGGTGCTTGTGGTAGGGGCTGGAGGCTTGAGTAGAAAAATGTGTGCCAGTAGCATAGAATCCAACATCGAAGCTATTTTTGCGAAGAATTTTTATGGGCGATTTATCGTGCAGGGTAGTGATGAGTTAATAGAGCTTGTAGGTGATAATGGATTCCGCATTAGGCTTGTGCCTTCACTAAGCCTTGAGCCATAGCTGTAGGCGTGTGGCTTTAGGCTTGAAGCCTAGCGACAAACCCTCGGTCAAGCCCGGCTAAGTCTTTGTAAAATTGTGCATTATAGCAGCTAGATTCTAGCACTTTTGCTAGGTGTAGTCTTTGATCATAGCCCATTTCGCACGCAAGGCAAGGGACTTTCTGCGCACTACACTTAGCGATTAGGCTCTCAAGTATTTCACTCCCCATAATCCCGCCAAAAAGCGCGCTACTAGGCTCATAAGTGAGTGGCTTATCTATGGGATAGGTGCTAGCGATATAGGGCGGATTAGAGACAACCATATCCGCCTTGTCGCTTGTGTCAAAAAGCGTAGTGTGCTTGAGTGTAATGCGCTCTTGCAAGCCAAAATACTCAATATTGCGTGCAGCAGTTTTTAGGGCTTCAGGGCTAATATCTGTGGCAATGATTGAGATATGCGGGAGTGCGCGCGCTATGGCTATACTCAGCGCACCAGAGCCGACACCCACTTCAATAAGCGTTAAATGCGGGCGTTGATCGTGGTTTAGAATCTCGCATACCTTTTGCACAAGGATCTCACTCTCTGGGCGTGGGATTAGCACACTAGAATCTACAAATAACTCAAAGTCTAAAAAGCTCGCCCTATGCGTTAGATACTCTATGGGGCAGCCTTGAGCACGCCTAGTAATGAGAGACAAAAACTGCTCTTGCACACTAGAATCTAGCTTTTGTCTATCATTTGTATGTAGCCATACGCGCTCTTTTTCTAACACAAAGCTTAGCAGAATCTCCGCTTCTAAGCGCGCCCTAGTGATGAAGTGGCAGCCTGCTAGCGTGGTCGCAGCGTGCTTTAGGGCAGAGTCTATGCTTAAGCCCATTATGCTTGCTTGAGTTTATCAAGAGCTCTTAGCCGATCTAAAAGTGGCGGGTGAGTATAGTGGAAAAACACATAAACAGGGTGGGAGTGGGGGAAAGTTTTGTTCTCATTAACAAGGCGCACAAGTGCTTCTCTCAAGCAGTGCGCACTTGTGAGCTGCGCGCTATAAGCATCAGCGCGGTATTCAGCCTTGCGACTAAAATAGCCAATAAGTGGCATCACCCAAAACGACACAATGGGCGCGATAAGGAGCAGTATCGTAAGCGATGTGGCGTGGTTGTTTTGCAAGCCCAATGCGGCAAAAAATGTAGCGGGCAAATTCCCAGCGACAAAAAATAGCGCGAAGAGCACTATGCCAGAGAGCAAAAGATTTACCAAAATATCCTTGTGTTTAAAATGCCCAAGCTCGTGTGCTAGGATTGTAAGCAAGCCTTCAGAGCTTACTTTCTCTAAAAGCGTGTCAAAGAGCACCACGCGCTTCGCACTTCCTAAGCCGCCAAAATATGCATTAAGCCTGCCATCTCTCCTGCTTGCATCCATCACAAAAATCCCATTTGCCCTAAAGCCAGCTTTGCTCATAAGATCTTGGATTTTTTCTTGGAGATTTTGGTTATTAAGGGGAGTGAAAGTGTTAAAAATAGGCGCGATTAGCGTGGGGTATAGGGCATTGATTAGCACCACAAGCAAAAACACTACGCCAAATCCAGCCAGCCACCAATACGCATAATCCATAATGACAAGCAGCAGCCATAGCACTAAGAATCCAAACACCGCTATGAGTGCGAAGCTCTTTAGTGTGTCGATGAGAAAGATCTGCCAAGTTACATTAGAGAATCCATAGGCTTTATCTAGTCGTAGCTGCTTATAGGCACTAAATGGAAGCTGTAAAAATGCGTTGATTAGCACAAATCCTAGCACAAAGATGATAAAGCCTAGTGCTGCTTCTTCTGCCAAAAAGTCCTGCCACCTAGCAAGTGCGAAGCTCACCCACGCGATAAACACAAGTGCTTCAAAAATATGACTAATGATCGATAAGCGCAAGTTTGCCAAAGAGTAGTCCGCAGAGATTGCATAGTCTTTGGGCTGGAGTATTACAGCTTGCTTTTTGGCAAAGGTTTTGATATGAGAGATTTGCAGCATATCAATCACAATACTAGGAATGGTTAAAAAAAACACATAACACAGACAAAACATCAGCATATTTTCATATCCCTTTCATACAAACGCTGGTAGCAGATTGCTAATGGTAGGCATTGTAAAACAAAAATTTAAATCTAAAAATAATAACTTTGTAAGGGGTTTTTGTATAGGATTGCAAGCATAATCACAGGCGATACAAGCGCATACGCGTATAGTTAAGGATTAAATGATGTCAAATACAAAATACATATTTGTTACAGGTGGGGTGTTAAGCTCCTTGGGCAAGGGGATTTCATCTTCATCGCTAGCGACACTGCTAAAGCAAAGTGGCTATAAGGTCAATATCCTAAAAATCGATCCATACATTAACATCGATCCGGGCACGATGAGTCCCCTAGAGCACGGAGAAGTATTTGTAACAGCTGATGGCGCAGAAACAGACTTGGATATAGGGCATTATGAGCGATTTTTAAACACAAGCCTTAGCAAGGGTAATAACTTCACCACAGGGCAGGTCTATCTCTCTGTCATAGAAAATGAGCGTAAAGGCAATTATTTGGGCAAGACGATCCAAGTCGTCCCACATATTGTCGATGAGATCAAAAGTCGCATAAAAGCTGTGGGCAAGGGCTATGACTTTTTAGTCATCGAGCTAGGCGGCACGGTGGGGGACATTGAGGGGTTGCCATTCTTAGAGGCTATGCGTCAGCTTAAGCACGAGCTGCCAAACACACAGGTGCTAAGCATCCATGTAACGCTTATCCCGCTCATTAGAGCAGCAGGCGAACTAAAGACCAAGCCCACACAGCACTCTGTCCAAGAGCTACGGCGCATAGGGATCACACCGCAAATCATCATCGCTAGGTCTGAAAAGCCTTTAAGCAAAGATTTGAAAAAAAAGCTTGCGATGAGCTGTGATGTAGCTGATGATAGCGTGATTGAAGCTCTTGATGCTAAGAGTATCTACCAATGCCCGCTCAACTTCTTAAAAGAAGGTATTTTAACACCCATTGCTAGACATTTTGCTATTGCTCCCATTAAGCCAGATGTGAGCGAGTGGGATATGCTGGTAAAAAAGATCATCTCCCCAAAAGATGAGATTACAATCGCCTTTGTAGGGAAGTATCTCCACCTAAAAGAGTCTTATAAATCCCTAACAGAAGCTCTAATCCACGCAGGGGCAAATATCGATACACGCGTGTGTATTAAGTGGATTGATAGCGAAGCTCTAGAGCATACGCAAGGAGCGGAGCTAAGTGATGTTGATGGGATTTTGATACCCGGAGGCTTTGGCAGCCGTGGTATATGGGGGAAGATTTTAGCGATTCGCTATGCTAGGGAGCATAAAGTGCCATTTTTGGGGATATGCTTGGGTATGCAGCTAAGTATTATTGAGTTTGCGCGCAATGTGCTAGGCATAGAAAAGGCGGATTCTACGGAGTTTGCCCCTGATACTTCTCACCCATTTATTTACTTGATTGAAGACTTCATCGATCAGTGTGGTAAGTCTCAAGTGCGCACTATCAAGTCCCCTATGGGCGGGACTATGCGGCTTGGTGAGTATGAGTGTGTGCTGCGCCCACAAAGCAAGATCGCTGCAGCTTATAACCACGCAAAGGTAGTCAAAGAGCGTCATCGCCACCGCTACGAGGCTAACCCAGCCTACCGAGCCTTGCTAGAAGAAAATGGTATGCAAATAAGCGGCGAGTCCAAAAGCGGGCTAATTGAAGCTATCGAGCTAGAGAAGCACCCATTTTTCATCGGCGTGCAGTTCCACCCAGAGTTCACCTCTCGTCTGCAAGCACCAAATCCCATCATCTTAGCCTTTGTAAAAAAGATCCTAGAATCTAAGGGCGCGACACAAAAGAGCCGATAATGTCTCAACAAACACACAAGACATTGAGCAAAGATGAGATTTACGCTCTTTTGCATAATCGCACCAAGCAGTGGGACTTCCCCACGCTATCGAGTCTCCCACACCCATATCAGCTAAAGTCCTGCGAGCAAGCCTGCCACTTCCTAGCGCGAAAAATGCGTGAGAATCCTAAGATTCTAGTTGTGGGGGATTATGATGTCGATGGGGTGATCGCAAGTGTGGTTATGATGAAGTTTTTCGCTCTAGTTGGGTATGAGCATATTAGCTATGTGATCCCAAGTCGCTTTAGCGATGGCTATGGCGTGTCAAAAGCGATCATTGAAGCCAATCCAAGCGATATAGTCATCACCGTGGATAATGGCATAACCGCCTATGAAGCAGCTACTTACTGCAAGCAGCAAGGGATCACGCTTATCATTACTGATCACCATATCCCCAAAGAGAGCTTGCCTGAAGCATCTTTCATCATCAATCCCCAGCAAAAAGACTGCACCTTCCCGCAAAAGGAGATTTGTGGCGCGCTTGTGGCGTGGTATTTTTGCGCGGGGTTAAAGATCGCTCTAGGAGCTAGCATATCGCTTGCGCCGCTCTTAGAGCTTGTAATGCTAGCAACTATTGCTGATATGATGCCACTCACGCAAATCAATAAATGTATCGTGCTCTATGGGCTAAAGCAGCTGCCCACTTCGCAAATCCCAGCCTTGCAAAAGCTCAAAACCCACCTAAAGACGCGCTATATCACTGCTACGGATATTTCTTTTTCACTTACTCCACTGCTTAATGCTGCTGGGCGTATGGGGGAAGGGCGCATAGCAAGTGAGTTTTTGCTTTTAGATTCTAGTAGCTTCTCATCTGCGCAAGATGAGCGCGCGCATTTTTCCCAAGCGCGCAGTCTCGCTAGCGCGCTTGATTCTGGGCTGCAAGCATTAGTAGCACTCAATCAAGAGCGCAAAGATACGGCAAAATCTGTCCTAGAATCTGCAAAGGCTTCTGCCATTGTGTATGAAAATGCTGTGATCGCGCGCGGAGATGATTGGCACGAGGGCGTGCTAGGCATTGTTGCTGCGCAAATGGCAAGCCTTTATAAGCGACCAGCCTTTGTGCTCTCGCGCACCAAAGAGCCGGGGCTAGAATCTATGCTAAAGGGAAGTGCTAGATCATTTGGCGAAGTGGATTTGATGAGTATGCTGCTTGGGGCTAGTGAGATTCTAGGGGAGTTTGGCGGGCATAGCAAGGCAGCTGGGCTTAGTGTGGAGACTGCTAGCTTTGATGAGCTGTGCGCGTATTTGGATAGCCTTAGCACACTGCCTAAGTGCCAAGCTACGCAAGAAGAGCTAGGGGCTTTGCTCATTGATGTAAGCGATATTGATGAAGAGCTTTTCGCACTACTGCAGGGCTTTGAGCCTTATGGACAGGGGAATCCTAAGCCAACTCTCCAAGCTCGGCTACAAATCCGCCAGATCCAGCCCATTAAACAGCATAGGAAATTTAGCTTTTTTGGCACGGATATTGGGGGGATTTACTTTTTTTGCGAGCAGGAATTTGAGATAAAAGAGTGGATTCTAGCGAGCTTTACTATGCAGATGGATTCATATAGTGGGAAGCCTATGATGGTGCTGCAAGAAGTGGAGAGCCTGTGTTAATGGATTCGGTTTTGGGTAGTCGAGGGCGCGTTGGCTTTTGGGCTAAAAATGGCGATTGCTGCGGCGATTCTGCGGTTACATACGCTCTAGTATGCGCCCTTGAATCGCCTTGCAAAACAAGGGATACCGCTCGCCGTAGGCGATGTTTCTTTAGTAAAGCCCCATTTTTATCTCAAAAATCCTGTCGCGAGCAAACTGCTCTAAAAAATTCGCAAATCCTAGAATCCCAAATAGAGAGTAAAAAACAACAAGCCTACCGCGAGCAGATAGGGCTAGAATCTAAAAGGCTAGATTCTAGCACCGCCCAGAATCTAAAGCCAGCTAAGCCAAGTTGCCTAAAGATACAAAGCATACAAAGTGGATTAGATGCTAGTTTCTAAAGCAGATTTGCAGCTAGTAAGTAGCCTTGATTTAGATGATTTTCTCACACATTTTAGCACCTATCTAGCCCGCCCTAAACCCATTTATTTACAAGGAGATAAGAATCTCTACCATACAATGCTGCGCGAGATGGATTCTATGTCTCTGCCAGCTTTGCCAGCACTTCACGACTTCTCTCACGCGTTTTTGCTTTTGCAAAAGCGTGGCACTCTAAGCTTGCAGGATATTTGGGGGTTTGCTAGAGAGCTGGAGTTTTTCATCTCGCTGCAAAATGCCCTAGCACCACTCCCAGAGTCCAAGCTCCACGCCCTTGTGGCAAAGATCACTATCCCCGCTCACTTGCTTGAAGCACTTTGTATTTTTGATGAAAAAGGCGAGATAGAAGCAGGGCGGTTTGTGCATATTGATAACTTGCGCGCGCAGCTCTCCAGCACGCAAAGCTCCATCAAGCAAACCCTTAACGCCCTGCTAGCAAGAGAGAATCTAGCCCCCTATCTTGTCGATAAGCAAATCCACCTACTCTATGATGTGCAAACCCTTTTGCTAAAGGCTGGCTACTCGCGCGTGCTCAAAGGCTCTGTGCTTGAGCGCACGCAAGGAGGCTTCTTCTATGTGCTGCCAAATGAGATTGCTAGATTCTACGATAAGCTCCAAGAGCTACGCGATCTCTATGCACTAGAGATCCAAAAGCTCTGCGCCACGCTTAGCGAGACAATGCTAGGGGAGCTTAGGTTCTTGCGGTTTTTGGATAGGCAGTTTGATTTGGTGGATTTGCTTTGTGCTAGGGTTGGGTTTGCTAAAGATCTAGGGCTAGAGTTTGTCGCCACAAAGGATTCGGCTTTGGGTGAGCATTCCGCAGATTTTGGGGGTTTGGAGACAACCGCAGACCTCAAGTCTAGCTCTGCCCCCAAACCCCCAAAAAACTACGAAAGCCCCACCGCAATTCCTAGAATCCTAGAAAAAGAACAAGGGGCTAAGTGTGAAAAATCCTGCCGCGAGCAGACGGAGCTAGAATCCACTTTTGAAAAAATGGATTCTAGGGATTGCGATCTGTCATTGCGAGACACTGCGGAAGCAGTGGCGTGGCAATCCACAAAAGAATCCACGCAAGTGGATTCTAGGGAAAACACCCAAAATGTAGAAAACTCCGCAAAGGATTCTAGGATTTGCGATGAGAAATTGGGGTTTTTCGAGCCGCGCAAGGAGATAAGACTTGGTTGTCTATCGACGAAGCGCGGCGATGAAACCCCCGATTTATCGCGCAAAGCCGAATCCTCTAGTAAAACCATAATCCTAAATAACTTCTGCCACCCTATTTTGAAAAACCCTAAACCCATAAGCCTTACCTTTGACAAAGGCTTATTATTACTTACAGGAGTCAATGCCGGGGGCAAGACAATGCTGCTTAAATCAATCTTAAGCGCAGCCTTTTTAGCCAAGCTTTTGCTACCTATGAAAATCAACCCCCACGCAAGTAAAATCCCCTACTTCAAGCATATCTATGCCATTATCTCTAACCCACAAAACCCCAAAGATGATATAAGCACCTTTGCTGGGAGGGTGCTGGAGTTTAGCCAGCAGCTAGATAAAGAGGACTTGCTCCTAGGCATTGATGAAATCGAGCTAGGCACTGATGCTGATGAGGCTGCTAGCTTGTATAAGGTGCTTTTAGAGCTTTTGCTTGATAGGCACTCTAAGCTTGTAGTAACCACCCACCACAAACGCCTAGCTGCGCTTATGGCGAAAGACCCTAGGATCCAGCTAGCAGCAGCGATGTTTGATGTGGAGAAATCAAGCGCGACTTATGCATTTTTGCACGGCAGCATTGGGAAGAGCTATGCCTTTGAAATCGCGCAGAAATTTGGCATACCAAAGCATATTATCGCACGAGCCAAGGAGCACTATGGCAGTGATAAAGAGCGATTAAACGCCCTTATAGAGCATAGCAGCAACCTTAGCCTAGAGCTAGAATCTAAAGCGCAAGAGCTACAAAAGCGTATCCAAAAAGCGCGCAACGCTAAAGAGGCTTATAGTGAGAAAATCTATGAGCTAGAGCGGGCATACAAGGCAAGGGAGAGAGAGCTAGAATCTACTTATAACAAAGCCTTGCAAGCCCTAAAAGCGCAGGCAAACACGCAAAAAGACATACACAGGAATCTAAACCAAGCGCACGAGATTTTGCGCCATAAGCCTAAGCTAGATTCTAGTTTTAAGCAAAGTCAAGTGCGTAAGGAGTTTAAGGCTGGAGATTTAGCGCGCTATGGGGAGCAGAGTGTGCGCATTGTGCGCACGCAAAAAGAGCATTGTGTAATAGAGCTAGATTCTGGTATGCGCCTAAAGGTAGAAAAAAGCGCGCTTGCTCCACTCTCAAAAGCTCTTGCAAGCACCCTTATAAATGCGCGCAATGCTGCTAAAACGACTTTATCTTACACGCCTAAGGCGCATATCAAGCTTGACTTACATGGCTTGCGTGCAGAAGAAGCATTAGAAAAGCTTGGCGATTTTATTAGCGATAGCTTAATTGCTGGGTTTGATGAGGTGCTAATCTACCACGGCATTGGCACAGGGGTGCTATCTGCTGTGGTAAAAGACTTTTTACAAAATCACCCCAAAGTCGTGTCTTTTAGCGATGCGCCACCAAATATGGGTGGCTATGGCGCGAAGCTAGTTAGGCTATGAGTAGGCTTGCTTGTATGCGTGTGTTGGCTTGTGTAGTGCTTATGGTGCTAAGTGTGCAGGGGGCAAATGATTCTAAAGATTTTAGCTTTGTGGGGGCTAGGGATTTTGCGCGCTTTTTTACCCCTGCGCCCACACCCATTGCCATAGATTCTACTGCTAAAGAGCCTAGCGCGGCACATTTTGGCAGCTTTGCTAAAGACTCTAGCCCTTTTGCACCATTTATCCGCGATGAAAGCCTAGAATCCTTAACATTTGCTCCAAGCACAATACTTCGCATCAATGCTAAAGCCTTTGAAAAAGAGCTGGCATCAAGGAGGACATTACTACAAGCACAAGCAGTGCTATTTCAAGCGATGAGAGATGATCAGGCAAAGCGCGATGATAAGGAGATTTACTTAACTCTAGCAATGCTAGAGTATCGCCTAAATGGATTCTACCATTTACGCACTTTGGTGGCATATATCCGCGCATATTTGCACGCTGGCGGCGATAGGGCTGGGCTTCCAAGCCAGCTTGCACCTTTGCTTGCTTTACTAAATGAGCAGAGCACCTTTGCTAGTCTTGCGCAGATTCTACCTACGCTCCTGCGTGATCCAAGTCAGCTGCACTCGCATTTGTTTATAGCCCTAGATAGGCAAAGCCACAGCTTTGTGCGCACTTTTACGCAAGGGGCGCGCGGGTGCGTGGGACTTATCACGCAAGACTCTCAAGCGTTTGCGCTTTGCTTGCCGCCTTTTATCGATGAGCCCTTGCTGCTGCCATTTGATGGGAGGCTTTATATCATTGCAGGTAGTAGAATCTACCTAGTGCAAAGCCCTGCAGCCACGCTGGATTTACCAAGCTATGCCGCCTTGGTGTATGAGGAAAAAAATCGCCCCAAAATCTGCTTGTATGCAGCAGAGCTGCTTGATACACAGAGGCAGGCACACTTGGCTAATGATTTGGCACGCGCGGGCTATGGGGTGAGCCCAAGGGCTTTGGCACAATGGCAGAAAGACATTGCGCAAAATGATGAGCTAGTGGAGTATCTGGGGTATTTTGATGTGTTTAATGATGGGCGCAGAGTGCCACTTGCACGCACGCATACAATGATCGCGCAAGGACTGCCATTTTATGAAGCCTTTGTGCTAGATCCTAACACCTTGCAAGCAGATATTCTCCTAAGCCACCCGAGTATGGTCATTGGCGGGCGGATAGCTTCGCTATTTTTTGTCCAGCATAAGGGCGAGACCCTAGGCTGTGTGCGCGATGAGGCGCATAGAGAAGAAAAGCTCTTTAGATTCCATAGAGATAGCCTGCCAGAGCTAGTGGCGCATAGTCGCCTAGAGAAGTCGCTACGCACGATAAGACCACTTCTACCGCCTACAAAAGCACGCCAAGGTCTTTGCTCTATGGAGAAAAAGGGCGAGAGCGATACAAGATATGGGCTTTTGAGCTTTGGAGAATATATCATCACAGAATCTAACTTATGCGATAAACAAATGCAAAAAGCCCTAGCACAATGCGCAAGTTTTGATAAAGAAAACGAGCTAGAATGTAGGCTTAAAGCCATAAATGAAGCGATGGAAAATGTGCTATAATCCAGCCCATAAAGCTAGAAGATCAACTAGGAGCGAGTGAGTATGCGAGGTTTTAAGGTATTTAGTGGGAATGCACATAAAGAGTTTGGACAGGAGTTTGCCAAGCATTTAGATGTGGTGCTTAGTAAGATTATGATCAATCGCTTTAGTGATGGTGAAATAGGCGTGCAGATCCAAGAGTCCGTGCGCGGGAAAGATGTCTTCATCATACAGCCCACTTGTATGCCAACTAATGACAACCTTATGGAGCTGCTCATTATGAGCGATGCCTTTAAGCGCAGCTCCGCTAGCTCTATCACTGCCATTATCCCCTACTTTGGCTATGCGAGGCAAGATCGCAAAGCCGCTCCACGCGTGCCAATCACCGCCAAGCTTGTAGCAAACCTTATCCAAAATGCCGGCATTGATCGTGTCATTACTATGGATTTGCACGCAGGGCAGATACAGGGCTTTTTTGACATTCCAGTGGATAATCTCTATGGCTCTATTATCTTCCAAGATCATATCCGCAGTAAAAAGCTCCCAAACCCCATCATCGCTAGCCCAGATATTGGCGGTGTGGCTAGGGCTAGGTATTTTGGGCAAAAGCTCGGGCTTGATTTAGTCATTGTCGATAAGCGCAGAGAGAGGGCAAATGAGAGTGAAGTGATGAATATTATCGGTGATGTGCAGGGCAAAGATGTGATTTTAGTCGATGATATGATTGACACTGCTGGGACGATGTGCAAAGCAGCACAAGCCCTAAAAGATAAAGGTGCTACTTCTGTGATGGCTCTAGGCACGCACGCGATTTTAAGCGGTCCAGCGATTGAGCGCATAGAAGAGAGCGTGCTAGATGAAGTGATTGTGAGCAACTCTATCCCACTGCACAAAGCGTGTAAGAAAATCACCGTGCTTAATGTCGCACCATTGTTTGCTGAAGTTGTGCGCAGAATCTATCACAACGAAAGTGTTAATTCACTATTTATGTAAAGAGTGGCTATGGTTTTTGAACACGAGATCCCAGAGGGGACGAAGCTGTATTTTGGCAGAAGTGCTAGGATTAAGCGTGAGCTTGAGAATGCGGCGTGTGAGATATTTTATAGTTATGGCTTTGAAGAAGTAATCACGCCATATTTCTCCTACTTAGAGCATCAGCAAAATTTCTCCAATCGCCACCTAATCCGCCTAAGCAGCCAAAACAATCACCAAATTTCCTTGCGCTATGATTCTACTATTGATACGATCCGCACCATTACCAAGCGTTTAGAGCGAGCGACCAGCCATAAGAAGTGGTTTTATATCCAGCCGGTTTTTAGCTACCCTACTAATGAAATCTATCAAATTGGCGCAGAATCTATCTATGATGATAATTTGCATACGATGATTAGCGTTGGGCTTGAGATTCTATCATCCTGTGATATTAAGGCGACCTTGCAGTTTAGCAATGTAAAGATTCTAGCCCTTGTGCTAGCAGAAATTGGCATAGATAAAGACACTTATAAGGCTCTCTCTATGCGAGAGCTTGCACAAAAAGCGCGATTTGTTGAAGAGCTTTTGCGCTTAAATACCTTGCAGGATTTGGATAGCTTTTTGCCAAATGCACCGATGTTTTTGCGCTTTGAGCTAGAGCGGCTATCACATAAAGCGCACGCTTGCGAGTATGAGCAGATCCTCATCTCTCCGCTTGAGCCCCCACTTGTGGATTACTATGATGATGTGGTGTTTCGCGTGTTTAGTGAGAATGACACGCTTATGCTTGGGGGCAAATACAATATACAAGAGTGCTTGTGCTGTGGATTTGGGATTTATACAGATAGTGTGATTAGCCATATTCTAGCGCGAGAATCTAACAAGAGCTATAAATAAGGAGTGTGTATGGTGGATTTAATCGTAGGGATTCAGTGGGGTGATGAGGGGAAGGGCAAGATTGTCGATGTGCTAGCAAAGGATTATGACTACATTGTGCGCTATCAGGGAGGGCATAATGCTGGGCATACCATTGTTGTGGGGGATAAAAAATACGCCTTGCACCTAATCCCATCAGGTATTCTTACTTCTCATTGTATCAATATCATTGGTAATGGCGTGGTCATCGAGCCTTCCGCACTTATTGAAGAAATGCGCCAATTTGGCGGTGAGCAAGCACTGCTTGGCAGGCTGTTTATCTCTGATAGGGCGCATATTATCCTGCCCTTTCATCAAGAGCTAGATTCTAGCCTTGAGCGTGCTGCAAATGCCATAGGCACGACCAAAAAGGGCATAGGACCTTGCTATACTGATAAAATCGCGCGCATAGGGCTAAGGGCGTGTGATGTGCGCAACTTCCCCGCACAAAGAGAGTCAATCATCGCGCGATTACAGGAGCGAGTGCGCACACTCAAAGAATCTAATATGCTAGATTCTAGTTTAGAAGAGCTTGTGCAAGCAAGCATAAGCTCCCTAGAATCTGCCCACACAATTCTCTCTCCCTTTATCACCGATACGACTTCGCTTCTTTGGGAGGCGCAAGCACAGGGGAAAAGGATCTTGCTAGAAGGTGCGCAAGGCAGTATGCTAGATATTGATCACGGCACTTACCCCTTTGTAACAAGCTCTACCACCATTGCTGCTGGCTCTTGTGCTGGGAGTGGGCTAGCTCCACGCGATATTGCTAGCGTGCTTGGGATTATGAAAGCTTATTGCACGCGTGTGGGGCACGGACCTTTCCCCACAGAAGATGGCAAGGAGTTTGGCGCACTCTTGTGCGAGAAGGGCGCAGAGTTTGGCACGACAACAGGGCGTAAGCGCAGGTGTGGCGGGTTTGATGCGCTCGCTGCGCGCTATGCGTGCAGGCTTAATGGCTGCGATAAAATCGCGCTAATGAAGCTTGATGTGCTAGATGGACTTGAAGAAATCGCTGTGTGTGTGGCATATCAATATCAAGGCAGAAAGATTTCGTATATGCCAAGTGATTTGGAAAATGCTACGCCAATTTATGAGATCTTGCCCGGCTGGGCTGGGGAGAGTAGCAAGGGGATAAAGAGCTATGATGCCCTGCCCACTAATGCAAAGGCGTATATCGCGCGCTTAGAAGAGCTTGTGGGGGTAAAAATTGCGATGATTTCCACAGGTGCAGAGAGAAGCGAGATCATCTATCGCTATGATTGCGCAATTTGACAAGCTTATCAAAGCCCAAGAGCAAAAGCTCTCCTTATGCGAGCAGCATATTGTCCGCTATAACAACGACATAGCTGCAAAGCAAAGCCAAGTTAATGGGCTTATTAGCCAAATAGCGCAGATGAGTTTGCCAAAAGCTGGGGATTTTAGCGTGTTTCTCCAAGCAAATGCTAAAAAAAGAGCCTTTATCTTTGAGATAGACTCTTTACAAGAGCAAATCGCCAAGGACAAGGCGCAGATACAAGAGCTAGAGCAGGAGTATCGACTGCTTTGTATTGAGTTTGAAAAGCTCAAGCATATCCGCGAGAGAGAGCGTGAGAATCTTGTGAAAACGCTCAAGCAAAAAGAGCGCAGGGAGCTTGATGAAGTGGCGATTCTACTACATAAAAAGGAGTTATTATGAGAGTGATACTACTAGTGCTAATGGCATTTATAGCATTGTATGCGAATAAAAAAGAGCCAAACCCTGATGCACTCCTGCAGTGTAATGCGATTTTTGAAGCCCGCAAAGATGAGATAGCCCAGAATCTTCGCACTTTGAACGAAAAAATGCAAAACCTTGAAGCCTACAAAAACGCCACACAAAATCTCCTAGATCAAAAGCAAGCCAAGCTAAAAGAGCAAGAAGATGCCTTAAATGCTAGAATCCAAGAAGCCAAACAAGAAGCGCAGAAGGTGGCAAAGCTCCAAGACGATAGGAAAAAAGCCATAGAAGCTCTTGTGGCTAAAAATGAAGCACTGCTTAAAGAGATCCAAACTTCATCAAACTCCAAGGTGGCAAAAAGCTTTTCTGGTATGAAAGACTCTAAAGCCGCTCCTATAATCGCTGAGCTAGATGATGCAGAAGCTGCGACTATTCTCTCCTCACTCACTGCAGCAGATATGGCAAAGATTCTAGCTAAGATGGACGCCAAGCGCGCCGCGGAGCTTACAAAAATCATCGCCAAAGGACCGCCCTTTAGCAATACTGATAAACCAAAGCCTGTGGCAAAAGTCCCCGGAGATGAGCCCAAGCCAGAGCAATTAGAGCAGGATCAAAGAGACTTCCAAGAAAATGGTGGAATCTAGTTGCGTGCTGGCTAGATTCTAGCTTAGATTCTACTATCTTAGATTCTAGGGGTGGGTAGTGTGCAGTGGCTAGCGGTTTGGCTTTTTGGCGTAGAGATTTGGGTAGTAGTCCTTAAATCTACGATGGAACCAAAACCAGCTTGAGGGATTACTGCGCACCACTTTGCTTGTAATATCTGCTTGCGCTTGAGTGGCTTGCGCTAGATCGCTCGCTAGATCTTGTGTGTGTGGAGTATAAATGGGCGGGAAAAAGCGCATAACAAAGCGCGAGTAGTCCTTGTTCATATCAATAAACACTGGCACAATGGCGATATTAAATCGGCGTGAAAGCACAGAGGCTATGGGCGTGTGGCTTGCTTTCTTGCCTAAAAACTCCACGCATACACCCTCGTTTGATGAGATACTTTGATCGACCAAAATCCCAGCCACAGCATTCCCTTGTGTATAGAATTTGAGCAGGTTTCTAAACGCTCCAGCCTTATCAATAAAGCGCACGCCTTGCAGCTCTCTACGAGAAATAATAAGCTTATCAATACTATCAATCCCTGTGAGCCGCCCTAAGCTTGCCATTTTATTAGGCTCTAGGCGAGGGGGGAGAAAAGTCGCTAACGCTTCCCAATACCCAAAATGCCCTGATACAAGCACGACACTGCCGTCTTTTTCCAAGCTATCTAGCACATAATGCTCATCAATAATATCAAACCGCTGCTTGTGGATATGGTAGGGGATTTTGGGGATTCTAATGCTCTCCAAAATCACAAAGGCGAAGTTTTGGTAGCAACGCTTAATAATGGCGCGCTTTTGTGCAAGATTTAGAGAATCTCCATAGATGAAGTGCAGATTTGTTAGGGCATCGTTATAGCGACGCTTATTGTCCAAAAGACACATTAAAAATCCAAGCCCCTTCACGCACAGCACAAACACACGATTGGGCATAATGGCTAGAGTAGCACCAAGCACATTGACAAATACCCCAAGTAGCACACCGACAATATTCATCTAATACACACTTAGGAGATGACTATGCGGATTTGCGCGGGCGGGATAATGCCTGCGATAGATTCTCGTGCTAGCACAAGCCTAGAATCCGCCGTGATAAACAATGTGCTATGCTCATAGCTATATTGCAGCAAATGATCCCCACTCATACATAGCGCGTAGGAGAGCGACAGGATAAAGCTAAGCCATTGGAGATTCTCAATGGGGGGCATAATGTCTGTAATGTGCGCTATGGCATCATCTTTTGGTATGCGCTTGTTGATATACTCAAGCAGCAAGCATAGCACTGCTCTATCAGTATGGGAGAATCCATAATCAAGCCCGTGTAGCAAGAAATATGCCCCGTGGTTCGTCCGCCCATAGAAGTTTAAAAACCCCCCCACATCGCAAAGCTGGGAGACAATGCGTAAATATCTCTTATTGCTCTCATCAAGCTTGTGTTCACAAGCAAGCACATCAAAAATCGCATTTGCTTCCTTGGCGATTGATTTTCCCCATTTTGTGCAAACTTTAAAGCGATCTTGCAGGGCGATAAGCGATGGATAAATCCCGCTTGGGAAGCGATATTTCTGCGTGCGTAGCATATCAGCAAGAAACACTCCCTCTCGCACCCCCACTCCACTTGCTGTGATACACTTGGCTCCAAAGTGATCAAGCAGCATAGCAAATATTAGCGCACCAGAGCGGATATTATCACGCCGATCAGGCGAGACACCAAGCCCAGCTAAATCTTCTTCCTTTGCTTTATAGATTGTTTGGATAAACGACCTTGCCTCTTTGAGCGCAATTTCATAGCCGTGGATTGTTTTTATCGGGTATTTGCGCTGCTTGCTGGTGATTTTGGCAAGTGCGCGGATCGTCCCGCCAATCCCAAATACATTGTGGTGCGTAAAGTGGGCGGGGATTTTTTGTAGCTCTTGTTTGATAAACTGCTTTGCCTGCTCTAAATTTTTATGGTCGAAAAACAGCTCTTTTAAGCGGATCGTCCCCAAATGTAGAGAAATCACCTCTTTAATATCACCATTTTCAATGATCGCACACTCTGTGCTACCGCCACCTATGTCAATGGTAATGCCATCTTTCTTATGCGATAAGTTTGCGCACGCTAAGCCACCATACCACGCTTCCTTTGCTCCATCGATGACTTTTATGCTTATGCCACTTTCCTTTTTTGCTCTAGCGAGAAACTCTGCGCGATTTGGGGCATCGCGCACTGCTGAAGTCGCCACGCATAAAAGCTTCCTAGCGGCATATTTTTTAGCAATAGCGTGGAACTCTCTAAGTGCATTGATCGCGCGCCTTATGGGAGCTTCTTGCAAAAATCCGCCATTTTCATAGCAACCTTGAGAAATCCGCACGCGCGACTTACACTCATAAATAAGCCGAAATCCATAGCGACTTGTCTTCTCAAAGATCGCCATTCTTGCAGAGTTTGAGCCAATGTCAATCACTGCAGTAATTTTTGCCATTACTCGCCTTTATTGAGCTGCTCAAATTTGTATTTTAGCTCTTCTAAGCTCTCGCTATTATCTGGGTCTGGGATAATAGCGTCTTTTGGGCACACACTTACGCAGCTTGGCTCATCATAATACCCCACACACTCTGTGCAGCAGTCTGGGTCAATTGTATAAATAGGGTCTCCTTCTACAATCGCGCCATTTGGGCACTCTTCTAAGCACGCATCGCAGGCGATACACTCATCATTGATCATTAAGCTCATATTCTCCCCTTGGTTATAGTGTAGTGAAATAAAGCGTGTTTCTAACGAAAATTCTCTTAAATTACCTTGAAATTTTATATCTCTTTGGGAGTTGGTGCATTGGGGGTGGATTGGGTTTTGAGATATTGATAGCGCAAGGATTCTCGCTCATTTTGTAAGCGTCTATGCTCTTCTTTAAGTAGGTCGCTTTGTGTTTGTAGCTTATTGATGTCGCGGCTAATGTAGTAGATCGAGCTTGATAGCCAGATTTTAGGCATAGAGATAAGGAGTGCGAGAAAAAGCGCGCTGTATATGAGAATCAAGTAGCGTATATGCAGCCCACTTGTAGGCTCTTCTTCATACAGAGCTGCCTTCTCGCTCGTATCTACGCGAATATCGCGGTAAGGGTCTTTGTGAGAAGTTGGCATAGATTCTCCTTGCAGTGGCTTATGGGCGTTATTGTAGCGCAAAAGCGCGAAGTTTTGCTGAGCGAGCCCTTGGATTTGCGCGCACTTCTTTGGGGCTTGCTACTAAAGGTTTTTTTGTAAGTATTGTGCCTTTGCTATGATTAGCTCCACAGACACAGCGCATAGCATCGCTTGGGCAAATGCACGCTCGCGCAAAATGCTTGAAACGCTCTTTTACTAGCCCATCTTCCAAAGAGTGAAAGCTAATGATCCCCACAATCGCACCGCGCAAATCCGCACCACTTGCTTGCTCGATAGAATCTAGCAGAGCCCTAAGCGCACCAAGCTCGTTATTTACTTCAATGCGCAATGCTTGGAAAGCAAGTGTGGCAGGGTGGATTTTGTGTTTGGAGAAATGCTTAGAAATAAACTCGCTTAAATCGCGCGCATTGTAGAATCCTTCATCGCGTGGGTATGTATTGGCAAACTCTTTGATAAGTCGCGCCATCTTTTTAGATTCTGGGATTTGCCCATAGCTGCGCAAGATTTCTTCTAGTGCGTATTGGGAATACTCTGCGATGATAGAGCTAGCACTCTGTGCTTGGCGTGTGTCCATTCGCATATCAAGTCTATCGCTTATGAAGCTAAAGCCACGCGATTTGTCATCAAGCTGCAAGGAGCTTACGCCAATATCTGCTAGCACGCCTACCACACGCTTGTTTTGCGAGCGTGCTAGCTCTAGTGCTTGCACAAAGCCTTGTGCAAAATTTGCGTGTAAAATCTCTAGGCGATCGCTAAAATCAGCTAGATTCTCCCTAGCAAGTGCAATGGCGTTAGAATCTTGATCGATCCCAATAAGTGTGATGCCCTTGCATAGCTCCAAAATCTCTCTACTATGTCCGCCAAGCCCCAGTGTGCAGTCGATAAAAGCGGCATTGGAGCAGGAGCACAAAGGCGCAAAAATCTCTCGTATATGCTCTGTAAGCACGGGAATATGTCGCATAAACTATCCTAAGAAGAAAAGCAAAATACTAAGGAAAACTTGATAAAAGTAAGGTAAAGCAGGACCGCAGCCTTGATGGGCTGCGGGAAGTTCGCAGGTTTTAAGGCTTGATTTAACTATTTAAGATCCCAATCTTTCACGCTACCGCTAAAGATTGCTTTAACTTGATCTTTTGATAGATTGTCAAGAGAGTTTTTTGGATTGACAATCACTGCTAGACCATCAAGAGCAAGCACGCGGGGTTTTACGCCTTTTGCAAGCTCGCTATCTTTGAGCTCTCGGCTTACCATACCGATATGAGCAATGCCCTGCACCGTAGCATTTACGCCTGTTGTAGAATCTGACTGCTGCACTTCAATTGTAGCTTTTGGATTCTGGGCGATGTAGAGCTCTTTTAGCTTCTCCATAAGTGGGGTTACAGAGCTAGATCCGGCAATGACGATTTTGCCCTCTGGATTCTTGGGGGTATAGGCTTTGGCATCTAGTGGGATATAGCCAGATTTTGTGATGACTTCTTGCACTTTATCTGATCCAATAAAGCCTAGAAAATCATCTGCAAGTGGGTTAGACTTTGCTGTGATGACAAGAAATGGGCGAGAAATGGTGTATTTCTTGTTTTTGATGTTTTCTACACTTGGGGCGACACCATTGATATTGAGTGCTTTGACACTATTGTTAAGTGCGCCGAGTGAAACATAGCCGATAGCGTTTTTGTTGCGCGCAATGGTGGTAAGCATAACGGCAGTTGAGTTTGTGATCTCTGCGCGTGGTGAAGTCATATCGATTTTTTTATCACCTTGCTTTTGCAAGAGGTCAAAAATCTCTACAAACGCTCCCCTTGTGCCAGATCCTTCTTCTCTGGAGACAAGGCTAATGGGTGCAGCACTAGCAAGTGTTACAGAAAGCACGCTAAATGCTAGGACAAATTTTTTCAAACTTGGTGTAAAAGCAGATATTCTCATAAGAGACTCCTTTGATAAAGTTAGAATGCAAGTAGAATAGTAGTAGCCCAATGTAAAGTGTCAAGCCATTTTTGTAAAAAGTGGGTAAATCCAAAGCTCTTAAAAGTTAGATTCTAGCTTTGCGCTTAAGTAGGGCTAGAATCTATATGCCACTATCGCACTTCCACCTAGAGAATGCACACCGGCAAAGGCGCGTGTGTAGAATAGCTCAAATCCCATCGTGCTACGGCGTAGCTGGTAGTGGGCATTGACCCCTAGGGCGAGGCGATCACTATATGGCAGCGCGATTGGGATACTTGTGCTACCTAGAGAGACAGCAGCCTTTTGCTTGGTGTTGTAGAGATGTGGCTCATAATCAGCCCTTGCAGTTAGTATGCCAATACCCCTAAATATAGAAAATGCCACGCCACTTTGCGCCCCAAAGCCGATATTGATCATATAGTCTGTGTAGGCTTGCGGGGCTGCTTGAAGCGCGTCTCCTTGTGCGTTTGCATTATGCTGTGTGAGCAGATATTGCCGCACACTTGCATAAGGCTTAAAAAATGCAGACCCTATAAAAAACCGATACCCAAGTGCCACTTCACCCATAAAGCGGCTTGCTAAGAAGCTTGAGCTAGAATCTAGCCTAGCCCCAGAGATGGCAATGGAGTTTTGCGTCTCAAAAGTTCCCAAAGAGCCTAGTAGCCCTAAATCTAGCTCCAAAGACTTCCAAGCAATCGTATCGCTAAGCGAGAGTCCAAAGGCATAGCTTGTATTCTTAGTGCTAGTGGTTGTTAGATTTTGCCCGAGGGTATTATAGAGAAAGCTCCCACCTAGTCGCAGATTATGCCCAAAGATTTGCGTGCTAGCCCCAGCTTCTAGCCCCACAAGCCCACCTGCTCCATATTTGCCAAACACGCCACCACCAAGTGCGCGCATATCAAGTGCTATGCGCCTTTGTGGTGCATATGCATAGCTTGGCGTGGCAAGCAGGGCATTTTGATATGGGGCGTAGGATTTAGGCATAGCGCGTGGCTGGTGTTTTGGCAGTGGTGTGCTATTGTAGGCGAGGCGTGTGTGTGCTTGTGTGGTATTCAGCTTGGCTAAGGTTTGCGGGGACAGGGGTGTCGCTGTTATGTGGTGGGCTTGCAAGGATTCTAGTGTGGCTAGTGGCATAGCCTGCTGGGCTGCTAAGAGTCCTTGCGTATCGCTAACAAGCCCAGATAGAGTCTCTTCCCCGCCATATGTATAGATACTCCCCATATCTGCTCTCTCAAGTGCAGAATCCAGTGCTTGCAAGATTGGCGCATTTGCTCCTAGGGCATTGTGAAAGGCTTGGATCGCGTCTTCTTTGCGTGTGATGTTAAGAGCAGTATTAGAATCTACTAGTGTGATTGTTAGGAAGTCGTGCTGGGCTTGTGTGAGAGATAGCGCACCTTGATTGGTAAGCGCGCCTTGTATAAATGTATGCTTGCCTAGGGATAAGCCTTTAGATTCTACTAAGATTGTTCCGTTGTTGGTAATATCGCCTTTGATTTGACCAAGCTTGCCATTATATGCGCCAAAGATGATGGTGCTTGCCTGCTTGTTTTGCACGCCTTTTTGCACTTCAAGCACACTGCCATAGAGCTTAATGCTAGAATCTTTAGGCTTTAGCAAATCACCATCAATGGTAAGATTGCCTCCTTGCTGGGAGATAAGCTGCCCACTAACGCTCATTGTGCCACCATAAAGCACAAGATCGCCCCCACCGCCAAAAGCTGAGTCAAAGGGGTTTAGCCCACTGCCTCCGCCTGTGCTATCTACGCCTTTATCTGTTTGCCCGCCGTTGTAGAAGTCGCCATCAATGGTGATTGTGCCATTGTGGCTTACAAATTGCGCTGTGGTGGTGTAGTCATTTGGTGTGAGTCCGCGCGTATTGCCGACATTGTAGATGTTGCCCTTTAGCGTGAGTGTGCCGCCATTATTTTGGAGCTTGTGCTGGAATCTAATCGCCTTGTCTGCTTCAATGCTAAGGCTCGCACCATTTTCTATAAGCACTTCTCCATCGTGGATAAAGAGTCGAAGCTGTGAGAAGCTCGCTTGTGAGTTTTGCGCTAAAAGTAGCTTGCTATGCTCACCAAAGCGCACTTTAGATTCTCCACCATATTCGCTTGCTTGGGGGTTGATTAGAGATTTATCGCTTAGGATTACAAAAAGACTTGAGCTAGAATCTAGCACAAGAGAGCTGCCATTACCAAAGGAGAGTGTGTGGTAGCCCATTAGCGCGACTTTAGCTGCGTTTGTAAGCTGTATCCCTGCGCTTTGAAAATGCGTAGTTTTGTCATTCGCGCTTAGGGTATAGGTGGCGTTGCTTGCGCCTTTAATACTAAAGCTTCGCGCGTGGAAAAATGTCTGCTCGCCATTGCCTGCTTGAGAAAGCGTGGTGTCTTGCTTGTTTGTGTTTGGAGCAAGTGTGATGAGAGCTGGCATAGCATAGCTAGCAATAGTGTCTGCGCACACACTCGCTGCGCACAAACACAGGGCGACAAAAGCTCTCATCTAAAACCTAAAGCTCTTTAACTTGTAGGGCTAGATTAGCAGTAATGCCAGAGCCAAGGCGGATAATGACTACAAACTCGCCGATATGCTTAATGGGTGTTTGTATATCAATTTCTTTTTTGTCGATGTGGAGCTTGTGTTTTTCTTGCAGGGCGGTGGCTATCTCTTCTTTGGTAATGGAGCCAAAGAGCGCGCCATTATTGCCCTTTTTCTCCAAAGTTAGCGTGATGGATTCTAGGCTTTTAGCAAGCTGCTTGCGCTTCTCTAGCTCTAGGGCTTCTAGCTCGGCTTGGTGTCTTTGCTGGGCTTTGTATTTGTTGATGACCTCATTGGTAGCGTGCTTTGCCTTATTTTTAGCGATTAAGAAATTTTGCCCATAGCCATCTTTGACTTCGCATACTTCACCTTTTTTGCCAAGCCCTTTGACATCTTCTAGTAGTAAGACTTTCATAGGATTCCTTTGGGTATAATTTGCGCACATTGTAGCACTTAGAATATGATTAAACAATATTATAGAGTAGTAAATGAAGTTAGCAAATGTTTCGCATAAATCGCTTGTGTTTGATGGGCGAGCTGTTGTGGTGTGCCAAAAGCCCAGCAAGTATATGCGCATAAATATCCGCTCAAGCCTAGAATCTAGCCAGCCTATCATCAAGCTCACTTGCCCACCTCGCGCTACAAATGAAGCGATTTTGGCGTTTATACAAGCACATAAGGAGTGGATTGATAATGTATGTGCGCATATAGCGCAGGCTAGGGGGGAGATTGTAGAGATACTACAAGAGCATTGCGATGAGGTTTTGCTCTTTGGTAAATGGGTGCCTACTATGCCACTTATAGAGCTGCGTGCTATACTGCACACTTATCTAGTGCAGCGCGCAGATGTGTTTGCTAATGCTATGGGTGTGCGCTTTAGCAAGCTTGCAGTGCGCAAGTCAATGTCGCGCCTTGGGAGCTGCACGCAAGATCGCCTAAGCTTTTCTATCTTGCTAGTATTTGCCCCGCAAGAAGAGATTGATTATGTGATTATCCACGAGCTAGCACATATTGTGCATAACAATCATTCTGCGCAGTTTTGGGGGCTTGTGGGGGCGCATTGCCCAAGGTGGAGATCTTTGCGTAAATCGATTAAAAGTCGCTGGAGATTATTTAGCGCGCTACTAGATAGACTAGAGCAAGAGAGCTCCCAGCAAGCCAAACTGCCCACACAAGCTAGCCCACAAAGCCACAATGTTGACATAGGCTCTCAACTGCTATTTGATTTTTAAAGCCATTTTTCATCGCCATTGCTCTAGGAGAGCGCAGGGCTTCTTGCAAGCTTTGTTGTGTGATATTGCCCAGATTGATTGAGCCTTGCGTGTCCATACAGCAGGGCACGATTGTGCCATCGCTTAGAATCCCTATTTGCTGCGTGAGTGCGTGACAGGATTTTCGCTTTTGGGGTATTGTGGCAAAGCCTGCCCAAGTAAAATGCGTCTTTTTGATGAGAAATGCTCTGCTCCATAGGCGAATGCGCCCTTTCTCATCAAAAAGCGCGCTTATATCATCGCACGCTAAAGCGTGGTGTAATGCAGAGTGGTAGGCTTTGTGTGTAGGGGTGGTAATGGATTTTGGGAGAATTTGGCGTAGTAGGTCGCATAGGATTGGCTGGCGTTGATAAAGGCTAGAATCTTGGATTCTAAGATTTAGGAAGCAGCTAGGATTATGCAAATGGTGGGCAAGCAGGGGCGCAAGCTTTGTGGCATAGCTAGAGATAGCATTGTCTATACCAGCTTCTAGGGAGATAGAGAGCTGATAGATAGGGGGGCTTAGGAGTGCTTGGGGGCTATGTTTATGGAAAAACGCTCCGCTTGTTACAAGCTCGATTTGCGCGCCTTTTTTACGCGCTATGGCAAGGTAGTGTGCAAGATTTGGCAGTGCGCAAGGATCGCCCAAAATATGCAAGGCAATGTGATTGGATAGGGGTAGGGCGTGATCTAGGGCTTGTGTAAAAACTGCAGGCGACATCACACCGCGCACACCCTTTTGCACTGGGCAAAATGAGCAGGCAAGATGACAAATATCACTTAGCTCTATATAGATTTTTTTCATACCGCTACTTAGCGAATATGTGGGAGAATCTTGCGCAAGTCTTTTTCATCGATAATAATATTTGCGTGCTGCTTGAGTATGGGCTTGGCGCAAAAGGCAACCGCATAGCCCGCATACTCCAGCATACTGCAGTCATTTGCACCATCACCTATGGCGAGTGTTTCTTGCTTTGTGGCATTAAGTAGAGATTGGAGGCGTCTAAGCATATCGCCCTTGGAGTTACTAAACATCATATCCCCCCCGACTTTGCCACTAAGGAGATCGCCATTTGTATGGAGAATATTACTAAAATCAGCGTGGAGTCCTAGCTCTTTAGCAAAATGTCGTGTAGCTAGGTGGAATCCACCGCTAAAGCACACGACTTTCGCCCCCATATTTTTAAGCTCTTTTACGCACTCTTTTGCGCCCTGCATAACGGGTAGATTCTGGCAGACTTTTTTAGCTTGCTCAAATGGCAAGCCCTTTAAAAGTGCCACTCGTTCATTTAAGCTCTCGAAGAAATCTAGCTCGCCGCTCATAGCCCGCTCAGTAATACTGCTAACTTGCTGCCAGACCCCGTGCTCCTTAGCTAGAAAGTCGATTGTCTCGCCGTCCATTAAGGTTGAGTCAAAGTCAAACACCGCAAGCTTTATCATCAGCTATGCCTTTGCTTAAACCTACAAGAGTTGAGAGCTTATTGCATTTGTGCGGCAACTTCAGCAGCAAAGTCTTCAGTCTTTTTCTCTATGCCATCTCCTAGCTCAAATCGCACATACTCTGCCACTTCGATGGAGTCATTCCACTCTTTGGATTTTTCTGCAAGCACTTGGGCAATAGTCTTCTTATCGTCCATTACAAAAAACTGCCCAAGTAATGTAAGTCTTTGATCAATAAGCGTATTATCCGCGATAAATCGCTCTAGCTGTCCGGGGATAATCTTATCCCAAATGGCTTCAGGCTTACCTTGCTTCTTTAACTCTTCTTTTAAAATCTGCTCTTGCTCTGCTAGCACAGATTCTGTAAGCTGGGCGCGGGAGATGTATTTAGGGACATTTTTTAGAGGTTTGCCTAGTCGCTTTAGCTCTTCATTGTCTTTTTCCACTTCAGCAATTAGTGCTACGCGCTCCTTTTCTAAAAAGTCTGCGCTAAATCCACTATAATCAATATACACAGGCTTCATCGCAGCAGCGTGCATACAGAGATTGCGCGCAAGCTCGGCAAGCTTAGGAGCGTTTGTCTCGCTACCCTTTAGCGCGATAATCACACCCACGCGCCCATTGCTATGGACATAGCCATTGACAATGGTGCCTTGATTTGCCTTTATACTGCAGGTTTTGCGCACGACAATGTTTTCGCCGATTTTAGCGATTTGTGTCTTTAGATATTCATCAAAGCTTTGATTTTCTATATGCAAGGATTCTAGTGCGCTTATCTCACTAATATTATGCGTAAATACAAGATCACTAGTTTTGGCTACTAAGTCTTTGAACCCATCGTTTTTAGCGACAAAGTCTGTTTCAGAATTAACTTCAATCATACAAGCTTGGGAAAAATCACTTGCTACCTTGACAGAAATTGCCCCCTCAGCAGCGACTCTATCCGCCTTTTTGGCGGCTTTGCTTAAGCCTTTTTCTCGTAGGTATTCTACTGCTTTTTGCAAATCTCCTTGCACTTCCACCAAAGCCTTTTTGCAATCCATCATTCCTGCATCAGTCATTTCGCGTAGTTGCTTGACAAGCTGGGCAGTAATCTCGCTCATATTTTCTCCTTAATTATTTCTTTATGGTGATTATGCTGGGCTACTCTTGCTCTTGCATAGCTTCATCAACCACAGCTTGCTTTTCTGCTTCACTTGCTGGCTCTTGTGAGCTCTCTTGATCTTCTTGGCTCTCCTGCGCGCCATTCATCTCGCGCCCTTCAATGATCGCCTCTGCAATCTCTTTGCAAAAAAGCTGGATAGAGCGGATAGCATCATCATTGCCCGGCACAGGGTAATCCACCTTATCTGGGTCGCAGTTTGTATCAAGTGGAGCGACCACGGGAATCCCAAGTCTTCTAGCTTCAGCCACGGCAATTTTTTCTTTCACCACATCGATGACAAAGAGCATATCCGGAGCTTTCTTCAAATGTCGCACACCACCAAGGTATTGCGTGAGCTTCTCTTTCTTGCGTAAAAGCATAAGCTTTTCTTTTTTGGTAAGTAGATCGATTTGCCCACTTTCTTCCATTTCTTCGATAATTTCTAGTTTGCGCACAGAGCGTTTAATGGTGCTAAAGTTAGTGAGCATACCACCTAGCCAGCGGTAATTCACATAGGGCGCACCGATTTTTTCTGCACATTCCTTAATTGTCTCGCTCGCTTGCTTTTTTGTGCCGACAAATAGGATCGTCTTGCCTTCAGCTGCGGCATCGCGCACGATGTTGTATGTGTAGCGGAAGTAGCGGATAGTCTTTTGTAGGTCGATGATGTGGATATTTTTGCGCACACCAAAGATAAATGGCTTCATTTTTGGATTCCAGCGTCTTGTTTGATGTCCAAAATGCACGCCGCATTCAAGTAGGTCTTTCATTGTTACCATTGGGGTCTCCTTGTAGTTTTGGTTTGTCCTCCACGCCCTTATACAGAATATCTGCAACACAAATAAGGATTGGCGTGTGTGAATTTTGAGAATAGCACTTATCTTTGTAGCCTTATACTTTTGGAAAAGGCTTGACAAAGGACAGGCGCGATTGTAGCCAAGCTTTTATAATTTCTCTCTTAAAAATACTATAATGCCAGCTCAAATGTTATCAGTGTGGCTAGGTAATACTAGAATCTAAATTTATACTTTTAACCTTAAAGGAGTGTAGTAAATGCAGGGTATGATGTTTTGTGGTGATGTAGTAGCGATGAATGGTGGCTTTACTATCGATAAGGCATTACAAGAAAAGCTTCTGTCTCTTATACACATCTCCGAGC